>Ga0187847_10000516_pt1 | contig 42340 bp, 45 predicted proteins | sample June2016WEW_4_10_FD_132458 | JGI IMG/M metagenome (GOLD analysis project Ga0187847, IMG submission 132458) | Peatland microbial communities from SPRUCE experiment site at the Marcell Experimental Forest, Minnesota, USA - June2016WEW_4_10 | ecosystem: Environmental > Terrestrial > Soil >...
CTCATTGCTGTCGAGCGGAATCTGAGTGGTTGAGGCGGGGAAAACACCCATCTCCTGAAACGCGACCTGGATGGCTAAAGCGAGTCTGCCGACCTTCCGCTGGTCGACCTGAGAGGACGCGTACAAGACAACGAAGAAGGCAAACAAGAGGGTAATGAAATCCGCATAAGAGACCAACCAGCGTTCGTGGTTGGAGTGTGTGCGCGGCCGTCTGCGGCGGCGGCTCATTTGCCGGTCTCTTCCGTTCGATCCGGGATCTGGTCCGCCTCGACCAGGAAGCCGAGCAGTTTCGTCTCCAACATCCGAGGATTCATCCCTTCCAGAATCGATGCCACTCCCTCCAGCTTCATTTCCCGCATGATCTGTTCTTCACGAACACGGAGCTTCATTTTTCCTGCGATGGGAAGATAGAGAAGGTTGGCCGAACCCACTCCGTAGATCGTAGCCACGAAAGCGACCGCGATACCCTTGCCAACTTCGTCGATCTTGTCGAGATGCTGCATCACTTGAATCAGTCCCAACACCGCTCCCAGGATGCCGACGGTGGGAGCGAAGCCGCCCGCGGACTCAAACACCTGTGGGACCTGCTCCTCGTACTCCGCCTGGTTGTCGAGTTCGAGTTCCATCATCTTGCGCAGTTCCTGCGGCTCGGTGCCGTCTACAGCCAGCATTAGAGATCTCTTCAGGAAGGGATCTTCGATGTTAGCTAACTCCGCGTCCAGGGAGACGATGCCCTCGCGGCGGGCTTTTTGCGCATATTGCACGAGCTGGCGAATGGTTGCCTGCTGGTCTCGCCGGGGTGTGACAAAAACCGAGCCCAATTGCCGGAACGCGAGAAGAATAATGGCCAGCGGAAACTGGAGCATCACCGCTCCCAGGGTGCCGCCGAACACGATCATCGCGGCCGTGGGCTGCAAGATCTGGCCCAGGTTGCCACCTTCGAGCAACAGCCCTGCGAGGATTCCACCGACAGCCAGAGTGATCCCGCTGAGACTGGCTTTATCGAGCCTCACTTCTCCGGCTCCCTCTTGCCGGCTTCGGGACGCTGAGGCAGCGGAATGTGGGACGACGAACTATCCCAGGCAAAGGATAGGCCTTGTAAGACCGAGCGCCGGAATTCGATGACACGTGCCAGGACTTCCTCGGCATTCTCTCGCACCACTATCTTCTCTCCGGTGATGAGCGTGATCAGCGTGTCGGGAGACTGCTCCACAAACTTGATGAGATCGGAATTTACAGTCAAGGGCTGATTGTTGAGGCGAGTAAGCCGGATCATATTTTCCCCTGTCTGCGCTTGCGATCTCACACTGCCAGGGCATGCAGGCCCCTAGGAGGAGATATCGGCGAACCAGAATTCAGGCTTATGTCGCGCGCCAAACATTTTGTTACGGAGGGGCTACTACTGCCAGCCACTGACCTAGAAGAAGTTACTAAAGCGAAAAGAGAGTGTGCCGATGGACAAAACAGATATTCGGGTTCCGAGCACGCAGGGGAACGAAAACTCCGCAGAGAACCAACGCTGGGGAGAAGGTTCCAAACTGGCGGGACCAACTCAAATAAAGGAGAAACACAATGCCTCTCGGAATCCTGTACAACATTCCGTCCCTCGCGGCGGAAAGCCAACTAACTTTGACGAGTAACGCCCTGAACTCGACACTGGAACAACTATCATCAGGGTCGCGCATCAACACCGGCGCAGACGATGCCGCCGGACTGGCCATTGCCAATGGGTTACAGGCCAACGTTTCCGCCCTGACCCAGTCGGTTAGCAATGCCAACAACGGCATTGGCGAATTGCAACTCGCCGATGGCGCTCTCGCCCAGGTGACCACTCTGCTGAACCGCGCGGTTACGCTGGCTACCGAATCGGGCACGGGCACCGTCTCCGACGCGCAACGAGTCGCGATTCAAGCTGAATACTCGTCCATCCTCACGGAAATTAACTCCATCGGCACCAGCACCACATTCAACGGCCAGGCCGTATTCCAGGGGGGTGCCACGCCCAACACCAACGCGGTCGACAACCCCGGGACCGGCACATTGCAACTGAACGAAAACCTGACGGCGGGAACCACAACTACGATCTCGGCGGGCGGCGCTTCCTTCAGCTTCACGGCTGCTACAACCGGCCAGGTACCCACGAATCAAGTTGACAGCGCCACCACCAACCTGACGGCCGCTACCGCTCTGGCTTCGGGCTCGATCCTCACACTAACGCGCGCCGGCGGCACCACTGTCTACACTGCGACCGCCGCCACCACGGTAGGGGCTTTGGAGAACGTGATCAACGCAGGCGTCGCCATCTCTGGCACTCCAATTACGGTCACGGGCAGCGACACTGCGGGCCATACCGGCTACTCTGCGACAATTGCGGCCGGATCCCTGCAGTTGACCGATCTCAATGGCAATAACGACTTAAGCGCAGTCGAGACTGGCGACCCCAACACCAACCAGATCACCAGCAGTGTCGGCACCCTTACGACTGGTACCGCGCTGGCCTCGGGAGATATCTTCACGGTGACCCGCGGTGGGGCCGTCGACACGGTCTATACCACAACCGGCGTTACGACCGTGGGCAACCTGCTCAACGCCATCAACACCGGCGTCGGCACCGGCATTACCGTCACTACCACTGGCGGAGGTATCACCACCGGCCTCGGGGCCTCAGTCGTGGGTGGACACCTGGTTATCACCGACGCCAACAACGGGGGCAATATCACAGCGGCTGAGGGTACCGGCACCGAGTTGGGCACCTTCGCCGACACCGTCGATAAGACCTTCGCTGCTCCGTTTAGTAATCCGGCAGCCACCGCATCCTCGGTGCAGACTCTGATCAACGCCATCAATTCCGACACTGTCGTCGGCGCCAAGGCGGCATTGGTCAACGGCGTCCTGCAAGTCACCGATCCGTTCGATCGCGGCGATATCGCCGTTACCACTACGGACACAGTACTTGGAGCCGTGGTCGCGGGCGCTCAAACATCCTTCGTCAATACCACCATTGGATCGTCGGCCCCGAACGCCAACGAGTTGGTCAGCAATGCCGGAACCAGCGGCACCCCGTTGACCGCCGCCACCGTATTAGCGGCCGGCACCATCACCAGCTTCACTGCCGGAGGCAAAACCTTTTCCTACACGGCGCCGGTAGGAGGCTCCACCATCGGGGCCCTCATCAGCGCAATTGACAATCCCCTCACCGACCCGGCAAACCTGCAGGCTTACATCGGAACCGTCGGCTCGGCTGCCGGACAACTGGTTGTGGTCGATCCGCTCGACAATAACGACCTGGCGGTCGGTCCAACCAACGCCGACACCGCGCTAGGCACGTTTAGCAATCCGGTAACCACAGCCTCGCCAACCACCAACATCTTCTTGAGCGACTCCACCGCCGTCGGCTCCAGCGAGATCGCGGTAACCATCGGCTCTTTGAACACCTCCTCCCTCACCAACGGCAGCGGTACTGCAGGCGTCGATCTTGCGGCCACTGACCTGAATACCGAAGGGGACGCGCAATCCGCCCTGATCTTGCTCGGTTCGGCCATCGCGAATATCGCCAGTGTTCGCGGCAACCTGGGCGCGGTCGTCAACCGGTTGACCGCAGCCAGCAACGTTCTCAACAGCCAGGTCTTAAACCTGACATCGGCGGAAAGCACCATCACCTCGGCCGACATTCCAACCGTGGTGGCGAACCTCACCAAGTATTCCATTCTGGAACAGACCGGCATCTCGGCTCTCGCCCAGTCAAACCAGCAACAGCAACTCGTATTGAAGCTGTTGCAGTAAGCCCATCTTCGGAAGGAGGCAGGATCGTCCTTGCCTCCTTCCGGATCACGCTGGCTAGGCCAATTACGAGCGTAAGTCCCACACTCAAGTTCCCTGCCACCGGCCGAGTCTTCGGCTGCGCAGGGAGGCGCTCGTTCCGCGCACGTTCCTCGGCTTCCCGTTTCAGGAGGCGGTTCAACTGAGGAAAGCCACCAGTTACATAGCGAATATTCCGTGGTCACGGGCGCGCAAGATGAAGTCAAAGTGCAGATAGAGCCACCGGATGAGATCGCGGGGTACCAGGGTGAATCAACAAGGCACATTTGTAGTTTTGCCGGCGCCGCCTAAACCGATGCTGGAGATCGCCCGCTATATTGCTCAGGAACTGGCCCAAAAGACCATAACTGAGAAAGCCGCCGCGATCGGAGGAGGAAAAGACCATGGGCGTTAGCTTAAATCCCGCTACCATTCTCTCGGGGCAAGGCATAAACGTCGCTTCACTGGTGCAGGCGATTCTCACCAGCCAGAGCACCGGCCCGTTGTCGGTGTGGCAAGGGCAGGAGACGTCGCTGTCGACGCAGAATGGTTTACTGGCCGGGATTGAGAATAACCTCACCAACTTGCAGACTGCTGTCGCCGCATTGTCGGACCCGACAGGAGCGCTCACCGCCCAGGACGCAGCCTCCTCGCAGCCCGCAGTACTTACCGCCACGGCCGACAGCACGGCCATTGCTGGAACTCATACCCTCGAGGTGAACAACCTGGCGACAGTTGGGACGCTGTATACCAATGCCATTGCCGCCGGCGCCAATACTTCTTTTCTGGCGAGCGGACAAACCACCGGCGACCTTCAATTACAAGTCGGGGGCTCCGCTGTCACACCCTTTGACATTCCCATCACGCAGGGCAGCAACGACACCCTCACCACCCTGGCCAGCTACATCAACACCCAGAGCACCGCCAACAACTGGGGCGTAACCGCCAGCGTCGTCAGCGATACCTCCGGCTCGCGGCTGTCCCTGCAAAGCCAGAACACGGGCACCACGGGGGCATTAGCCATTAGCAGCAACACCAACACCACCCTGACCTTCGCCACGCCAGCGGGCGGCACCAACGCCAGCCTCACCGTCGATGGCGTCCCTTTCAGCAGCGCCACCAACACGGTAACGGGCGCCATCCAGGGGGTCACGCTCAGCCTGGTCAGCCAGTCGCCCGGCAACCCCGTGCAGTTAAGCGTGGGACCCGATCAAAACCAAATCACCGCTGCCGTCAATAACTTCATTTCCGCTTACAACACGGTGATCACTACCAATAATCAGCAATATACCGTCGATCCAACCGGAACCACCCCCGCTCCGCCTCTGGAGTCGGATCCTTCTTTGCGCTCAGTCCAGTCCAGCATCCTGGCGGATGCCGGCTTCGCCATTACCGGGAACAGCGGATACGTCAATCTGGAATCGCTGGGCATCAACACCAACAACGACGGCACGCTGACCATGGGCACGAATGCGGAGGGCCTCAGTTTTGCCCAAGTGCTGGCGGCCAACCCCTCGGCGGTCGTGAATTTCTTTCAGAACGCGTCCGGCACCGGCTTCGCCAACAATTTCAACGCCGATCTCAACAATATTACGAACGCAACCAGCGGCCCCTTGAACGCGGAAGTCACGCAAAACAGTGCCGAACAGCAGGACTTGACGACCACGATCAACAACTTCGAGGTCCAGCTTACGGCCCAGTCGGCGCAGTTGACCACGCAGTACGATGCGGTCAACGCTTCCCTGCAGGCCTATCCTCTTCTTCTGCAAGAGGTCACCGAGACGCTGGGCACACTGGGCTCGGGCACCTCCACTACGGGCGCGCTAATCCAAAGCCAACCTACTCTCACTTCGGGGTTATAGCCATATGGACGCAAGATCTTCATACCGGGAAGCAGCCGTACGGGGTGCCAGCCCGGTGCGCCTCGTGATCTGCCTGTACGAGCAGGCCATCGAAGACCTGCGCCAGGCCGTCCTCGCGCTCGAAGAAGGCAACATCGAGGCGCGCACCCGCGGAATCAATCATGCTCTATCGGTGATTGCCCACTTGCAAGGATCGCTCGATATGGAGCGGGGTGGGGAAGTGGCGCGAAATCTGGCGCGGTTCTACAGCGTCGTTCGGACCGGTCTGATCGAAGCCCAGCTCAAGCAATCCGCAAGAATTCTCGAACAACAGACTTCTCAACTCGCAACCGTTCATGAAGCCTGGCTGGAAGTGGAACGTGCCACAGCGGCGGCAACCGCGGAGTCCAACCCGCAGCCCTCGCAAATCCGCCCGGCGATTTCCTCGCCGGAAATCTCCTCCTCCGACTGGGACGCCTAATGCCGTTACTATTGCAAACCTTGCGCGAGACCAACCACCGAATGATTTCTTGGCTCGAAGGTTTGGTTGCCCTGCAGGGACGGCCAACTGCAGCGACTCCCGCACAAATGTCTGGGCTGCTTTCAGAACTGCTGAGAGTCGGCGCGGGATTGCGCGCCGAACCGATCCCACCAAAAGGGAACGATCCCGAGCTCGACCGACAACTTGAGACGTATCGCCGCCATGTGGAACAGTTGCGCGACCTTCTGCCATTCATCCACAGTCAATTGTTGAGGGAGCGGGCCAGGTTGGAAGATCAACGAACGCGCGTAAGGTCTGCGGCAGAGTGGGCTCGCGCCTCGCGGCAAACCCTCCTTTAACAGCGAACACCCGCGGTGCAGTTACGATCGGGGCACGCATTCATGCCTGCCGAGTTATCAGTGTGCTTTAGCGGGTCTGCTTCGCGGGGAGGGAGTCTTACCACGGGCCCTCAAGGACCCTCCTCGGAGCCTAGGCTTATCCTTACTTCAGATATTGAAACAAATTCGTGCTCTCCGTCTGCGCGATCGCTTCGAGCGTTGCCTGGAGGGAAGTCTGGGCGGTCGTCAAATTACTGATCACGGCTGGCAGGTCTGCCTGCCCGACGATGCTTTGCTGCTCCGCCAGTTGCGTGGTATCGCTGCCGAGATAAGTTTGCTGCGCCGTGAGTTGATTCAGAGCATTGCCGTAAAACTCCGCCTGCGTGTTGATGTAGGTTGAGGCAGTTCCGATTTCCGTTACGGCTGTGCCAATGCTGGCAGTGTTGCCGGTCTCGAGGCCGTTGATGAGATCCTGGATGCTCTGGAACACGTCGTTGCCGGAAGCGGAGAACAACTGCGAACCGGGCACATTCGTTTGCAGGCTGAAGTGATTGCCCAGGGTAACGCTGTTGGTCCCCGTATTGCCCTGGTAGACCACCCCGGAAGGAGAACTGGGGTCCAGCACATAGGGCGTGGTCTGGGTGGAGGTTCCGGCGAAAACGTAGTTGCCCTGATACGAGAGGTTTGCCAGGCTGACCAACTGGCTCTGGATGCCTTGGACTTGGGTGAGGATGGTGGCGCGATCGGCGGCGTTGAGCGTGCCGTTGGCGCCTTCGACCCCCAGGCTGATGGCCTGTTGCAGCGCCGTGATCACCGAGTTCAGGTTGGAATCCGCACTCTGAATTTCGCCCTGGACGCTGCCGATGCTGCGCTGGAACTGGTCGTCCTGGGCAGTTCGGCCCGCATCCTGGATTAGCACAGCGGCTGCGCCCGGATTGTCGGAAGGAACGTTGACGCTCGATCCGGAAGCGATCTGCTGCTCGTCGGTGGCGATCTGCTGCTTGGTCTGCGCGGTTTCGGCGATGAGGTCGGGATACGGATTGGGATTGACGCGCATGGGAAGGCTATCCGGTCAGCGTGCTCATGTTGACGACGGTATACATCATGTCATTGATGGTGGTGATGACCTGCGCCGACGCGGCATAAGCGTCCTGGTACTGCACCATGTTGGCCGCCTCCTCGTCGAGGGAAACTCCCGAAACCGAGGACACTTGGTCATTCAGCTGCTGCAGCATCAGGGCGGAGGCACTCTGCTCCGCCGAAGCGTTGGCGGTTGCGTTGCCTACATCGAACACGATGCCGGAATAGTAATTCGTTGGAGTCTGGCCGCCGATGAACGTCTGGTTATTGAGGGCATACATCGCCTCCGCATTCCCGTTGCTGCCCACCGTACCGTCGGAACTGGCTGCGAGCAGCGTGGGGTCGGTAATGGCAACCGACAGATTCGCGGCCGCGCCCACACCGGAGACGGGCGGGGGATTGAACAGGTTGGTCCCGGCGTTACCGTGAAGATCGAACCCGCCCACCTGCACCGTGTTCACGGCGTTGGCCAAGCCGGAGGCTAAAGTGTCCAGTTGAGTCTGAACCGCGGGAATCTGCTGATCGCGGGCCTGCAGCGTTCCGGCCAGCTGTCCGGAAACGATGGCGCTGGTGATGTCGGCGCCTTGGGCATAGACATCGTGCAGTCCGGAGGAATTGATCTGCGTCTGGAGTTGAAAGCTTTGCTGGCCGATCACGAGTGGGGTGCCGTTGGCGGTGGTGAGGGTTAGCGTATTGTCGCTGGGGATTACCGAGACGTCCACTAAGGCGGAGAGTTGGTCAATCGCCTGGGTGCGCTGGCCCACGAACGCTCCGGCATTCTCGCCCGCGTTCTGCAGGTAGCGGACCTGGGTATTGAGCTGGGCGATCTGCGCGGTGAGTTGGTTGATCTGGCCAACCGTCTGCACCACGCTCCCATCCAGGCTGGCCTGTTGCTGAGTCAGGTTGTTGGCCGTGCTGTTGAAGCTGGTGGCCAGGTTGTCCGCCGCAGTAAGCACGCCCTGGCGCAGCGATAAGTCGGACGGATCGGTGGAGAGTTGGTTGACGCTGTCAAAGAAATTGGAAATCGCCGTCCCGATGTCGCCGGTACTACTGCTGAAGTTCACCTGAGTCTGCTGCAGGGCGGAGGCCAGCGCGCTGAACTGGCCTTGGGCCTGGGTCTGCTGCTGGACTTGCGCTTCGAGGATGGGATCGGTAATGCTCTTCACGCTTTGCAAGGTCACGCCCGTGCCGAAAGCCAGCGGATCGATCACCACCGGATCGCTCGCGACCAGGACGGGCTCCTCCCGCGAGTAGCCCGGCGTGTTCACGTTGGCTACGTTGTTTGTGGTCACCTGGAGAGCGCCTTGTTCGGCATTCAATCCGCTCAACGCGGTCGCCAGGCTGGCATTCAGGCTCGACATGGTTTCAGATCTCTCCCGGCCGCTTCCAAGAAAAGACGCGGAGCGGCGCGACATTCCGGGCCGACAGCGGCCCATAGTTGACGCTCGGGCCAGCCAGGAAATTCGCCAGGACCCGCAGCTTGCACTGCACCCGCACCAGCAGCGCCGCCTGCAGACGCGCCGCCGCCAAAACTCTGTTCTCGCTTCGCCTCAGTTCTTGCAAGTCGGCCGCGCGCGCAGACCAGCGGAGCATTCTCTGTTCCGCTGAATGTTCCGCTGAGGCTCTCGGGGCTGCCGGCCGCGCGATCGCTCGCCGCAGAGCGGCCTCAATCTCGCCGGCCAAGACAACCTGTTCCCGGGTGCCCCGTTCGATGCCCGCCAGATCCAGCGCCAGCAGAGCCTGGCGGCTGCCCGCAAGGCTCGCCTCCAGTTGGTCCATCAGAGTCCGATGGGTTCGCATCGGTTCTTCTCTCCGGTCCAAAGCTTCTTCCGCAGGGACCGAGGAAAAAATCAGCGCCGCGTGATTGAATTTGGCGGACATGGTAGCGCTCAGGCAAGACTGTCAATCCGGTGTGGCGGCTGATCCCGGTCTTCCTCGGCGGGCTCGGCGGCAGCTTCTTCCGGAGGCGGCCGGCGGCGCGGTTTGCCTTCTCCTCCTTCTGGCGATGCCTGTTCTTGCACCACCGGCGCCCCCGATACCGGCGCGGTTTGCTCTAGACTTAAGCTCACGGACAGGTCGGCTCGCTCTATCGTCATTGCTCCCGCCCTTCTCCGGCCAGCTCAGCGATCAGGCCGCCTTCACCGCCATATGCGTAAACAGCCCCTCCGCGACCTGCGTCGAACTGGGCTGGTAGCTGCCGTCAAGCACAGCCTGCCGCAAGGCGTTGACCTTCTCCTGACGAGTTTCGGGAAGCTGCGAAGCTTGCGCCGCCAGCGCCTGTACCTGAACCTGGATGCCCGAAACCTCGGCCTGATCTTCCCCCAAAGAGTTGCCCACCGAGGACCGGGTGCTCGCACTCGCCGGGCTCTGGCTGCCGCTTCGGCTGCTCTCAAGAAGCGGCTGTGCTACTGCATTCGGATCGATTCTCATAAACTTGTCTCCTCCCCCGAATTGCCTTGCAATTAAGCTATCGGCAGGAAGTTAGGAAACTTTAATTGTCCCCAAGCATTTTTGACTGTCGATTCGTCCTGCGGATTCCATGTTGTTCTTTCGGCGGAAGTTACAGAAACTTTAGCCGCCGGAAACCGGCTTTGAGCCGGGTGGCGTCGCCGCTTCGGGCGTTACCTTCGTGCCGCCAAGATAGCCGGAAATCATGTGTGCAATGCCGAATCCTCCTCCAGCGGCCAGCCCGGAGGCCAGCGCCTGGACCCCTAGATAGTTGTAGTCGTCCTCGCCCGCCATCGCATCCTGGCCGGGCAGGCTAGCGAAGCTTTTTTCGAGAGACTCCAGCACGGTGCCGATTAGCTGCGCCTCAAATTCGCGGGCCGCTTTCTGTCCCTTGCCCAAAGCGGGTGTGGCCAGGGGCGGCAGAACAGTGGCCGCTGAGAAACCAGAAGAAGAAAAACCAGAAATCGGGCTCATCAGATGACCTCCAATTCGGCTTCCAGGGCGCCGGCGGCTTTGATCGCCTGCAGAATGGAAACCACATCGCGTGCCGTCGCCCCAATGGCTTGCAGGCGAGTTACCAATTCCTCCACGCTGGCCCCTTCGTTCAGCTCGACGTTGCGGGCCGGGGTTTCTGCCGTCTTGACCTTGGTTTCCGGCAGCAGCAGGGTCTCCCCGCCCGCCAGCGCGTGCGGCTGCGACGCCGCGTATGTCGTCACCACCTCGATCGAAAAGCTGCCATGCAGGATCGACACTGCGCCCAGGCGCACATCCTGGCCCAGAACCACCGTGCCCGTGCGTTCGTTGACCACCACTTTGGCCTTACGGCGTACCCGCACTTCCAGGTTTTCAATCCGGGCCAGAAGTGCCGGGACGTCGCCGACCTTCGACGCCGGCGTCTCGATTTCAACCCGGCGGCTGTCGATGACGGTGGCCGTCGGCGCTGCCAGTTCATGATTGATTACCGCCGCCACCTCCTCGACCGTGGTAAAGCTGGCCTCGTTGAGAAGCAGCGAGAGATGCTGGAGTTTTCTAAGATCGAGCGAGCTATCGCGCTCGATCAATCCTCCGTTCGGAATACGGCCGACCGTAGGATGATTCACTGACTTCGAGTTGGCCGACGTTCCCACCGCATAGCCGCCCACCACCAGCGGGCCCTGGGCGGCTGCGTAGACTTGACCATCGGCAGCATACAACGGCGTCAATAGCAGCAGTCCACCTTCTAGACTGCGCGCATCTCCCGCCGAAGAGACGATCACATCGACCGGCATGCCGGGTCGCGAGAACGGTGGGAGACTGGCAGTCACAAACACGGCGGCCACGTTCTTCACCTGTACGGTCGACTGGACAACGGTCGGTGGAATCTCCACTCCCATGCGCTGCAAAATGCTGGCCAGCGTCTGAATCGTGAAGTAGGTCTGCTGCTTGTCGCCGGTGCCTTTCAGTCCCACCACCAGTCCGTAACCGATCAGCGAGTTGTTCCGGATGCCTTCCACGCTGGCCACGTCCCGGATCAGTACCTTATGGTCCGCGTTCTGGGCATGGTCGGCGTTCTGGGCGCCCGCGCCAGGAACCAAGAGGATCGTTGCCGCCAAGCCCCAGAGCGCAACCGCAAACCAGCCGCGAAGATTGATCCGGCCCATGAGCTCTCCTAGAAATTCAGCACCCGTAATATCCACTTCATGACCGGATTCGGCGCTCGCGTGCTTTCCGTGAGCACGCCTTTGCCTTTGACCTCAATTTCCATATCGCCGACGCTGTTCGAAGCCACCGTATTGGTGGCGTCGAGGTCCCCGGGACGCACCATACCGCGCAGAATCACGGTCTCGCGCTGCTCGTTCATCATGATCTGCCGCTCCGCCTCGACCACCAGTGTCCCCGAAGGCAAGACTGCGGCCACGCGCCCGGTGAGCGTCGTGCTCAGCGCCGTAGTCGAAGTGGCCTGTCCCTTGCCCGCCAGCGATTGCGTGGAGTTCGGCGAGAACAGGTTTTGCACGCCGCTGGTCTTCACGTGTCCGCCGATGGCTGTGATTCCGGAACTCGCCGAGAAAGCGCGGCTGGTCGCCACATTCCCCGTGCTGGTGGACGACAGATTCTGGTTGATGCTGATGGTCACGAGGTCGCCCACCCGCGAGGCCTTGTAGTCGGCCACCATGTTGGCCAGCCGACCGCTGTCGATCCACAAACTGCCGAGCGTGGTGGGCACGGCCGCAGCCGACAACGGGCCGGAGACGCGCTGAACATATTCGGCCAGCCCATCCCGTTTCGGAGGCTTGCTTTTGTCCTTGGGCCGCGCTCCGGCAGCGGGAACGGCCAGGATCACGAGCGCCAGGCCGGCGATCATTCTCTCGAGGTTTCTTCGCATGGTTCAGGCGCTCTCCAGCGTCCCCTTCGCGGCGTCACCTCACGGCGTCGCATTCACAAGGTTGCCCGCAACATCCCCTCGCCCACAACTTCGGCCCGCAGAATTCGTGGGGTGTTCATGAAACGTACTCGCACAAACTGGCCCAGCCCGCCGGCATCGAGACACGTCACCGGCAACACGATGCGAATGCCAGCCTGGTCCCAGGTGAGCGTTGCCGTCTGGCCGCGCTTTACCAGCAGCTCGGCGCTGCCTGCGGTGGCCGGCAATCGAGAAAAAGAAACAGCAGAAGAGCGGGGCGTGGAAAGAGAAGACCCGGCCGAAGGCCCCAAGCCGCCGGTCATTCCAGCCTGTGACTTGGCGATACCGTCGGCAGGCGTCTTCGTTGGGCCGGTCCAAACCAGAAAAGGAACGCAATCTTCCGGCCGCAGGCAGAGCAGCGAAAATTCCCACCTCTGCAAGGCAGTGTTCCATACCGTCTTGGTGAGTTGGAGTGGCGTCGCTTCGGGAATGCCCCGGGCAGCGGCGCAGTCCAGATTCTCCAGCCACCGGGTGGGAGCGTCTTCGACACCGTGCGAGAGGGCCGCAGCGGCAACGAACCTCGCAATCTCCGCACAAGATTTCTCTTTTCCCGTGCGGCGCACCGTGATCCGCTCGGGAACCTGCATTGCGGCGATTTGCCCCAGGCTCAAGCCCGCGCCCGCCAGCTGGTCCAGCAGTCCCCGGATAGGGCGGCCATCGAGCACTCGCATCCTCCCGCCCCGGGGTACGATGCCGAGGCTCACCTGTGCTGCCGCATCACGCAATTGCGGACAAGTATTCCGCTCCAGCAAGTCGGCCAGGGTTAGCTTTTCCCCCGCGGCTGCGACACTGGAGAGCACCACCACTTCCGTGCAAGCGGGCTCGGCGGCGGCTCGAAGAGACACCGCCGCGAACCCTGCTCCGATCAGCACCATGCCAAGCCAATTCATGGAATCGGCGCCTCAACGCCGTTACCGCCCAAGATTGTTAATGGTCTGCAGCATCTGGTCCGCCGCATTCACCACGCGGGAACTGGCTTCGTAGGAACGCTGGGCCACGATCATATTCACGAACTCAGTCACCACGCTGACGTTGGACTGCTCCAGCATGCCCTGCACCACGCTGCCCAGGCCTTCGGTGCCGCCGGGCGTCCCGACAATGGGATCACCCGACGCAGTGGTCTGAAGAAACAGGTTGCTGCCGGTGCTGTTGAGGCCTCCGGGATTGTTGAACAACGCCAATTGCAGCGCACCTACCTGCTGCGCCGCAGTTTGTCCCGCCAGGGTTACACTGACCGTGCCATCGGAGCCGACCGTCACCGAGGTTGCGCCCGTGGGAATGGTGATGGAGGGCTGTATCGGATTACCGTCCTGGGTCACCATATTGCCTTGCCCATCGAGATGAAAACTTCCCGCCCGGGTGTAGGCGGTCTGGCCATCCGGCAAGAGCACTTGGAAAAAACCCTGCCCTTGAATCGTCAAGTCCAGAGGATTGCCGGTCTGGCTGAAGTCGCCTTGCAGTTGGATCACTTCCGAAGCGGCGGAACGCGTGCCCAGTCCGACCTGCAGTCCCGCCACCATGGTCGTCTGCTGGGTCGCTGCCGCCCCTGGCATGATTAAGTTCTGATACATGAGGTCCTCAAACTGCAGTCGTCGGCTGCGAAAGCCTGCAGTACTGGAGTTCGACAGATTGTTGGCAATGTTGTCCAGATTGAGTTCCTGGGCGGTCATGCCGCTGGCGGCGGTATACAGGGCGCGCATCATAATGTCTTCTCCTCTTTCCTTGTCGTGCCTTGTCGTGCCTTGTCATGCCTTGTCGTGCTGAGCCAGGCGTTCTTGCTTGGCGAAAGCCTGGCCCGGGCGAAGCTCGGCGCGCCGAAGGTTCTTTGCGAGCGAGAATCGCGGGCTGGCCTCGCTCGCTTAAACTTTCGGCAGATCCTGGGCCGCAACCTGATTGAGTTGGCCGTCGAGCGCGCTGAGCGCGCGCGACAGCATCTCGGTGTTGCGCTGCACGGTGATCAACTGCACCACCGCCTCCGTCGCACTTACATTGGAGCTCTCTAACATCCCTTGGCGCACGGACGATTCAGCCGCGGCCACTGCGGAACCGCTAGGGGCGCTGTAAGTTGCGCTTCCGACCGCGGTCAGATTCGTTCCCGGCGGGAACTCCGCCAGCTGTAGTTTGTCGACCACGAATCCGTCCACCGATATCGTTCCGTCGGAACTGATCGCCACACTCCCGCTGGGCAAGGTCACCGGCCCCAGTTCGCCCAGCACCGCGTTTCCCTGGCTCGTGACCAGCTGTCCGGTGGGCGTGACGTGGAAGCTGCCGTCGCGGGTATAGAGAATGCCTTGCGGGGACTGCACGGCAAAGAATCCGCTGCCGGCGACGCCCACGTCCAAGGGATTGCCCGTAGAAGCGAGGCTACCCGGTGTCAGGTCGAGGCGGCTGCCACTTAACACGCCAAAGTTATTGACCGCAATATTCAGAGGATTTGCGCTCACCGCCCCGTGGCCCGCCAATAGCGAGCGGAACGTCGTCTGTTGTCCCCGATAACCGGTGGTGGCCAGGTTCGCGAGATTATGAGCGACCAATTCCAGAGCCTGTGTTTGCGCCGCAAGTCCTGCGGCCGCTGCGTAGTACCCACTGTCCATGGCGTGTTCGCTCCCATCGTCACAGGAGCACGCCGCGTTCCATCCCAGATTGGGATCGGTGGGTCCAGTCTTCGCCTAAATGCTTGCAAAGAAAACAAGAGTAGCTGAGAGAATCGAAGAGAACTCTAACGTAGAAGCGGTTGAAGGTAAGGTCTTGCCGGGTTAACAGAATGTTCTCGGCAAAGTCTTCCGGGCTTTGTGGGTATATGCGTCGAAGCTCGCCCTTAGGATTGATCGGCGCACTGGGGCAGGACTTTAGACGGTAGAAACGGCAACCGCTTGCGGATAAGTCTGCGGACCTGAAGGCGTATCCCTCGGAGTGCGCAACACCAGATCCACGGTTTCGCAGCGCAGCCCTTGCAGACGAACCCAGATGTGCTCTCCGCACCTGGCCAGGCGGACTTCCTCGGCTCCGACTTTCGTGGTGTAGTTAGCGATGATGTGGGCACACTCGCCTGCGCCTTCCATCCGGTCGAAAACCACGTCGCCCGGGCCGCGACGTTGCGCCAGCGCCCGCAAACCCTGCTGCAGAATGCTGGGGAAGACCAGGCATGCTTCGGTGTGGCAACCCAGCATCTGCTCCACCGCATAAAGTACGGTGTAATCTATGCCTTCGCTGAATGCCATCAGGAGTGTTCCTGTGGCCTCGACCAGTTCCACCGGAATCATCTGGAAGGACTCGAGCAGCAGTGCCGGAATCGGAGGAAGGCGGCTTGCGCCGAGCTCCCCCGGTCCGGCTATGAGCACCGGACAGGACCACTGGCGCGCCAGTGCCGCCGTAACTTGCGGTTGGGTGACGAAGCCCAGCTGCTGCAGCCACTCGCCCATTTTTCCCCGGCCCGCAGCCCGCTGTGCCTGCAGGGCCGTGCGCAGTTGCTCTGCCGTGAGTTGCTGCCGCGAGAGCAGAAGCAACCCCAACGGAACCCGATGCGAGGCGGTTGGGTTTTGGCGGAAAGCGGGACGTAACCGGGCAAGAAATTCCGCCACTGCCCGCTCCAGACATTCGGCACGGCAATACCACGCTCCTTGCATGCGCACACCTGGCGACCGGCGGCGTAGACGAAGCCACACATTCAGGGAACGGGTGCGGCCGCAGTACCCGCACTTCAGCGCGCGGCTTTCCCTCATATCGCTCCAGACCGCGCTCCAATTCCAGGGCCCCGGGCTGAGGCTGGTTTTACCCATCCTGCCGCTCCACTTGGGGCGCCAGCGGAGACACATCGGTCACCCGCAGACCATAGTTGCCGTCGATCACCACCACTTCTCCCCGGGCTACCAGCCTGCCATCGAGCAGCAGGTCGACCGGCTCCTGTATCGTCCGGTCCAGTTCGACGACAGCCCCGGGGCTGAGGTCGAGCACTTCCCGCAGCAGTAGCTGCCTTGATCCAAAGCGCATGGTCATGGCCAGCTGCACGTCCATCAACATACCCAGTGCGTCCGTCCCCGGTCCCGAATCTGTTGGTTCTGAATCCATCGCCGGGATAGCGGCAGAGGAATCCATCGCAGTTTTGGCGGGGACTATTTTTTCCGCGCGTAGTCCGGCCACCAGCGAAGCACTCAAGCCGAATTCCAGCACCATGCCGGTGGGCCCTTGCTCTCCGGCCCGCAACCAAAAGCTTCCCGCGGAGGGCCAGGAGGGCGCCGCCGCCGCCAGTTCGGCCCGCAGTTGCACCTCACCCCAACGTGCCTTGGTGGTTGTGGAAACTATGCCGGAAACCTGCCGCAGAAGTTCGAGCACGGCATCCCGATAATCTGCCGTAAGCTCGGCGTCGGGGGTTAACGGCTCGCTCATGAAGATCTGCGCCAAGTGCAGAGCGGTCGCAGCCGCCATGCGCAGCGTCATCTCCCCACGCAGCGCTCCGGAAGAGGTGACCACCACCCACAGATCGTTTTCGCCCGCCCCCGGAAGCTCCGAGGACATATCCGCCCCAACCACGCAGGGGACAACGGACCCCGTGATTTGCCCCAAGACCTGGCAAAAGCTGTCAGCCCAGATCTGGATGTAGGCGGCGGGCTCGGGTTCGAGAGCAGGAGCGCTCGCTTCCGTCATCGCTTCTTGGCCTCCTTAATCTCCGGATTCAGCGTTGCCACTTCCACCCCGAGTGCAAGCACCTGGGCGGCGCGCGTGTCCCCAGCCCGGGCGGGCAAGGCGCGAAACATTTCAACTCCCGCCACTAACAGAGAGGCGGGCTGGGCCGCGCTGCGGTGCAGCGATACTAGTTTCCCGGGGGCCATTTGGGTCAGTTCGCCCACCGTACAGCGTAGGTCGTTGACCCCTAACTCCACTGGGAAGGCACATTCCAGGAGCCGGCGTTTGAGCCGCTCCCGCCACGCGGTGGGCGCCTGTGGGCGGCTGTCGCTCCATTCGGTCGAGATCTTGCGCAGCAAAGCGTGCGAGAGCGTAACCGGAACGGCGAGATTCAGCCCTCCGCGCACCTCGCTCATGGTGATTTCAAAACTCAGGGAGAGTATCTTCTCGTCGGGATGCATGAGCCGGTGCGCGTCCCCAGGTTCCATCCGCTTTTCGAAACCCACTTGCAGATCCACCGCCTGCCAGGCCGCACCCAGTTCGTGGCACACGATGCGGGCGACGCTTTCCACGATCTGCTCTTCTATCTCGGTGATCTCCCGCGTGGCGGCGATGCCTTTGCCCTCACCCCCCAGCAGGAGATCAATAATCGGAAAAGCCACTTTCAAGTCCATCTGCAGCGCGCCCTGCACTCCCATGGGTTCCAGTTTGCAAGAAGCGAGATAGGTAGTTTCCGGAATGCGCTGGGTAAACTCGCGGTAAGTCAGGTGCTCGGCGGAAACCAGAGTGGCGGCAAAAACCACGCGCAGGTAAGTGCCGAGCGATTCGGTTAAACTGCGCGCAAATCCTTCATGAAGCTGCGTGATGGCCTGTAGTTGCTCGCGCCCGATCTGGCCCGCACGGCGCACGTCCCACAGCTCGACTTTGGGTTCCTTCGCCGGACCGGTCTCGGCCCCCCCGCCGCTGCGGGCCTTCCGAACCATGGCATCGATTTCTTCCTGGTTCAGCTCGTTCTGCATCGCGTCGGCCTCCTGCCGATCTTCAGTAGTCTTTGTCCGTATCTGTGTCTGTGTCTCTATCTATAATCTGAATCTGTGCCCGTTTCAGAGCCCGCCGGCTTGCGCCGCCCGGACGGCTGGCTTCGGCGTGCTCATCAGCTCGTCCAGACGCGTCCGCAGACGCACCACCGCCAAGGAATGAATCTGCGACACGCGGGATTCCCCAATTCCCAGGACGGCGCCCACTTCTTTCATCGTGAGTTCTTCAAAGTAGTAAAGCGCCAGCACCTGCTGCTCTTTTTCCGGCAATTCCGCAATCACCCGGGCCAGCAGTTCCTTCATCTCTGAGCGCATGCAGCGGAAAAATGGTGTGTCCTCGGGAGCGTTGGGCAGATAGTCGCACAGATCTTCCTCCTTGCCGTCCCAGGGAGACTCCAGGTGCAGGCTGCCCACTTCGAGGCCGTCTAATTCGGTCAGGAGTTGCTGAAACTCCCTCAGCTCCAGATTCAGTTCCGCCGCTACTTCCACTTCCGTGGGAGCGCGGCTGAGTTCCAGGCTGAGCTTGCGCTGCGCCTCCTCGACCCGGCGCGCTTTGCGCCGCAACTCCCGCGGCCCCCAGTCCATCTCGCGCAGGCTGTCGAGAATCGCGCCCCGGATGCGGAACTTGGCATACGAACCAAATTGCACGTGCTTGGAGCGGTCGAACTTGTTGAGCGCATCGATCAGACCGATCACTCCCGCATGCACCAGATCTTCGAGCGGCACGTGCCGGGGCAAGCGTTCGTGAATGCGGCGCGCCAGGTAGCGCACCTGGGGCAACTGTTCGAGCAGGATGCGGTCGCGTTCCTCTTTATCCTGCCAGGCGGTGTAGGCTGCGGCTGTGTTTTTGCTCATGGTCCCGGTTCTCGTTTCCCTATCCGATCTCTGACTTCCTCTTCCCTTGCTCTTTGCTTCCTTGCTTCCTTAAGCTTCTTGTCTCCCGCACTGCCACCGCCTCAGTGCAACACTCCCAGCGACTGCACCTCGACCAGCGGGGGTACCTCCAACGGAGAGAGCACCACGACCTTGGGCAGGAATGGCTCGAGCAGCCGCTTCAGGTAGTAGCGCGCCGGGGTGGCACACAGCAGCACCGGAGTAGCGAGGGCTACCTGTTCCCCGGCCAGGCGGCGCAGCCCATCGACCACACGGCGGGCAAAGGGCGGCTGCAACGCTGTGGTTCCAGCCAGCGCCTGCCCGCTGAAGGCGCGCCCTAATTCCTCCTCCAGCGACCGGTCCAGTGTGACCACGCGCAAGCCTCCGTTTTCTGAAAGCAGCGGCCGCACCAGCGAGCGGCCGAGCGACTGGCGCGCGGCCTCGACCAGCAGCACGGGATTCCTATTCGTCGGCGCCAGATCGAGCAGGGTCTCGAGAATCGTCGACAGATCGCGGATCGAAACCTGCTCCCGCAACAGTTGCTGCAAGGTCTTCTGCACTTCGCCCAGGCTCAGAATCTTGGGGACGAGTTCTTCGACCAGCTTGGGGTGGCTTTCGGCCAGACGGTCGAGCAGACGCTTGGTTTCCTGCCGGGTCAGCAGTTCGTAGGCGTGCTGTTTCACCACCTCGGCAAGATGAGTGGCCAGCACCGAAGTCTGGTCGACGACGGCATAGCCCGAGGCCAGGGCCTGATTCTGCAATGCCGGCGGAATCCAAACCGCCGCGGCGCCAAATGCGGGCTCCTTCGTGGCCAGTCCCGGCAAGGGACGCGGAGCGCCCTCGGAACTGATGGCCAGCAGGTTGTCCTGGTGGAGTTCCCAGCGCGCCACTTCCACCCCGCGCAGTGCGATGTCGTACTCCTTTGGCTTCAAGCGCACGTTATCGGTGATGTGCACCGGCGGAACAATGAAACCGAGTTGCTGCGCCAGGTTCTGACGCAGCGCTTTCACCCGGGCCAGAAGCTGGCCACCTTGATTCTGATCGACCAGCGCCACCAGCCCGTAGCCCACTTCGAGGCTGAGCTCGTCGAGCTTCAGCAGATCTTCGACCGAGTCTTTGGCTGGCTTTTTTTCCCCCGCCGCAGCCGCGGCAGCCGCGGCTGACGGCTCTCCGACAAACTTGGGCGCGCGCCACGCCAGAAACCCAGTGCCCGCCGCCAGCAGGAAGAACGAGAACTTGGGCAGTCCGGGGATCGCGGCCAGCGCCAGCATCACGCCCGCGGCGATGATTAAGGGACGGCGCCGCGACAGCACCTGCCGCCCCACGTCCACGGAGAGCGTGGCATCGGACGATGCGCGGGTTACAACAATGCCCCCGGCCATCGAGACTAGGAGCGATGGAATCATGGTCACCAGGCCGTCGCCCACAGTGAGCACCGTGTAAGTCTTCAGCGCTTCGCGGAAGGGGATGTCCAGTTGAAAGACCCCGATCAGAAATCCGGCGATGATATTGATGGCGGTAATGAGGATCGTCGCTATCGCGTCCCGCTGATTGAAGCGGGCCGCGCCGTCCATGGCGCCATAGAATTCGGCGTCGTGGGCAATCTGTTCCCGGCGGGAGCGGGCTTGCAATTCGTTGATCAGTCCGGCATTCAGGTCAGCATCAATCGCCATCTGCTTGCCGGGCATGGCGTCGAGGGTGAAGCGCGCCGTGACCTCGGCGGTGCGCACCGCCCCGTGGGCTACCACCAGATACTGGATCGCGATCAGGGCCACAAACAGCACAAAGCCCACCACGTAGTTGCCGCCCACCACGAACTGGCCGAAGGCCTCGATCACATGTCCCGCTGCCGACGCGCCTTCGTTGCCGTGCAAAAGAATCCGGCGGCTGGAGGCCAGATTCAGCGACAGGCGAAACAAGGTCAGCAGCAGCAGCAGGCTGGGGAACACGGAGAATTGCGACGGGCGCAGGATCTGAATGGCCGAGAGCAGCACCAGCACGCTGACCGTCATGCTCGTGGCCAGCAGCAGGTCGAGCAGAAAGCTTGGCAGCGGCACCAGCATCACAAAAATCAAGCCCACGGCCGCGATGGGCATGATCCATTCCGCGACCGCATTCTTGGACGGGGCCGGAGTGGTCATGGTTGCGGTGGCATTCGTGGCCATGGCTTAGATCCTCGGCGGCGGGGTCGCCCCGGCGTTCTGGGTTTGAGAAGTCTGGGTCTGAGGAGTCTGGGTCTGAGGAGTCTGGGTCTGCGAAGCTCGGGTTTGCGCCCGCCAGATGGCCGCCAGAATTTCGGCGACCACGGTGTAGAGCTGGGCCGGAATGGCCTGCCCAACTTCCACCGCCCGGTACAAAGCATGGGCCAGAGGAACGTTCTCCACCATCGGAATGCCTTTCCAGCGGGCGATTTCCTTGATCTGAGCGGCAATCAGATTGCGCCCCTTGGCGACCACGACTGGCGCATCCATTTCCACGCGGTATTCCAGAGCGATGGCGAACTCGGTGGGGTTCGTGATCACCACCGCCGCCCGCTCCACATCCTTGAGCATGCGGCGGCGCCGGCTCTGCCGCTGCAGGCGGCGGATGCGCTGCTTGACCGCGGGGTGTCCTTCCATTTCCTTGAACTCGTCTTTCTGGTCCTGGCGGCTCATCTTCAATTCGCTTTCGTGGCGCTGGCGCTCGAAGAAGTAGTCCACTCCCGCCCAAACCAGCAGTACCAGCGACCCCTTCCACGCCACTTCATGCATCCGCCCCACGGTGAAGGCCATCAGCATGCCCCGGCTGCCATGGAGCAGCGCGGGAAAGAACCGGAAGTCCCGCACCAGCACTTGCACGGCGAAGTAAACCACCACAGCTGTAGGCAAAAGTGACTTCAGCAGGCGGCTCAGCGCCGCCAGCGAAAACAGTTGCTCCACGTGGCTCACCGGATCCAGACGCTTCCAATTCGGGGCCAGCGCCTTGGGGGCAAACACCAATCCGCCCTGGGCCAATCCGCCCGCGGTGCCCACCACCCAACTCATCCCCGCGGCCAGCGCCACGCCGCGAAACATCGGCCAGGCGTTGCGCCACACCGGAACCAGCTGATCGGGATGGGTTGCCGCCAGTTCCAGTTCCCCACGCAGCATGCCTCGCCACTCGCCCGCGAACGCGGGCATCTGCGAGGCCAGAAACATCACCGCCGTCATCGCCGCCAAGCCCGCCGTCAAATCGCGGCTGCGGGCGACTTGCCCCTCTTCGCGAGCCTTCTGGCGGCGGCGCGGGGACGCTTTCTCGGTCTTGCTTTGGTCGGCCATGACTGCTTAGCTCCTAAGCTCCTAGCTTTTCGCCTTCGCTTCCGACCGGCGCCGCCTGGCGTCTGCGGTCCGAGGTCTGCGGCCCGACCCCGGGCTCACCGCGCCAGGTGCAGCAACCGTTCCCCCAGCCGAATCGCGTTGGCAAACTGCTGGCTGAACATCCGAGGCCAATACGCCATCGCCACCAGCAGCACGGTCAGACCTACCAGGTTCTTCACCGCCAAGCCGATGAACAACACCGGCAGCTGCGGGGAAGCCTTGCCTAAGAACCCCAGTGCCATATCAGCGATCAGGGTTGCGACCAGCGAAGGCGCGGCGATCTGCACTCCCGCCAGAAAAATCCCTCCGGCGGCGTGCAGCAGTCCGCCGGCGAGTGCGAGCGTCGCCAGCGCTCCACCCGGCGGCAGGTAAACGAAGCTCCTCACCAGCGACCGCAGCAGCCAGTGATGCACATCGAGTTGCAGAAAAATCAGCAGCGCCGCCATCCGGTGAAATTCCGACAGCACCGGCGTGTCGGCCTGGGTCTGCGGATCGAACACATTGGCCAGCGAGTAGCCGATCTGCACGCCCAGGATCTGCCCCGCCATGAGTGCCCCTTCAAAAAGAAAGTTCGCCACCAGTCCCATCACCAGACCGATCGCCACTTCCCCAAGCGCCACCTGCGCCCACTGCCACGATCCCAGCGCGAGTTGCACGGGCCCGTGCAGCGGGTGCAGCAGAATGGTCAGCAGCAGGGTCAGTCCCGCCTTTACCGGGATCGGCACCGCGTCGCTTCCGAGAAATGGGCAGAACACCATCAACCCGGAAACCCGCGCCCCGGTGAACACCGCCGCCGCCAACAACTCCTCGAGATGGAAACCGTCCGTCATCTTGTTCTCGGCACACGGTACTAGCTACCCGGTACCGGCTATTGCTTTCTTCACCGCGTAAACGGGTGAAAGTCGGAAAACAGCTGCAGCGTAAACATCCCGATGCGGCGCACCATCCACGGCATCAGCAGCAGCACCGCCGCCGCCACCGCCGCCAGGCGTGGCACGGTCGAGACCGTCATGTCTTGCAGCGAAGTCAGCACCTGCACCACGTTGATCACCAGACCCACGGCAACGGCGGCGAGCAGCAGCGGACCTCCCATCCAGAGAGCCGTCTCGATGGTGTGCCGCAGCAAGGCTACGATTTGATCTGATCCCATGGCGCTCCTCATCTTCTCGATCTTGTCGAAATATCGAAGACTCTTCAGGCGAAACTCTTCATCAGCGACCCCACCAGCAGGTTCCAGCCATCCACCATCACAAACAGCAGGATCTTCAGCGGTGTCGAAATGATTACCGGGGGCAACTGCATCATGCCGATTGAGGTGGTCACCGCCGCCACCACCAGGTCGATTACTAAGAAAGGAAGAAACAGCGCCACCCCGATCTGAAATCCTGTCTTCAGTTCGGAGAGAATGTAAGCTGGCACCACCACCCGCATGGGGACATCGTCGGCGCGCGCCGGACGCGGATCCTGCGCCAGTTCGAGAAAAAGCGCCAGGTCTTTCTCCCGGGCATACTTGAGCATGAAGTGGCGCAGCGGCGGCGTGCCCAGCGCCACCGCTTCCAGTGCGTCCACTTGTCCCTGTTGAAACGGCACCACGGCGGCCTGGTAGATCGCCGCGCCCACCGGCTGCATCAGAAAATAGGTCAGCACCAGAGCCAGCCCGATCAGGGTCTGGTTGCTCGGCGCGGTCTGCGTTCCCAGCGCCTGCCGCAGGAAATGAAAGACGATCAGCAGTCGCGTGAACGGAGTCAGGGCCACCAGCAGTGCCGGCAGAAGCGTGAGCAGGGTTAACAGGACAACGATGTTCCAGGGCACCGAACCACTGGCCCCGCCCAGCCCCGTCCAATTCAACCCAGAGGCGTGCCGCGGCCGCAAAGCCCAGGCTGCCGCCACGTTTTCGATGCGGCAAGAAATGATCGGGACCATCGCCAGCGTGCGCCCCAACGTAACTCCGCTCAACATTCGCTCCGCCCGTTCTTCGTGGGTGTCGGCGCCGCATTCCCGGAGCTGTCTTGGCCAGTTCCGGCTTGTTCCGTCGCTGCGTCCCCCCGATTGCGGAAATCGTCCAGCCGGGACAGAAGCACCAGGGAGGACGGCGTCCCCCCCAGCAGAAAACGCATTCTCTCGAACTCGACCACGGCCACGAAGCGGCGTTCGCCGAGCGGCAAACTTTCGCACAGCCGGAGGCCCTTTGGGGTGCGCCGGCTGAGCCGCAGAACCCGCCCCCACAACGCGATGACCCGCCGCCGAAACCTGTCCGATGAAATCCGCAACGCTTCCGTCGCCATACTATTCACCATCCCCGACCGCAGCCCTCGCTCTGGCTTCACGCCAGCTCCGTCAGCCGCACCGCCAGATTGCCGGCGACCACCTCAAACTCGCTCCAGCCAATCAGCGTGGCATTCAGGCGCAGCGGAACGTCCTGGCGCACGCGCCAATGGGCGTCGATCACGGAACCTCGGCGCAACTTCAGCAGGTCCGCGATCTTGAAGTCCGGCAACGGGAGTTCCACCGTCAATTCGCAGCGCAGCCCGAGCACCGGCTTCCAGCGTTCGTCCGCCTGTCGCTCGAGCTCCGACAGCAGAGGCAGTGCGCCCTTGTCTGCTTCTCCTGCCGTCTTTTCGAGCGTTCGCGCCAGACCGACTCCTGCTGCCATCGCCATCTCCTTCCCGCACCGTTCTCCGGCTCAGCGCTGAATCAGGAACTCGGTGAAATAGACTTCCTCCACCGCTAACCCCGGCAAGCGTTCCTGCAGCGCGTGCAACAAGTCCTCCTTCAACTTTGCCTTGCCTTCTGCCGTCAGCAGTTCGTCCACCCGGGCTTGGGCCAACACTCCGAGGATCGTGTCCCGCACCTCGGCCACCGGCGGCGCATTTTCGCCTTTGCCCATTTCTCGGCCCAAGCCAAGGTCAACCCCCACTCGCAAGTAAGACCTCTGGCCGGGGTCCGCCAGATTTAGAACGAAGGTCTCCAGATGCAGCGTGCTCCTCACTTGCGGCCCCGCCCCAGACAACCCTGGCTCGGTCCGGCGCGTGCTCCAAAGCCACGCCCCTGCCGCTACCAGCACAACCGCGAGCACAGGGAAGACAATCCCGGTTCCTCTCGGTCGCGTTTCGTCTTTCGTGTTTTTTTGGGTAGGCACTTGCCAGGAAAAGAAGCAGTCCGGATACCGCAGACAAGCACGAAGGGGAGGGGGAGGGCGGACCGAGACATCTGGCGCCAACGGCCCGCAGGTCAACCTGCGGACATTCTTCGCCGATTTCGTTGGCCCCGAGCCGAGGGATTCTTAGAAGAATCTGGCGTAGCGTAAGAGAATCCTCATGAAGGGTCTCTTACGCTCGGCCAGCTCATCTGCGGCGGCGACGGTTCGTCGCCGGAGACCAGTCAGAAGTCCGAAAACTCAGGGCTCTTACTGTTTCAGCGCGATTGTGTCCTGAGTAATTTGGTCAAACGTCGTCACCGCTTTGGCATCCGCTTCAAAACCACGCTGCGCCACGATGAGGTTGGCGAATTCGGTGGCGATGTCCACGTTCGACAACTCCAGCGACCCGCCCGAGATCGTTCCCAAACCTCCTGCGCCCGGGACCCCCACCACGGCCGGTCCCGAAGCCAGCGTGGGTGAGTAATCCGTGGTGCCGTCGAGCTGGAGTCCATTCACGTTGGCGAAATTCGCCAGCGCCAATTCTCCCAGCGCTTGCGTCTTGCCGTTGGTGAAGGAGCCGGTAATCGTGCCATCGGAACCGATGCTGAAATTGGCCAGAGAACCGCTGCTGCTGCCATCCTGCCCAATCGACGTGGTCGAGCTTGGAGCCGCGACCTGCGTGATCACTGGGGTGGTTCCGCTGAGCAGATTCCAGTTGAAAGTCTGATTGGTAGCGCCGTCGGCGAACCCCGTGATGGGAATCGCGGAATCGTTCGCCAGGGTGAGGGGCGTTGTGGGCACGGTAATCGTATCGCCGATGGCAAAAGCGGTAGATCCCGCCGCAATCGTAAAGTCGACCTGGCCGGAGGTGAAGGGACTTCCTACCGTAGCCGTACCCAGCGGTCCGGAAACCGAGCCCACGACCGCGAAAGTGGTCGCACTCGTCGCCGTAGCGGTGATGGTTTGTGTCACGGTCGCCGCCGTTGTCGCCAGCCCGGAAATGGTTCCGTTTCCGACGTTGGTCCCTCCGTAAGCTGCCGTTCCGGCTCCGCCGCCGGTGCCAATCAGCGCTCCATTTCCATTGAATGTCAAAGTACCTGTGGACAAAATTCCGGTGGGTGGGACGCCCCCGACCGAGTTGAGGTCGGCCGGTGGGATGCTGAGACTGTAGCTCCAGGTGTTCGGGCCGGTGTTGGTAAAGTCATAGGTCAGGGTGTGGCTGGCCCCCAGCGAGTCGTAGATGGTCACCGGGGTCGAGAACTGGGTGCCCAGCCCACCGGAGGCGTCAAGATTGGCGGTTATCTCGGCGTTGGCGGTTGCCGTCGGCGGACTGACGGTACCCGCGCCGATTTGCAACGGCACGATCCCCGCGCCGGTATTGACCACTCCGTTCACCGCGGGATAGCCCAGGACTTGTTGTCCTGCGGAAGTGACCAGGAAGTTGTTGGAGTCGACCGAAAAATCTCCCGCTCGCGTGTAATCGATGGTGCCGTCCGCGTTCTGTACCGTAAAAAATCCGTTGCCTTGGATGGCCACATCCGTGGGCACGCCCGTGGCACTGACGCTGCCTTGGGTGAACAATGCGGGCATGGAACCAATCTCCACGCCAGCCCCCACCTGAATAGGATCTCCCGACCCCGTGGTTCCCAGACTCTGGTAAAACAAGTCGCTGAACAGCACAGTGGTATCTTTGTAGCCCGTGGTGTTCTGGTTGGAGAGATTATTGGCGATGGCCGACAGCGCCGTGGATTCGGCCGTCAACCCGGATAGTGGAATAGAAAAGTCAGGCATTTAGAACGCTCCTTGGATCTTGTTGGTGAGTGCCGATAGGGACGGCGATGCGAAGTTGGGTAACGCTGGGAAAGTGGCTGGAGCTACCGCAGGAGAAGTCGCCGCCAGCGCGGAGGCGGCCGCCGAAACTGCCGGTGGCACCGCTGCGTTGGCCGCGCTTCCATTTGCCGGCGCGGTCCCGCCGCTCGACCCCGTGCTCCCCGAGGCAGGAACATACTGTTGCAACAGGGAGTAAATCGACGTGACTTCGCTCAGTTCGCTGAACTGCGCTAACTGGCCCACAAACTGCGAAGGGTCGACCGGACTGGTCGGATCCTGGTTCTGCAGTTGCGCCACCAGCAACTGCAGAAACATGTTGTTCAAGCTCTGTCCCGTAGGTAAGCCCGTCGTCGTCGGTGTGGTCGGTGTCGTCGGAACTATCGGAGTTGTACTCATGCCAATGTCCTCCTTTAGGCAAGAATGCTGAGACCGCTGCCCCCGCCGCCCCATGCCCCGGGCGGCAGAGATTCCATGGCATCATCCGCCGCGGACTCGGATGACCCCGAACCAGACTCGGAACTTTGCGATGCGGGCATGGGCACGAAAGAACGCTGCTGAGAATCGCCGCCCCCGGAACCGCTATTCGAAAAGGCAAATCCCTGCATGAAGTTCACGCTGTTGAGCCGCAGATTTTGTTGTTGCAGGGTATTCGTAATGGCTGGCATCTCATTCGTCAGGAGCCCGCGCAAGTCTCCCTTTTCGCTGCCGATCACCAGCCCCACATCGCTGGCGTGCACCACGGTGCGAACTTCCACGCTGCCGAAGGCGGAGGTGTTCATCCCAATCCGCATCTCCGACTGGCCGACGCGGTTCACCAGTTGTGCCACCTGCACCGGTCCGGGAACGACCACGGCCGGATTTTCCGAAGCTGCGAGAGCCGTGCCTGCCGGGTTGCCCGCGGCGGGCAACTGGACCGGCTTCGGCAGCGAGTCGGCGGAGAGCGCCGGTGGCTGGACCAGCGGCAGCGCGACTCCGGCAGATGCCGGCGCCGCCGGGGCTGGCGCTGCTCCCGCCTGCGAGGAAGCCAACGGTGTGCTGGCCGCGCTCTGATCCGCAGCCGGATGCAGCGATGTTCCGGCCGCTGAGCTTACGCTCTCAGTTCCAGTCAGCGAGTCTTTGAGGCTTTGTGGACCGGCATTCTGCGAGGCGCCGCCCTCAGAGGTGCTGCCGCTGCTCTGGGAAATGCCGCCCTGCACCCCACTCGTCTGCGGACTCGCGCCGGTTGGGGCGGCGCTGTGACTGTCCCGGATCGCAGAACTCGTTGCCGGGAGAATCATCTTAGGCAGAACGGACGCGGCCGACTCCGTGCCCGGTCCCGGACTGGAGAAGAAAACCGCGAACGGCGTCTGGCTGGCCACCGCCAATTCGTCGCCTGAATCTGACCCCGGCGACAATGCCGAGGGCAGAATTGAACTCGGCGCACCCGGACCTGTGCCCGCTCTGCGCATGCTCGGATTTGTAACCGCGGCGGTTCCTCTTGAAGCGGCAAACTGCGGGGAGGTTCTACCCGCTGCCAACTGGGCGGCCGGATTCAAGACAGGCAAAGCGGGGATCGCTCCGTCTGTAACCCCGGTCATTGGATTCCCTGTCCCCGTCTCGGCTGAGAGTTCGCTTTGACTCACCGCGCCTGGCGGAAGCGCATCCGAAGAGTTTGCCGGGCCGATCGGGAGATTCGCACCAGAAGCAGGCAACACCCGCGCTACGGCTTCGCTGCCCGCTCCGGCATCCGCCAAGAGAGTTGGAGCGGACGCCATAGAGACCGGTGGATCTGCCTGAAGTCTCGACTGTGCAGCCGCAAATCCAAAACCGGTGGCCGGGGACGCACCCTCCTGATTTCCCTGAAGAGGATTGGCCTGAGTAGGATTCCCCTGAGGAAGATTGCCCAGTGGAAGACTGTCTAAAGAAAGATTCCCTGGTGAAGAACTGCCGGTCACAAGCGGTTCGCTTACAGAGGAGAGAGCAGACGGCTGTGGGTTCGCCAGCAGCGACGCTTCCGCCGGCGCCGCCGATTCACCCGGCGCACCATTCCACTGCCTGACCGGAGGGACCTCCGGCAGGACAGCCCCAGACGCAGGCTGTGCGGTTGCGGTGAAGAGAACAGATGGCTGCGTGCCCTCAGTCGGCAGCGGAGTCTTCGCTGACCCCAGCCCACTCTCCGTGCCATTCCATTGACCACTCCCTGCAGCGCTCAGCCTAACCGCGCCTTCACCCGAGACAACTCCCCCCGCGGCTGGGGAGAAAACAGGGATCTGGACGTTATCCGCTATCGCGGTATCCACCATCCCACTCTCTTGCCCGCTTGTCTGACCACTCATCTGGCTTGGGATGAAGAACCCGCGCGTGGCCAGATCAGTGAGGCCGCCTGCCGTCCCGGCGGAACTTGTCGACGGACTGAGAGTTCCGGTGGTCGGGCGCGGCGCGGAGTATTCGAACGTCGTACTCTTTTCTGCTGCCGTGGAAGCATTCGTCTGCCATCCCGATGGCTGAGCCGCTTCGCTCATCACCTCCGGAGTGGCTGCCTGACTGGCCACAGTCAGCGTTGGGGGAAGGCTCGCCTGCGGCAGACTCGATTGCAACAGACTCGACGGCACGAGGCTCGTCGGGATCAAGCTCGGCTGCGGACCCGCCGGGATAATTTGACTCGCCGCCGTCGCAATGAATGTCGGAATGGATTCGGGGACGACCGTACTCCCAGCCGCCAACCCGCTCGCCGCAATCGCAGGGCTCGGGTTCAGCAATTTCCTGGGCGGGGCATTCCCCCCAGCCGGCATTCGCACATTCCCATTCGGGGCCGCCCCTGTGTTTCCGGTGGCTAACCCGCCGGACGCGTTTGAGGCTTCCACTTCACCTGCCGCCGTCTGCGAAGTGGCAGCCTGCGATGTACTGGAAAGACCTTGCGCGGTCGCAAGCGTCGAGGCAAATCCACCTGCTCCACGCTGGCCTGAAATCGACGGGGCGGCTAAAGGCGCGGCTGCTGGCAGCACAGAAACACTATTCGAAATGGCTTCTAGAATCGGGCTCACGGTGATGTGTCCGGCTAGAAATATCCGGAGGCTCGCAGGGATTCATGCACTCCGGTGGCCATGGACAAACCCTTCGCCGGGAAGCTCAGGAAATACGCCAAAGGCTGTCAATTCAAGGGAATCCAAATTCTGCCGAAGGACACACAAGAAATCCCGGAAGACCCGTGCTAGGCAAAGCGCGACCCCGCACCCGGCAGACTTTAACCACGGCGCAAGTATTCCCGCCGCAAGAGAAACAAATCATCCTGATTCCGCTGCTCACGCCGCGCCGCCTTTTGTTGATATAAGCGGAGTTGCTGATCGCGCACCCCTTCCAGCATTTCGCGCGCCCGCCTCGCCTGTTGGAAGATTTCGCGCTGCTCCTCGCGCAGCTGTTTCAGCCGTACCAGTTGTCCCGCAAGTTCCCCCCGATGCCGCAGCAGTTCCGCCTCGCATTGCAACTCGAATCGCAACTCGGCAGCCGTCACTCCCGTGCCCAGTTCCTTACTTTGCGCGGCATAGATTTCCTGACGGCGCACGTCTATCTGCTCAATCAGGTGCTGCACTCGCGTCACTTGCTGGTTGGCGGCGCGCAGCCGCAGTTCCTGCTGGTGCTCGATGCTTTGGCGAAAATGCAGAACCGCGTGTAGCGGGAAATGGAAGGCCATGTTCTCATCCCGGCAAAGCCAGCAGCTTGTCGATGGTTTCCGGGAACGGAGCCGCGTCGCCCGGTTTCTGCATCAGAAAATGGTCGAGTTCGGGAATCAGCGTGAGAGCCTTGTCCAGCGTGGAATCACTTCCCTTTTGGTAAGCCCCAATCCGGACCAGGTCTTCGGAAGCCGCATAAGCGGCGAGCAGACGCCGCAGCATCTGCGCTTTTTGCAGATGCGCTGCCGAGGACACGGCCGGCATCAGCCGGCTCACGCTATCGAGGATCGCGATCGGCGGATAATGGCTGCGCACCGCCAGCCGGCGATCCAGCATGACGTGCCCGTCGAGCAATGCCCGCGCTCCATCCACCAACGGATCCTGCTCGTCGTCGCCTTCCATCAGCACCGTATAGAACGCTGTGATGCTGCCCTGGCTGAACCGGCCCGCGCGTTCGATCAATCGCGCCAGCATGGTGAAACACGAAGGCGTGTAACCCTTGGCCGTCGGCGGCTCCCCGGCAGCCAGCCCGATCTCGCGCTGCGCCATGGCCAGCCGGGTGAGGGAATCCACCACCAGAAGAACCTGCTTACCCTGCCCGCAGAAATACTCGGCCACGGCCGTCGCCGCCAGCGCCGCGCGAATCCGCAATAGCGGCGATTGATCGGAAGTGGAAACCACCACGCAGGCCCGCTTACATCCTTCTTCCCCCAAGGCGTTTTCCAGGAAGTCGCGCACTTCCCGTCCGCGTTCTCCCACCAGACCCAGTACCGTCAGATCGGCGCCCGTGTTCCGCGCCATCATGCCAATCAGCGTGCTCTTGCCCACCCCGCTGCCCCCGAATACTCCCACGCGCTGTCCCCGGCCGCAAGTCAGAAATCCATCGATGGCCCGAATCCCGCAGCCCAGAGGCTCGCGAATCGAAACCCGCGTCAGCGGCAGAGGAGCCGCCGCATCCAGGACCTGACACTCGCTCCCGCCATACCCTCCCCGGGAGTCAAGCGGCTGGCCGCTGCCGTCAATCACCCGCCCCAGCAGCCCGGCGCCCACGCGAATGGTGGGACGCTCTCCCCAGGTCGACACCCGGTCGCCATGGCGAATGCCGCGGGGCGATTCCAAAGGCATCGACAGCACGGTCGTGCCCCGAAAGCCAACAATCTCTCCCGGCAGCACGCGTCCCCGGGAATCCGTGATCGCACACACTTCTCCCACCGAGCAGAACGGACCTTCGGACTCCACCAGCGGGCCGATCACCTGCGTCACCCGGCCCTGCCAGCGCAGCGCGGGACAGGATTCAAGACGGGCAAAGTAGGGTGCCAGCAAACCCTCCACGCTCATGGCTTGTCCTTGATCTGCGGCCGCGCCGCCAGCAAATCCGTCAGGCCCTGTTCAATCTCCTTGAGCTGCACTTCCAGTCCCAGCTCCGCCGTTCCCATCGAGGTTCGCAACTGGCATTGTTCCAGCGCCATGGTGGGATCCTCCACAACCTGCGGCAGTTCTCCCGGACCCAGGCGCGAAATCAGGTAGTTCCGCCAAACCGGAGCTTGCTGCGGATTCACCGCCAATATGACTCCAGTGGCCCCTTCGATTCGTTCCAGCGCCACCCGCAGGATCCCCATCAAAAGCAAAGGATCCACTTGCGCCTCGCGGTGCAGCACCTTGCGTGCAATGCTCAAGGCCAACTGCACCGCTTCGGCTTCGATCTTTTTGTAGTAGGCCGCCCGCTCCCGGGCAAAATCGGCCAGCGCCTGGGCCACGGCGGAACGTTCGCGCGCCAGTTGTTCTTCGAACTTTGCCCGGCACTCCAACCCGCCCTGCTGGCGGCCCAACTCCCGCACCTGGGCCTCGCGTTCCAATCCAGGGGCCGCGCCCGCCGCCGGATCCAATTCTCCCGGGCTCGCCAACCGGTGTTCGCTGAGCAGAAAGTTGGGCTTGCCCGGCTCCGCTACGGCGATGCTGTAGGAAAATGGCAGCACTGCGGGCGGCTCGCCCGGCACCGGGGTCGGGGACGCGGGCGAAAGCGCCGCCCGGCTAGCCGACGAACTCATCTTCTGCCTCCGGAGTCAACGTCAGCTTGCCTTCCGCTTCCATCTTGCGCGCCACCGCGACCGCCTCCAGTTGCGCGGCGTTGATCTGCCTGGTCTTTACCGGCCCCAGTACCTCCATGTCTTCTTTCAACATCTCCACGGCACGCGAAGACATCGATTTGAAGATGTAGTTCTTCAATTCTTCCGAGGCGCCGCGCAAGGCGGTGGCCAGCGTCTTTTTGTCCATCAATCCCAGCACCTCGCGGATCCCGGCTTCGGGAACGGTCAGCAGGTCTTCAAAGGTGAACATCAGGTTGCGGATGGAGAGCGCCAGCTTGGGGTCGTCGCCTTCAATCGACTCCAGTATGGTTTTGCCCACCGCCACATCGAGCCGGTTCAACAAGTCGGCTACGCCGCGTAATCCCGCATACGCCCGGCGGCTCTGCTCGCCCAAAGCTTCCAGCCGTTTGTGCAGCACCACCGCCACCCGCTGCGCCATCTCCGGGGAGAATTGCCGCAGCTGGGCCAGGCGCTTGATGGGCTCGGACCGCAACTCCGGAGGCAGCTTCATCAGCACCGTCGAGGCCTGCTTCGACTCCAGGTGGGCCAGAATCAGCGCGATGGTCTGGGGATGCTCGCCCTCGATGAACTTCGCCAGTTGCTGGGGATCGGCTTTGCGCAGGGAGTCGAGCTTGGTGCCGCTCATCTCGTGCGCCCGCGCCACCTGGCGCAACAAATCTGTGGCCCCTTCCTTCCCGAAAGCTTTCACCAGGACCTTGTTCGCATACTCCATCCCCGCCGACGTGATGTAGTCGCCGGTCAGGATCAGGCGGTCAAATTCCTCGAGCACCGCCAATCCGGTTTCCGGTGCGACCGAACTGAGGGTCGTGATCTCCTGCGTAATCTGCTCCACCTCCGGCTGCGGCAGGTTACGGTAGATGTCGCTGGCCGCGTCTTCCCCCAGGAGCACCATCAGGATGGCAGCCTTGCGCAAACCGCTGGTCGGAACGGCCACTTATTCTCTCTCTTCCTTTACCCACGACTCCACCAAACGGCTGGCGGCTGCGGGCTCGGCTTTCACTTTCTCGGTGAGCATCTTCTTCAGCTGGGTGGCTCGCTGGGCCTCGCTCGAGAGCTGCCCGCCACCCTCAGCCGATCCCGCGGCCCCGGCGGCGGCCAAGGGCGGCTGCGCACCCCGGCGTTTCCCGGGCAGCTCCCGGAAGGCGGTCAGCGCTTGTTTTTTCACCGGCCGCAAAATCAGGACATAGACCACCCCAAACAGCGCCGCCACCCCGAGGTAGCGCAAGGCCCAGGTCCAGGGCAAGATCAGCCCGCGCCAGTGTTCGACTTTCGTCGGCGGGGCGGGGATTTCGATGGGCAACTCCTGAAACGAGAGGTTCTCCACCGCCAGCACGTCGCCGCGCTGCGCATCCACGCCAATAGCGGCGCGGGCTAATTGTTCGATCTCTTTCATCTCGTCGGGCGTACGTTTGCGCCGCGTGCTGGTGCGCTTGCCCGCCTGTTCCGTGACCTCCACCGCATCATCCACCAGCACCGCGGCCGCGATCCTCCGCACCCGCCCGGCCGGTTCGACGCTGCGGTGCAGGCTCTTGCTGATGGCGTAGGTCGTGGAATCGGATTTCGACGTCGACTGCTCGGTGCTCAGCGGGTAGGCCGAAGCCGCGCTCGCGACCGGGGCGGTCGCGGCGGCGGGAGCTCCCGGAGCCGGGGCGGCCGGGGGCGGCGCTGCTGCGGCAGGCGCAGAGGCGGCCGGAATGTTGCTGGGGGTGCCGGGAACTCCCGCCGGAGCCCCGCCCGTTGAACTTTCTTCCGAGTGTTCCTGGGTCAGCGCGGTAGGGGTCTTCGGATCGTAGGTCTCCTGCGTGTCTTCACTGGTCCCGAGGTCGTACTCCACATGCACGCTGGCCCGCACATGATCGGCGCCCACCACCGGTTCCAGGGTATGCACCAGGGTCTTGGCCAGTTCCTCGTCCGGGGCATAAACCCGTCCGCCGTCCCGCACATGCAGCAGCGGCGTGTTGCTGTCGGCGTCGACCACGGTAACGTTTTCCGGCCGCAGCCGGTCGACCGCGCTGGCCACCAGCTGGGGAATGGCCTGCTGCGCTTGTTCGGAAAGGCGGCCGCTCCGGGTCTTCAGAATCACCGCCGCCTTGGCTTCGTGCTCCTGTTCCGTGAACAGCGACTCCTGGGGCAACACCAGATGCACCCGCACTCCCTGGACTTCGCTCAGCGTGCCCAGCGTGCGCTCCAGTTCGCCTTCGAGCGCGCGCTGGTAATTCACCTTCTCGGTAAAATCCGATCCCGCCCAGTTGGGCGTGTCAAACAGTTCGAATCCCAGGCGCGCACTGCGCGGCAGACCTGCCGCGGCGGTCTCCAGGCGGCTCGCGTCCAGCTTGTCTTCCGGGACCAGCAGGCTGCCCCCGTCGGGAGAAATCTGGTGGGAAATGTTTTTTCCCGCCAGCCGCGCCCCGAGCGCTTGCGCTTCCTCGGGCCGCAGCCCGGAATACAGCGTTACATATTTCGGCTGTCCCAGCAGCGCCACAAACACCCACAGAGTTCCCGCCACCACCGCCACGCCGGCCGCGAGCAGCAAACGCTGCTGGAAACTCAATCCCTTGCCGAACTCCCCCAGCCGGTGCAGGACGTCGTCGAACGATTGGGGCTTATTGTCGGCCATGGCTTTGCCTTGATCGCTTGCGGATCCCCAGCTTGCGGATCTTCAGCTCCAGCGGAGCCCAAACCGGCCGGGTCGCCACTACCTTCGAATTGCCTTCCGCGATTGCGTGAATTGTAAATAAGGAGTTGCTGAGGGAGTTGCCGAGAAAAGCGACACCTCAGAACTGCATACGCGAAATCTCCTGATATGCGGAAACAATTTTGTTGCGTACCTGCATCATGAGCTGGAAGGACAGGTCGGCCTTTTCCACCGCAATCAGGGCGCTGTGCACGTCGACGCCGTTGCCCTCGAGCACGCCCGCCACCTTGGTTTCCGCCTGCGAACTCAACTGTCCCATCTCATCCATCGCGCCCCGTAGTGTGTCGGCAAAGCCGCCGCCGGCGGCTGCCGGAGATGCGGCCGCCGCGCTGCTCTCGATTTCGGCGGGAAGGATGCGCAAAGAAGATACCGGGCTGCTCATGATTTAGCCTCTAAGTTAGAATCTGCAGCGACTGCTGGATCATGCTCTTCGCCGCCTGCACCGCCGCCGCGTTAAGCTGATAGGCGCGCACCGCGCTTAACAGGTCCGCCATTTCCATCACCGGATTCACATTCGGATAAGTCACATACCCGGCATCGTCCGCATCGGGATGCCCGGGCTCATAACGCCGCGGCAGCGGCGACATATCGGCGACCACCCGCTCCACCCGTACCCCGCCGTCCGGTGCCGCCCGCCGTAGTCCCGCCAGCAGCAGCGGGAAACGCGGCATGGGCTGGGCCCGGAACACCAGCATTTGCCGCCGATAAGCTCCGCCCTGCGCGCTGCGCGTGGTCTCGGCGTTCGCCATATTCGCCGCCACCACCTCGGCCCGCCAGCGCTCCGCCCCCAGCGCCGAACCGCTGACCTCAAGCATGCCAAACAGATTCATGACGACGCGCCTCCTCCACCCGAATTGATCGCCTGAGAAACAGTGTGGAACTCATCCTTCAAGAGCTGCACTCCCAGGTTGAATTTCATCTGACTTTCGGCCAATAGCAGGCTTTCGCGTTCCACGCTCACGTTATTGCCGTCGGGACGCTCCAGCAGCCCGCGCACCTGCCGCACCACCGGAGCCGAGGGAGCGTAAGCCGCATAGGATAGAATTCCCCACCCGCTCTCCCACTCCTGCATTCCCGCCCGCCGCAGTTCCGCACCGAAATCCAGATCGCGGGTGCGGTAGCCCGGGGTATCGATGTTCGCCAGGTTCGAAGTGATCAGCTTGTGGCGGGCGACGTCCACGTCGAGAAAGCGGCTGAGCGCCTCGGTCATCGGGGTGTCAATCATGGACATAGCTGCTCCAGCTCGGCAGCCCATAGCTGCGGATCTTATTGCGCACTGTGCGCAGGCTTACCCCCAGAAGTTCAGCGGTCCGGGAACGGTTTCCACCGGTGGCATCGAGCGTCATCTCGAGCAGCTTGCGCTCCATGTTCTCGAGCGACACCCCGGCCCGCAGATGATCGTCCCCTTCGCGCTTTTCTGTCCTGTCCGTGGCTTCGACCTCATCCCATCCCGAACCTTCCAGGCCTTCCCGCCCGATCTCCGCACTCGTGGCCAGCGCCACGGCGCGGCGCACGCAGTTTGCCAGCTCCCGCACATTGCCCGGCCAGTCATGAGTTTCCAGCCGGTCGAGGAATTCCGCGTTCAACCGCAGGCTCTTGCCCGGTGGGGCGTACAGCCGGGCGAAGTGTTCGGCCAGTTCCCGGATGTCTTCGCGGCGCTCCCGCAAAGGCGGCAGGCTCAGGGCAATCACATTCAGCCGGTAATACAGGTCGGCGCGAAACTTGCCCTCCCGCACCATCTCGGCCAAACCTCGATTCGTCGTCGAGATCACACGCAGATCCACCCGCACGCTGCGCGTATCGCCCAGCCGGTCGAACTCCCGCTCCTGCAGCACCCGCAGCAGCTTGGGCTGCAGCCCGAGCGGCATCTCGCCCACTTCGTCCAGCAACAAGGTTCCCCGGTGGGCCAGTTCGAAGCGGCCCGGCTTGGCCGTCGTTGCCCCGGTAAAAGCACCCCGGGCATATCCGAAGAGTTCGCTCTCCAGCAGAGTCTCCGGGAAGGCGGCGCAATTGATCGCCACAAAGGCGCGATCGCGCCGCGGACTCAGCCGATGCACCAGCCGCGCCACCAGTTCCTTGCCGGTACCGCTTTCGGCTTCGATCAGCACGTCCGCGTCGCTGGCCGCCGCCTGGCGCGCCCGCTCGAGCGCCCGCAGCCACCCCGCGGCGTGTCCCGCCAGCCCTTCCGCCGCCTCGGCCTGGCTCCGGGCCTGCGCCAGAATCCTCTCTGCCGCCTGCTCCAATTGTTCAAACGATACCGGCTTCACCAGATAATCGCAGGCTCCCCCTTTCATCGCCGTCACCGCATCGGGCACGTTGGCAAATGCCGTCAACAGAATCACCGCGGTGTGCGGCGCGAGCGAGCGCGCTTCCCGCATCACGGCAAACCCGTCCGCCCCGGGCATACGAATATCCGTCACCACCAGCGGATGCTTGGCCCGGCCGAACTTTTCGAGGGCCTCGCGCGCATTCGCCGCCGTGTCCACCAGCCAGTTGCGCCGCAGGAAGTGCGCTTCGAGCGCGGCCCGCATGCCGGCTTCGTCGTCCACCACCAAGACTCGATTCATCCCTTTCCCTCCGGCCGCAGTTCTTCCGGCGACAGTTCTTTCTGCGACAATTCTTCCCGCGATGCTCTTTCGTGGAGCGGAAACGTCAACGTGAAACTTGCGCCCGCACCCGCCCGGTTCCCCGCAGCCAGCGATCCTCCGTGCTGCTCGACGATCTTGCGGCACACCGCCAGGCCCAGCCCCGGGCTGCCCGCGTGCGTACTGAATCCCGGCTCAAATATTCTGCCCGCTTCCTCCGGTTGAATTCCCGTCCCCGTGTCGCTCACACAAATCGCTGCGGCGGCGGTGTTCCCCTGGTGAATCCTGTGCCCCGCAACCTCCACCCAGCCTCCTCCGGGCATGGCTCGAAGTGCGTTGAGCACCAGGTTCAGCAGTACCTGTTCGAGACGATGCCGATCTGCGGCGAACCACACCCCCTGCAGCTGATTGCGCAGACACAACTCAACTCGCGCCTGATGCGCCATGGGCACCAGAAATCCCCCAGCCCAGTCCAGCAACCGCCCCAGGTCGGTGGGGACACGTTCGGGAGCGGGCAGGCTGTGGAAGTGCAGGACGTTATTGACCGTGGCGGCCAGCGTGCGCAGCCCGGCCTGCACGTGCTCGACCCACTGGCGGCATTCCGCCGACAGCCCGGCTTCCGCCAGCAAGCCGGCAAACAATTCCAGACTGCCCAGCGGATTGCGGACCTCGTGCGCCAGAATGGCCGACATCTCGGCCAGAGCCTGCTCGCGACGCAGTTTTTCCCGCTCCTGCACCAGCCGTTTCGCGTCGCTAACATCGCGCAGGATGAAGATCGAGACACAATCCGCACCGCTTGATCCCGCATCTTCTTTATCAGCGTCCTTGACCGCCGCGTGTCGCACCGCCAGCCAGCGCTCCCCGCGCCCCTCGCCGAAGCCTTGCTCCTGCTCCCCCGGCTCCGCCCGGGCGCGGTCTAACAGATCCCTCAATTCCCCGGGCACCACCGATAAAGATTCGAAAGCGAGCGCGGAATTTGCTTCGGAACCAGTCTCATTGGCGACGGCGCTGAGCAGCCGCAGCCCCTCCGGATTTACCAGCGAGATCGCGCCATTGGCTCGCGCGACCAGCACTCCGCAAGGCAGTCCCTCCAGAATGCGGTCCAGGTGCCGCCGCATCTGCCGGTTCTCTTCGAGACTCCGCGCTAGGCCCACATTGCTCTCGGCCAACTCGCCCTGCAACCGCACCACCTCGGAACGCAGCATGCCGTAGGAGCGCTCCAGCGAATCCGCAGCTTCGGCGAAGGAGTGAAACGCCTGCAGCAGGAATTGCTCGTTCCCGTTCGCTAGTGCGATAGGCAAAGACGTCATAGCGGCACAGGCAACATTTGCACGGTGATGGCCAACAGGGCGGGCGAGCGGCTGAGATTCTTCTTAGATCGCTGCTTAGCAGGCTGCTGAAAAACTCGGCCGCGCCCTTGGTTTTGGGTGGCGCAGCACTTCAGCGTTGCGATAAGTCCTGTCTTTAACAGCTGCTTTTAGCCGCCGAGTATACTTCCAACAGGCGAATGGAGTTTTTTCAGCAGCCGTCAGCTGCCGTCTCATGAGTGCCTTCGGAAGGGCGTCACGGTTGGCGGAAAAACTCACAAATACGTGAAGTACCGTGAAAGAGCGGCACTTCATCGCCGCGTAAGGTCTCTAGAATCGCTTGGGCTTCAGCCCCTGAGGGAGCCTGCGGGTTGCTCCTCCGATTCTCTATAAGATTTCTCTTAGCTTGCCAGTCCGGCGCACGAAAGGGACCGGCTCCCCAGGGGAAGGCGGGGATGTTGAAAGGGAAAATAGAGATGCTCGGTCAAAACCGTGGCCCCGTTCTCCACTAAGATCGAAGCCCGCTCCATGACGTGCTGCAATTCGCGCACGTTGCCCCGCCAGGGATGAGCTTCGAGAATACGGACCGCTTCGCCGCTCAGACTCGGACAAGGCTCGCTCAGCGCGGCCGCCATGCAGGCCAGGAAGTGCTCCGCCAGCGGGATAATGTCGGCGCGGCGCTCGCATAGCGGGGGCAATTCCAAGGGAAAGGCTGCGAGCCGGTAAAAGAGATCCTCGCGAAATTCGCCCCTCCCCGCGCGGCCCGCCAGATCCACATTGCTCGCCGCCACGACCCTGACGTCGACCCGAGTCGCTTCGGCCGTCCCCAGCCGCTGTACTTCCTTCTGTTCCAGAAAGCGCAGCAGCTTGGCCTGCATGCCGAAGGGCAGTTCACTCACCTCGTCGAGAAAAAGCGTGCCTCCGTGGGCAGCCGGAATGCGTCCCAACTGCGCCTGCACCGCTCCCGTAAACGCCCCCCGGGCATGGCCAAACAGTTCCGACTCGAGCAAGGTTTCTGGAATGGCGGCACAGTTGACCACGATGAAAGGTTTGGCGGCCCGTGGGCTTAGGCTGTGCAAGGCGTGCGCCACCAGTTCCTTGCCGCTTCCCGTCGGACCCGCGATGAGCACGGTCGTGCTTCGGGGAGCCACCAGCTTGGCCATGCGATAGACGCGCTGCATCGCTTCGCTGCGTCCGATCATGCCGGGCAACGGCTGCGATTCCCCCTCTCCAGCCTTTTCCAAGCCTTCCCGCGCTGTCCCTGATTCCACGGCGCGCCGGGAAGGATTCGCATCGCACTCTCTCATCTCCCCCGCATCGTCCGCTTCCCCTGCGGCGTCGGAATCCACCAATACCACCTGAATTCCCGGAAACCTCCGCTCAATGATCGCGATCAGTTCCTCGGTGTCCAGATCCGGAACTCTCCGGTCAAGAAAGAGCACCTGCCAGTCTCCCTTTTCCAGATTGGCCAGCGCATCCGCCCCACCCACCACCTGTTGCACCGGCCGGCAGCGTCCGTTCAGACGGTGCATGACCTGCTCCCGCAGCACGCTGCTCGGACTCGCGATCAGCGCTCCGCCGGCGGCCCAGGCAATCATCGGAAAGGCTGTCATCTCGCTCATTCAGGTCTCCTGCGCGTCTCTCTTTTCTTTTTTCTTGCTCTTGCTCTTGCTCTTGCCGCAAATACAAATGCGATTCGGTCACGCTTCCGGCGCCGACTTCCACACAGGCCAAGCATTCCCGGTACTCGCCGAAACACCCTTCCAACCGATGGTTACCGTCTCCAGGTCTTCAGTCCGCTCCCGTTCCCATTCGGCTCCGGCTCGCTCCAGGCCCGCTTGCACCACCAAAAACCCCAGTTCAGGCCGGGAGCATGCAGACCGCGACGCTCCCGCATGCCATCGGACGCGCATCCAGACCTGATCTGGCCGAGAGCCCGTGCCGGTATCGATGCGCAAAGCCGTACCCCACGCCGAAAGACTCAGCGCCGAGTCCAATATCCGGAACATCAGCATCGCCAGCCGGGACCGCTCCATGCTCACGGTCAAGCCAGAAGAAGATGAAGAACAAGAGGAAGAAAATGAAGAAGGAGACGAACCATCCAGCGTGAGCCGAACCTCTCTCGCCGCGGCCACGGGTTCGAGATCGTCCACCGTTTCCTGCAGAAGACTTTTCAGCTCGGTCGTCTCCTGCTCCGGTTTTTCCCCGGCTTCCACATCCGCGACTTCCCGGATCGCTTCCACCAGGGCGCGCATACGCTCCGTCAATACCAGCCCTTCGCGCAGCCCGTGCACGTACTGTTCGAGGGTGCGGGGACTGGCCAGCGCCACCTCCATCGAGCATTGCAATCCGGTGAGCGGCTGGTTCAGGGCATGCAACAATTGCGCCAACGGGCTGCGCCCGCATGGCTTCGCGCCGCTCGCCGGCTCCAGCGACGGTGCGTTCTGTGCCCCAGCCTTCTGTGCCGCGTTCTGTGGCGGATGCGCCTCTTCACGAACCATGTGGGGAATCATTCCGGCGCTCCCGCCCCGCTGCCCACTTCGTAGCCCACCCCGCGCACCGTGTGGATCAACTTCCGCGGATGTCCATCATCCACCTTCCTCCGCAAATAGTTGATGTAAACATCCACCACGTTTGTTGTTGTATCGAAGGTTAGGTTCCAGACGTGTTCGATGATCATGGCGCGAGAGACCTGACGGCCGGCGTTGCGCATGAGATATTCCAGCAGGGAA
>Ga0187847_10000519_pt1 | contig 42157 bp, 41 predicted proteins | sample June2016WEW_4_10_FD_132458 | JGI IMG/M metagenome (GOLD analysis project Ga0187847, IMG submission 132458) | Peatland microbial communities from SPRUCE experiment site at the Marcell Experimental Forest, Minnesota, USA - June2016WEW_4_10 | ecosystem: Environmental > Terrestrial > Soil >...
CAAACCGAAGAGCCCGTAGTGAGTGGCAAATCCGGGTACCCGGCAAGCTCACAGGTTTTCATCTCTCATTCGAATGGCATACCTGACAGTACCGCGCCGACACCGCAAATCGCGCCGACACCGCAGATTACTGAGACAAACGCGTTGCACGTTGATCCGTCGCAGGGACAAGGAAACCTTCAATCTGCCAGTGAGGAGTCTTCTGCAGCAAATGAGAAGCCCGCGAATGTACAGGGCAGCAGAGTCGGCTCCGATGCGGTCACGCCGGTCCACGCTCAGGAAGCATCCAGCGGCGCGGTCCAGGAACCGAGCAAGACTTTACAAGGCCTGCCGGGATCGGTGAATCTCGCGGAGGCGACCGATCAGGATTATTCGGCTGCACCAAGTGAATTGAACGAACTGCAAAGCCTCACAGCAGCAACTGGCGCATCTGTGGCTGCTGCAACACTTCCGCTGCCCCTACCGTTCTCGATGCTCAACACTTTTGCTGACAAGCAAAGTGGCATGGCGATTCACGGTAACTCAACGCAACAGGTCGCGTCCGCCAAAACGAGCTCGGAGAATCAGGACCCTATCAATTCGACCAGCGCCGGAACAGGCAAGAACGGCGACAGTACGACTAGCGCCAACGATGCTCCCGCTCATAACGCTCAAGGTACACCTGCCAACTCCGCGCAGAATTCAGCGGTAGCACAGCGAGTTGTAGATATCGCTTCGTCTCATTCAAATGCGCAATCCGGGGTGAACCAGTCCGTGTCGAGCCAGGCAACAACAGCGCCTCGTATCGCGGATACACCAGTTGAGACATCGCACTCCGCTATGCCGCGGCCGGCCGAGCCAACAATCGATGCGGACAGAACTACCGCGATGCCAACGTCGGCGATCAGCGATGCCAGGCTGATGCAGACGATGAACGAGTCGGAGATGCGCATTGGGTTGAGTTCGAGTGCTTTCGGTGACATCTCGATTCGCACCTCAATCTCGGGCCATCAGTTGGTCGCGCAGATATCGCTCGATCACAGTGAATTGAGCCAGGCAATGTCGGCGCAAGTCTCCTCAGTGCAGACGAAGCTTGGCGACGAGCATGGCCTCCATGCATCGATCGAGATCAACAATCACGCATCGCCTCAATCCGGTGATGCGGGAAGTTCTTCACAACGGGAAACTGGCTCTCCCGGAGCGCCATTGGGGACTTCAAGCGCAGTGGCACTGACAGAGGACGGAAGCAGTTTGAGTCAGGAAACAAACGTGAACGCAGCCCATGAAGCCCGGTTGGATATCAGAGCGTAAGCCCACAGGGGAGCCAGAAAGGAAAGAAGCATGAATATTCAAGGAATCAGTCCACTTATCACAGCGCCCTTGCAGGCGCAGAACGCCCAGAAACCTGCGTCGACAAGCAGCACTTCCGGCAGCAGCAGTTCGAGCGGCACAGGAGGTCTCTCGTCAAGCAGTCTCCAAGGCACCTTCCTGAATCTGCTGGCCACCGAATTGCAAAACCAGGACCCTACATCTCCAGTAGATCCCACAGAGATGGTCGGTCAGTTAGTGTCTCTCAACCAGTTGGATCAGCTCATCTCCATCAATCAGACCCTGTCAAACCTGGGCGGCTCGGGATCAAGCCCGTCCACTAGTTCCTCAACCGCCGCTTCACTGGGTGGAGCAAAGAACGAGCTAGGCGCGCCCGGCATCGGGACCATTTCGCAAACCGGACCGCAAAACGAATTGGGTACACCGCGCGTCGGGAGCCTGTCGAAGAGTACCGCGGCGGCAAGCCACGTTCCGTCGATATCGCAGGCGCTTGGCTTATTCCAGCCGGGATATGCCGCGGCCGCCGGGTCAAACGCTCTTATGAATTTGTATGGCAGTTTCACGGCTCCGGCCCAAACTCAGCAACTCTCAACAGGAGGTAGATAAATGGGATCCTTTGGAATTCCGCTCTCAGGCCTGCAGGCCAACTCGAATTCACTCAGCGTTATTGCAAATAACCTGGCAAACCTCAACACCGATGGGTATAAGAGTCAGACCCTCAACTTCGGGGACATGCTGTTCCAGATGCGAGGATCCGCGGGCAACGGCGACCCCATTGAGATTGGTTCGGGCGTGCAGGTTGAAAGCACAACCTCCAATTTTACGAGCGGCACCGTGAATTCAACAGGTGTGGCTTCGAATATGGCGCTTCAGGGCAATGGATTCTTCGTGGTCAACAATGGCGGAAGCACGGAGTACACACGCGCCGGTGACTTCACCACCAATTCTTCGGGGCAGCTTGTAGATCCCAATGGCGACCTGGTAATGGGGTACCCCGCGACCAATGGCGTGATTTCGACGACCGCCGCTCTTGCTCCGATTATGGTGAACCAGGCAGCCACCGTACCGGCAGTAGCCACGACGAGCTTCGATACGATTACCAACCTTCAGGCCGGGTCGGCAGTCGGCACCACATTTAACACTCCCATTAGCGTGGTCGACTCACTCGGCGAGCCGCAGTCGTTGAACATCCAATACACGAATACAGGGACGAATACCTGGAGCTACAGCATTACCTTACCGGGCTCCGCTACCGGTTCTGCGACTCCGACGACGGTGGCTTCCGGATCACTGACATTCAACTCCTCCGGCGCGCTCACATCGCCGACCGGATCAGTGACGGGAATCAATATCACCGGTTTGTCAGATGGCGCCGCCCCAATGAGCCTGTCCTGGAATCTGGCTGACGCATCGGGGAATCCGACCCTCACCCAGCAGGATTCCGCAAGCGCGACTACAGCCACAAACCAGAATGGCTCTGGGGTCGGCACTCTGACCAGCTACTCGGTGCTTGCTAATGGAACCGTCCAGGGAATATTTAGCAACAATCAAACCCTCGCGCTGGGACAGGTTGCAGTGGCAGGCTTCTCAAATGTTCAAGGACTGGCGCAGATTTCCAACGGCGACTTTCAATCCACGGTGAGCTCGGGAGCAGCCGTTGTTGGACAGGCCGGGGTCGGCGGACTCGGAACCATCACCGGCGGAGCCGTTGAGGGGTCCAACGTTGATTTGTCCACCGAATTCTCCGACATGATTGTTGCTCAACAGGGATACGAGGCCAACGCCAAGGTTCTCACGGCACTTGACCAGGTCTCGCAGGCCACTATCCAGCTGGTAAGTTAGCGCTAGGGAACTGAATCGGTTGTTAAGTTCCGATTAGAAACTCCCGCCGGGCGGCACCACTGCCTGGCGGGAGGCTATTTCATATTGCAGCTTCTCATCGCTATCTCACCAGGTCCCCGGGCTGCTCGGCCCGGCTTTTGGTGCCTGCAAGTTATTGCACAAGAATAACCTGGCAACTCCTCAGACGCGCTTGCGCCGCGGTGATTCCGTGTCCTCAATTGCGGCCCTCCGATTGCATTGACCCTATTGCAATCAATCGAATTCTTGTCCTCATGAGACACCTGGCCCGCATTGGTCAGATCATGATGGCTTGATTGGACACGAATTGCGTGAGGGGCCTATGAGCAGCGCAGCACAAACTTTTGAGAAGAATCCCACCGATCCACTCAAGCCGGGTTCGACAGCCAGCGCACAATCGCTTGACAGCATGCCCTGGCTGCCGTGCGCCCTCAGCCTCGAGGTGCCCATTGTGGGTTTCACCATCGGCGACCTTTTGATGCTTACCACAGGTTCGGTTGTCGAGAGCTCTTGCCACCACACCAGCGACGTTCCGCTGCGTGTGAATCAGTTGCTGATTGGCTGGACAGAATTTGAAGTGATCGGCGACCGTCTCGCGGTTCGCATTACGGATCAAGCATGAGCATGACCAACAGAGTATTCGACACCTTCGTCCCTACTGCTCGTCAGCAACCGACTTCCATTGCGCCGGGTCCGGTAGCGGCGCCACCAATGTTCCACGAAGTTTTGCGGGATTGCGGCGACATACCGCTTCAAAGCCGCGCAAGATTGTCGGCAACCTCCTGGCCGTATCGTCCGGAGATCATGCGGAAGCAGAAACTTCCCAAACCCAGCACGATGACGCGCGCCCTGTCCTGGTTAAAGAAGCAATATCCGGCTATGCAGGAAAAACGTCTGCGCGTGGCCGAAAACATTCCGCTCGGCGAGAAGCGCTTCGTGGCTCTCGTCACGGTGGACGGCCGCGAGTTCCTTATTGGAGGAGGCGCATCGGGCGTATCCCTGCTTTCACAATGGGAGTCGGGCACTCACATCCAACTCGAGGACGAACAGACACTGCCAATGAGGGAGTCGTTTGAATGATCCGCGGAAGCGCCGGACGGCGTGTGGCAATCCATCTGACGGTTTTTTGGGCGCTCGCGACACCCGTCGCCGGGTGGGGAGACCAGTCCTCTTCAGCAGTTCCAAGCCTCAAGGCAGATGGTGGAGAAGTCGAGTCCTATCTCACTCCACGCAGTTCGAATGACAGAGACTCAATGCTGGACAAATCAGGCACGCTTGGAGGACTGTCGGCTTCGCCGGCGCCGCAGAACGGTGGAGGGATCAAGCTTCCCGGAGTCGGCACTGAGCAAGTGCCGTGGTCCATCGTCATCATGCTCACGGCGCTGACGCTGATCCCCTCAATCCTGTTGTGCATGACGCCGTTCGCCCGCCTCCTGATCGTCTTTCACTTCCTGCGACAGGCTCTTGGGCTTCAGACCACGCCTTCCAATCAGACTCTCATCGGGCTTTCGCTGATCCTGACTTTCTTTCTGATGCAGCCGGTGGCAGCCAGCATTTACCAGGTCGCCATTATTCCGATGCAGGCCGGGCAAATTACGGCGATGGAAGCTGTGACTCGATCGGAAGATCCCATTCGCAAGTTCATGGCCCACTACGTCCGTGAAAAGGATGTCGCTCTCTTTATTGAATTGGCACACGAACCGCCACCGGCATCGATAAATGACGTCTCGATGCGCGTTATGCTACCCGCCTATATATTGTCCGAGTTGAAGGCCGGATTTCAGATCGGCACCGTGCTGTTTCTGCCGTTCCTGATCGTGGATATGGTCGTAGCCTCCATCACCACTTCGGTGGGCATGTTGCAGTTGCCACCTGTTGTTATCTCTACGCCACTCAAGCTGCTCCTTTTCTTGATGGTCGACGGCTGGCATCTCTTAATCGGATCTTTGATGAGGAGTTTCTACTAACGCCATGGATGTAGATCAAGTTGTATTGCTAGGACGGCTGATGCTCCAGGAGGTAATCATCCTGGTAGGCCCGGTATTGGCCGTGGCCATCACTGTCAGCCTGTTTGTCAACATTATTCAGACTCTCACTTCTCTGCAGGACAACACGGTATCGACGGTAACGCGCCTTCTCTTCACTGGGGCCGCGCTGTTCTTCATGATGCCATGGATGTGGCGTCACCTCGCTCACTACACGCTGATCACATTTTCCGATTTTCACAAATACATGAGATGATCAACATTCCTCTGCTTGAAATCATTACCGGGCTCATGACCATCGGCGTTCGCCTCACCGGGCTGATGCTGTTTGCGCCGTTCTTCGGTAGTACTGCGATTCCCGCGCGCATCAAAGCGGGACTGGTGTTGGCGCTTACCCTGCTGTTGTTGCCTGCCGCCGGGAAGGGGATTGGAACCTTTGCTCTGGCCGACTGGCCGATCCTGATCATCACCGAGTTTACAATCGGCGTCGGAATGGGCATTGCGACCAATGTTGTTTTCGAGGCCTGTCAGTTGGCCGGGCAGGTGCTCGGCATCCAAATGGGGTACTCGCTGGTCAACATCCTCGATCCTCAGACGCAGGTTGACACCACTGTCATTCCTGTCTTTTACCAATCTATGATCATGCTTCTCTTCCTCAGCATGGATGTGCATTATTGGCTTTTGCGAGGCATAGGGAACAGCTTTATTTACCTGCCGCCGGGTACGACGAAGCTGAGCGGGCTGTTTACACTTTCGATTATTTCCACAGCTGGCGCGGTGTTTGGATTGGGCGTGCAGATCGCTGCGCCTGTCCTGGCGGCTACGCTAGTCGCGGATATCATGCTCGGTCTGCTCGGCAAGGCTTCTGCGCAGATGCCGCTCCTTGTGCTTGGTCCGGCAATCAAGAGTCTTCTTGGAATCTTTCTCTTGATCGCGACCCTGAAGTATTGGCCCGATCTTTTCCATCACATGTTTCAGAACTCGATCGCGAATGGCGATCACCTGCTGCACATAGCACGCTGAGAAACCATGGCTGACTCGAGCAAAACCGAACAGGCGACACCGCGGCAACGGGAAAAAGCGCGGGAACGGGGACAGGTCACGCGATCACGTGAACTGACCGGCGCTCTATCCATGTTCGTTGTCGCAGGCGTGATTGCACTGATGGCGCGGGAAGGGGCCGGTCATTGGACTGACTTCTTCCGCAACACGCTTGACCTGGCAAGCTCTGACTCAATCGGTACAAACGGCCCGCTCCTCTTTTGGACCAGTATCGAGGCGATGCGGTGGATTTTCCCCATGCAATTGGCGGCGCTTGTGATTTCGATTGTCTTCGGGTTGGCACAGGGAGGTTTTGTCTTTGCGCCGGAAGCGCTGTCATTCAAGTTCGACCGCATCAGCCCTGCGAGCCGCCTCAAGCACTTGTTCTCTCCCGCCGGACTCAGTTCGATCCTCAAGTCTCTTATACCCTTCGCTGCGATCATCTGGGTCGGGTGGGATTGTGTTCACAGTCACTGGGGCGAGATTCTTTCCAGTTCTTATGCGGAACCGCGGGAATTTGTAAGTCTCGTGGGAAACCTGCTTATAGAGGTCCTTTGGAAATCCGGCCTGGTGCTGCTGGTTTGGGCCGGCGCGGACTACATCCTGCTTTGGCTCAAGAGCGAAGGCGATTTGAAGATGAGCCGCCAGGACTTGCGCGATGAACTAAAGAGCACAGAAGGTAATCCAGCGAGCAAACAGAGAATCCGAAAGATGCAGCGCCAGATGCGCCGCAAGCTGATGATCAAGGCCACGGAGACCGCTTCGGTTGTGATTACGAACCCCACTCACTACGCGGTAGCGCTGAAGTTCGAGATGAGCATGCCGGCGCCGATTGTCGTTGCGAAGGGCCTCGATTTGTTAGCGGTGAAAATCAAGGAGGTCGCTCGCGACCGCGACATTCCCGTGATGGAAAACCGGCCCCTTGCCCAGGCGCTCTACAAGACCGTTGAGGTGGGAGACGCGATCCCCGCCGCGCTCTATCAAGCCGTCGCTGAGATTCTTGTTCTTGTATACAAGGCGCAGCAGGAAGTGCAACACAGAGAAGCTCAACGCAGAGCCTCCGCAAACATGCCCATAGGAGTGACACCAAGGTGAGCAAGAAGCCTGGATTACTGAGCACGCTGCGCGCATCCTCCGAGTGGGTTATCCCAACGGCTGCTGTCGCACTTGTGTTTGTCATGCTTGTACCGTTGCCCAGTTTTGTCCTTGACCTGCTGCTCACGTTGAGCATCATGGCTTCCGTGCTGGTCCTGCTTACCGCGATTCAGATACTTCGGCCGGTCCAGTTTTCCGTGTTCCCCAGCCTCATTCTGCTGCTGACCCTCATGCGCTTGTCGCTGGATCTGGCAAGCACGCGGCGCATTCTGCTGCATGGAAGCGAGGGCACCTCGGCGGCCGGTAAGGTCATCGAGGCATTTGGCCAGTTCGTGGTTGGTGGCAACTATATTGTCGGCTTCGTTATTTTCATTGCACTCGTTGCAATTCAATATCTGGTTGTGAGTCATGGCGCAGTGCGCACCGCCGAGGTCACTGCACGCTTTACCCTCGACGCCATGCCCGGAAAACAGATGGCTATTGATTCCGACCTGAACACAGGAATTATCAACGCCGATCAGGCTCGTCTCCGCCGTGAGAACGTTGCACGCGAAGCGGAGTTCTGCGGCTCCATGGACGGCGCCGCACGTTTTAGCCAAAGGGATTCGCTGGCCACCATTCTCATTCTTGTCATCAACATTGTGGCTGGATTTCTGATCGGCGTATTTCAGCATGGTCTCCCTTTTCAGCAAGCGCTCAAGACCTATACCATCCTCACGGTGGGCAACGGTTTGGTCGCCATCATCCCGTCGCTCCTGGTCTCGGTTGCGGGTGGCATCGTCGTCACGCGCGCGGGTTCCGATCACTCTCTCGGCTTCGACATTCAAAAGCAGATGCTCGCAACTTCCCGCCCGCTTTGGATCGTGAGTGGAGTTCTGTTGGCGCTGGCGTTGATTCCAGGAATGCCAAAACTTTCGTTTGTCGCGTTGGGCGGAATCACAATGTTCGCAGCGTGGAAGATGAAGGAGGTCGTAACCGAGGCTGCGGCGGGTGCGAAGACTGCACCGGGCAAGGGTGGAGCGGCGGGTGCGCCGGTAATCGATCCAATGGATGCGGTTCTGAAACTGGACGACCTGATGCTTGAAGTAGGGGTTGGCCTTGTACCGCTGGTGGATGTGAAGAAGGGCGGCCAATTGTTGGCCAGGGTGAAGTCGTTGCGCAAGAGTCTGGCGCAGCAACTGGGATTCCTTGTTCCCTCAATCCATATCACCGACAACCTGTCGCTGAAGGACCGGGAGTACGTGATCTACCTGCGCGGTGTGGAGATTGCGCGATGGGAGATGCGGCGCGACAAGTTGCTTGCGGTGAGTTCAAATCCCAGACCCGGAGATGTGCCGGGGCAGGAGACGCGTGAGCCCGCATTCGACTCCCCGGCGAAATGGATCGCCCCGGAACTGCAGGCACAGGCCATCTCGCTTGGATATGCCGTTGTGGACCACACCTCTGTGCTTGCGGCTCATCTGGCCGAGGTCGTCAAGCAGAACGCGCATGACCTGCTGACGCGCCACGAAACCAAGCGGCTGATTGACAGGCTTGCTGACTCGCATCCGAGACTGGTGGATGAATTGATGCCCAAGCTGATGAGCCTGGGAGAAATCCAGAAGGTGCTGCAACTGTTACTCCGTGAGCAAGTCTCGATCCGCGATCTGGGCACGATTCTGGAAGCGTTGGTCGAGGCAGCCTCAACCAACAAGAACCCGGTTGTCCTTGTCGAAGCGGCCAGGCATTCCCTGGGACGCGCTCTAATTCGTCCGCTCCTGAACGATCTGGGACAACTGAAGGTCGTCACCCTGGATAGCGCAATCGAAGAAGAGTGTCTTCGCAACTCAGTTCAAAACTCCAACGTAGCTGTTGGCGGTGCGCTGCAGATATCTGTTGCTCAACGGGTAATGAGCGGACTTCGATCGATGCTCGGGGACCAGGTGGCGATGGCTCCGCCCGTGCTGCTTTGCGCTTCTCCAGGGAGATTTTATCTGAAGCGTCTCCTGGAACCGTTCATACCCAAGATTGTCGTGATTTCACCGTCGGAAATTCCTCCGGCAACACAAGTGCAGTCACTCGGAGCTGTCCGATGAAGAACCTTCCATGCCCATACAGAATGAGGTGGACAAATGACGTCAGCTGAAATGGCCTATAAATCAAGTGCGACGGAGTTCGACGATCACAACGACCTTGTGATGCAGGAACTGTCGCAGGTTTACTACATTGCATCGCGCATCCGGGAGCGGTTGCCCCAGCACGTTGACCTGGAGGACCTTGTCAATGCCGGCGTCATCGGGCTGCTGGAGGCCAGCCGTAACTTCGATAGCACAAAGAACTCCCAGTTCAAGACATTCGCCAAGTTCCGGATTCGGGGAGCGATCCTGGATAGCCTGCGCGAATCCGATTGGGGATCCCGTTCCTTGCGCAAACGTGGACGCGAGATAGCCGAAGCTACAGCGCGCCTTGAGGCAAGAATGGGCCGGCATCCGGTGGAAGCCGAAGTTGCGGCCGAGATGAATCTAAAACCCGAGCACCTGCAACGAATCGTGGCCCAGATTGACGGTCTTTATGTGGCAGGTCAGCATGCCTCGGGATCGGGTGATCGCTCGGATCCGATTGACGTAATAGAATCGGCGCCGAATCTCGACGATCCAGATCCATTTGACCTTTGTCTTCAAGGCGAGGTAAAGGCTCACGTGGCGGAGGCAATTTCGAAGCTGAGCCAACGTGAACAGCTGATCCTCTCTCTCTATTACCGCGAAGAACTCACGATGAAGGAAATCGCGGAGGTGGTTGGTGTGGCGACTTCGCGGGTTTCGCAAATTCGCCAGGAAACCATGAAGAAGCTCAAGGTCCTGCTTGCGCACCTTAACGAGCGGCCGTCATCAGAAAATGCCCGGGAAGAGAGGGTCGCATGAGCCTGAGTAACCGCGAACAACTCAAACCCAACGTGACGGAACAGCAGAAGCGGGGCGGCCACAAGCCTGCCGAGAAGCAGCAATCAATTCACGTCTGCGATTTCAGAAGCGCTGGACGACTGTCCAACGAGAATGCTCGCGCGCTTGCCGCGTTGAATGAGACCTTTGCGCGCGGACTTGCCAGCGCTCTGGACGCCTACCTGGGAACCGGACTCGAGCTCAAGGTGAAAACCCTGGATCAGCTTCCCATTAAAGAGCATCTGGCAACGATTCCTCCCCTCAGCTACATTGTGCCGTTCTCCATCAGTTCGATTCCGTGCACGATGATCCTGGAATGCGACCTCGATCTTGCTTTCCCGTTCATTGAGTTTCTTCTCGGTGGAACGGAAATCTCCAATCCCGACACTCGAGATTTGTCCGAGATCGAAGAAGAGATCATGCAGGATGTAACTGCGCTTTTCGCGCGCCAAGCCGAAATCGCATGGCGGATGCCGCCCATGTCGATGGAGCCGACCCGCCGGATCAAAGCCTCTCAACTCAACCACTATTGTCCGCCTAACGAGAAAGTCACTTCGGTTCGTTTCGAGGTGGAGATTACCGGGATCACCGGGTCATTCCAGTTGGTGTTTCCGAGCGCGTTAGTGAATTCGCTGATCAAGCAGTTGAAACTTGATGAGCCGCAGAGGAAGGGCGGGTTGCGTTATTTCCCGGCGCCGAATATTCGCGAACGCATGCTCGATTGCGACGTAATGCTTGAGGCCGGTGTACCACGCGTAAAGGTTGCCGTACGCGATCTGATTGCCTTACAGCCCGGAAGTGTTTTGAAACTCCGGGCGCCGGTCCGCAATCCCGGAATGCTGACGGTAGAAGGCATGGAGATGTTTGAAGCGGCTCCTGTCAGGAACGGTTCACAAAAGGCAGCACAACTTGGCCGTCGCGTTCAGCCGGCGAATTGGGGAAGGGAGCAGAATTCATGACGAATTACGATCGTCAAACAGCAACCCGGCGATTTGCCCAAGGCTTCACTGAAGCGCTTGCGGGATCATTGACCGGTGCAGCGGGCCAACCCTGGAAATTAACGGTCCTGGAGAATACCGAACCTTCCGCACAATCAGGCTCGCCGATTGTTTTCCGGCTGGCCCTTGAGGGACTGCTGCGCGGCGAATTCTTCCTTGAGTTTCATCATGAGCTAGTGAAATTGCTTGCTTCAGCGATACGCAACCTTGGCGCGCAACCCATTGGCGACGACGGACAGACTTTGAGATCCGTGCTTTCGTCCGCAATGAACATGTTCTCTTCGTCCCTGGTTGCGGACTACGGTACGGTTACCTGCAAAGTTGAACAGGTGTTGAGCCCGGCACTGAAGGGTATGTTTGCGATCCCGCTTGCCGCTGAAGGGCCGGATTCGCCGTCCATGCCAGTGACGTGTTACCTCAACGGAAAACTGATCGAATCGCTCTCTCCCAACCTGGGTACAAAGACGTCGACGGAGGCAGAGGCGGCGCCATTCGACCCAGTGAATCTGAATCTGGTTCTGGACGTTGAGTTGAGCATGTCGCTTCGCTTCGGAGTGCGCCAGTTGCCGCTCAGAGAAGTATTGGAACTGGCGAGCGGGTCTGTCGTTGAGTTGGATCGCCAGGTTGACGACCCAGTCGAGTTACTGCTCGATGGGCGGGTGATCGCTCGCGGTGAAGCCGTCATTGTGGACGGAAACTACGGGCTGCGCGTAACCGAAATTACCGAACCCATTGCGTCGAACTTTGTTCGCTGAACTTAAGAGGGACCTGACCCCATGAGATTGAACATCCAATATATCCAGTCGGCTGTGGACCGCAGATGGAAGAACATGCACGTAGCGTGCGCATTCCGGAAATGCCGCAACACGATGCTGATGCGTAGTATGCCGCAGAGCCGCGCCGGAATGCGGGTTGGCGATCTTTGGTATTGCAGCGTCGATTGTTTCGCCGAAGCTGCATTTGTGGCGTTTTCCGCAATTGAGGAAAGACGGGTGATCGAAATGCCGCACAACCCGAGGCTTTCGATAGGGCTAGTGCTCTTGTCCAAGGGCCTTCTTGCGGATGATCAACTCCGGCTTGCGGCTGAGGAGAGCCAGCAGTGCGGCGAAGAACTTGAGGTCACGCTGCTGCGGTTGGGTTTAACAAACGAAAGGCAACTGGCGGCCGCGAGAGCGTCGCAATGGGGCTGCCCGGTGCTTGGACAAGAGGGCGCCCGCGAACCGATGGAGGCGGATATTCCTGCCCCATTACTGCGCTCGTGCTGGGCGGTTCCCCTGCGTTACTCGCAGAACGGCAAGAGGCTGCTGATGGGTTTCGTCTTCCGGGTGGAACATCGCCTTCTTCTTGCGCTGGAACAGGTTACCGGCTGCAAGACGGAGCCGTGCTTCATTACCCCAACTGAATTCGAAGTACAGATGGCACGCCTGACGGTAGTTCAGGATTGCAACGCGGTCTTGCACGAAGAACTCCAGACTCCGCGACAGATGGCGAATATTATTGCAACGGAGGCGATTGAGGCTGGCGCTAGAAAAGCAATTTTCGCCGAGTGCCGGGACTACTTCTGGACCCGCCTTATTGGCAGCCGGCGAACGGTTGATGTGCTGTTTCGGACCCCGAATCGGTGCAATTGATGCCGAAGGCAAACCATCTGTTGAAAACTTTCCACAAAAAAGTCTGATTTCGGGGTAGAACGCTCGGCCTGAATTGCCGATAACTGTGCCGAGAGGCACAAAGCTTTGAACACTACTGCCCGCCGGGCCGATTCAGGTTACAATCCGATTGCAGAGTTTCAACCGTGGCAGTTCGATTTTTCCGATGACCTGCCGGCCATTCCCGTCCTCCCGGAAACCCTGCTTCTTCTCGATCTTGAAGCCCAGGAGCGCTCAGTCGACCTGAAAAGAGTCGCCGAGCTGGTTCTGAGCGATCTAGGCGCGACGCTGCAAATACTGCGGTTGGCGGGGCGGGAACACGCATGCGCGGAATTCCGACCATCGCGGATCGAGGATTGCATCGTCGACCTGGGAGTCGATGTGTGTCTTCAGGCGCTGTCGGCGCACACCGTGAGCAGGCGAGAGGGCCAACGCGAGATTGTAGAAACCTGGGCGCACTGCAAGGAGATCGCTACGCATGCAAGGCAAATCGCAGAGGAATCGCAGGATGCCGACCCTGGCGAAGCCTATCTGACCGGCCTTCTTCATGCCATCGGGTTACTTCCCGCCGTGCTGGGATGGGCCGCAAGCAAGCACGGCGTATCGGATTTTTCCCTGGCTGGATTCAAATTGGCGAAGAAGTGGTCGCTGGCTCCGTTCGTTGTGAAGTTTCTGGGTGAAGTGAACGAGGAGCACTGCACGACGCCGTTGCCGGAAATTGTACGCGAGGCCCATCGGCGGGCAGACAGATCAACCATCCAATGCCCCTTGGATCAAGGATTCGGACCGGTCCTCTATAGAACACCGTAGACACCGCGTATCCTACTCGGATTTAGCCCGAGAGTGCCACGACTCTCGAGGGCCGCAGATTGCCTTCCGATGAGAGAAGTCCCGCCGGAGCATCTCAACCTGCGCCGCAACGTTCCGGTTCTCATCCTTCCCTCATAAATAACACCGTTTCGAAACCCTAAGACCCCTGTTTTGGGCAAAGATTGCCTAGCAGAATGGCACGCGCGGTGCATTGACATAGGGCAAGAGGCTCCTATGGACAGTGGATACTATGCCGCGTGTACAGCGTTGGCTGCCCGCACCCAGGCATTGGATACGATCGCCAACAACCTGGCGAATGCGAATACCGCTGGCTACCGGGCGGAGCACAACATATTCAGCGCCGTGCTAGCCACCACTCAAAGTGGGGCCGGCTCAAATCTCAGCAACGCCATCAATAACTTCGGCATTGTCAGCGGAGCTTCGCTGGATCTGAGCCAGGGAGCTCTTCAGAAAACCGGCAACCCGCTCGACCTGGCGATCCAGGGAACAGCCTTTTTCGCTGTCCAGACTCCTAATGGTGTCATGTACACGCGCAACGGCAGCTTTCAGCTCTCATCCACCGGGCAGTTAATCACTTCAACCGGAGATCCGGTCATGGGCGATAAAGGGCCAATCACCATGCTGCCTGGAGAATCGTCCATCAGCCCCGATGGAACCATTTCTTCGAATGGCGCGATAACGGGAAAAATACGTATGGTTGATTTTCCCGCGAGCACTCAGCTTCAAAGTGAAGGTAGTTCGTACTATTCCGCACCTGCCGGCATCGAGAAACCGGCAACGGATTCGAAAGTGCAGCAGGGAACGCTTGAGAACTCAAATGTAAATCCTATTCTCAGCATGGTGGAACTCATAACGGCGCAGCGATCGGCTGAATCAATGCAACGCGCGCTTTCAATGTTCAGTTCGGAGATGGATAAGACGGCGACGCAGGAACTGCCCAAGATTTCATAAAAGGAGTTTGACCATGTTTCATGCCCTTTACACGGCCGCCAGCGGAATGACCGCTCAGCAAATCAATCTGGACAACATCGCCAATAACCTGGCCAACTCCAGCACCAGCGGCTTTCAAGCTCGCCGGGTTCAGTTTACTGATCTGCTCTACCAGAATGAGAAAATGCCTGGCGCCGCGGCAACCCAGCAAACAACCGTCGCCTCCGGATTGCAGATCGGGCTCGGCACCACCGCTGGAAACACTGAGATCATCCAACTCCAGGGCGACCTGAGCAGTACCGGCAACCCGCTGGACTTCGCTATTCAAGGTACGGGTTTCTTCCAGGTGCTGCTGCCTAACAATCAGATCGGATACACGCGCGCCGGGTCATTTCAGCCCGATGCGCAGGGAGTGCTTGTTACTGCGAACGGCAATGCACTTCAGCCCGCGATAACCATTCCGGCCAGCGCTACCAATGTAACCGTAGGCAGCGATGGCACCGTCAGCGTGACCCTTCCCGGCCAGACAAATGCGCAGCAGGTGGGAGTTATCCAGCTTGCGAGTTTCGCAAACCCAGGGGGGCTGAACAGTATCGGGAACAACATTTACCTGCAAACTACAGCTTCCGGTAATCCAGTGGTTGGCGCTCCCGGAGGATCCGACGGATTAGGAACCATTCAACAGGGCATGCTGGAACAGGCCAATGTAAACATCGTTGATGAATTTGTGAACATGATCATGGCTCAGCGGTCTTACGAGTCGAATTCGCGGGTCGTCAAGGCGGCCGACGAGATGCTGCAAGGTTTGAATCAATTGGCTCAATAAGTGGGTCACACCATGATCAGATATAACGTCATTTCCGCACTAAGTCTCGTGGCCGCAATGGCATTGCCCGCCGCGGCTGCGCCGGACCGCACTTCAATCACCGCGGCGCAGGTAGCAGCTGCCATCAGTGCAGCAGCCATGGTTGTTTCGCCGGAACAAGTGACGCTGCTGACGGAAGTGGTGTCCAAATCCAACTCGCCCACGTTAACAATCCAGTCTATTGAATCGTGGGGCAGTCATCGCATCAAGGTCCGCCTCGGCTGCGCTGACCAGGAGGAGTGTCTGCCGTTCTATGTCGCGGTCCATTTCGACAATGAGAGCGGGGTTCAGACTGCTGTAGCGCATTCGGATGAGCCATCGACTGCGAATTCGCGAACGAGCCAGAGTTCGCAGACGTTCGTTGTGCGAGCTGGATCGCGGGCAATCCTGCTGATCGACGGTGGCCATGTGCACGTTCGACTCAATGTGGTTTGCCTTGAGAACGGCGCCGCCGGCCAAAGAATTCGCGTCGAATGCAAGGACCCAAAGCAAACGTATATCGCCAAAGTGGTTAACGGCGGAGTCTTGAGAGGCAGCCTGTGATGCGGAAGATGAAAAAGTGTGGAGAGCAACTCATTTCGCTGGGGGTGGTTCTATGCCTTTTCGCCGGAACCGCCGCCTCGGAAGAGAAGACCAAAAAGTCAAAAAACTCACCCGAACAGGTGCGAGCGGCCTACATCGCCGGGCTTCAGGAACATGGCGCCGTCATTCCTTCGGACAGAACCGTCGGCAGCCTCTGGTCTCCATCAGGAAATGCGCTGGGAGATATATCCGGCGACTCCAAAGCACACAAGTTGTTTGACACAATCGTGATACTTGTCGCAGTCCAGACCACCGCGGCACAGAGCGGAGATTCCAGCTATCAGCGGACTTTCCAGACCGCTTCCGGAATTACGGGCTTGGCCGGGGATATCAATACCAAGGGCTTGAATCCGCTCTTTAACGCAAATTCCGCAACCCAGCTCACAGGAAAAGGCGCGACAGACTCGAACACAACCTTTCAGACCAGCCTAACCGGCCAGGTTATCGCCGTGCTGCCCAGCGGAAATCTGGTCGTCGAGGCGCAACGCAAGATTTTCATGAACAACCAGCATGAGGATGTGACAGTGCGCGGAGTCGTGCGTCCCGTGGATATCAGTTCGGCCAACACGGTACCTTCAGCCGCACTCAGCAGTCTTCAGATTGAAATGAAGGGCAAGGGCATTATCTCCGACAGCACTCGCAACCTTAACCCCATCACCCGCGCAATTCTTTGGCTCGTAGGATTCTGACACGCATGAAGCTCGCCATGAATAACTCGAATGCCGGATGCCGGACGTTAGCATGCTTCACCCTGGCGCTTGCGACGCTACCGTCCGCATTCGCATCCTCGGTCCCGTCGTCGGGTACAAACCGTGAGGTGATGGTGCGCGATGTAACCACCATTGAAGGCGTCCGGGATAACCTGCTGGTGGGTTATGGCCTGGTGGTGGGACTGCACGGAACCGGCGACACGCAACAGACCATCTTCACAATTCAGACGTTGGCCAATGCCATGCAGAAAATGGGTGTGCTGATTTCGCCCAGCAGTGCTGTGGTGAAGAATGTAGCGGCGGTCTTTGTCACCGCATCGCTGCCGCCGTTTGCACGTCCGGGAGCAAAGCTCGATGTCACAGTGGCTTCGGTCGGCGATGCGCACAGTCTCGACGGTGGCGTGCTGCTGATGAGTGCGCTGCGAGGGCCTGATGGGCAGGTCTATGCCGAGGCCCAGGGGTCGCTGCTTATGGGCGGATATTCAGCGGGAAGCGGGACCAACCGAAAAGAAGTGAACGCCTCCAACGTTGGCACCATCCCCGAAGGAGCCATCATCGAACGCGACACCGCGGTCGATCTAAGCGGGTTCAAAACGGTTTCGCTGCTGCTGCATAACCCTGATTTCGGCACTGCCATGGCAATCGCGGATGCCGTCAACCAGGAGTTTGACAAGACGGTAGCAACTGCACTCGACAGCAGGCGGGTCGACATCAGCGTAGCCGGCACTTCGGAGCAATCGGTCCCACAGTTGATTGCACGCGTTCAGAAACTCGTGCTCAAGGTACAGACGCCTGCAAAGATTGTCATCAACGAGCGAACTGGAACCATTGTCATGGGCGGCAATGTCAAGCTTTCGCCGGTTGGAGTGATCCACGGTAGTCTTTCTATCCAGGTCACGACTGATTTTGCGGTTGTGGAGGCCCCGGTACCACCAGAGTCAAATTCCGGACAGATGCGGAAAGGGCCCGGTAACCAGAATAATGCAGTGGAGCCGGTGCTTGTTCCGGAGACGACCGTGAACGCCGATGAAGGACCGGCCCAAACCATGCGGCTGGACGAAGGCGCGAACGTCGACGAGTTGGTGACCGGGCTTCACGCTATTGGCGCCACCGCTCACGATGTGGTCGCAATTCTTGAGGCTATCAAGGCCGAAGGCGGAATGCAGGCCGAACTGGAGGTACAGTAAATGGCGACAAGTGCCGCTTTCAATTTGGCCGGCGCCCAAACCACTGCTCTCGAATCGCGGCAAGACCGCTTGCTCAACCAAATGAAGTCCCCGGCGAGCGGGAACGACGACAAAAAGATCGAGAAAGGCGCGAAGGAATTCGAAGCGATCCTGGTGGGGAGTTGGCTGCAGCAGGCAGAGCAATCGTTTGCCACCCTTCCTGGCGCCGAGGATGACGAGGATCCCGGACACGATTCCATGATGAGCCTCGGTGTCCAGACGCTTTCAACCTCCATGGCGGCATCCGGCGGCATTGGAATCGCGAAAATGGTCGCCAAAGCCATGCACGCGGCCGCCGACAAGGCCACCGCGCAGTCTGAAGCGGCGGCAAGCCAAAAGGCGAACAAGGACAGCCAACACAAATAGGATTAGAATCCGGAATGGATTGTGCCGATAGTGACTGAGAATTCGACCAAGGAGAAGCAATGAGAATCGATCAACTCAATACGCCCGCCACCCAGCTTGCCAGCGAACTGAGCTCTCAACAGGCAGGCGCGCAGAAGACAGGGCAGTCGACTCAGCTCGATAGCGGAGATCACGCGACGCTGACGTCCGGTTCGTCCTCCGTCGATTCGCTGGTCAGCACTGCCATGAATTTTCCTGAAGTGCGGCAAGACATGGTGGACAGCCTGCGTCTCTCGGTGAGCAGCGGACAGTACGATATCGACCCGGCAAAGATCGCCTCGTCGATGCTCGATGAGCACGCCTGAGTCTTCTAGAAACCTGAGCGGCCAGGCGGGAAACCTCGAGAAAGAGTTCTGAGAATGACAACCGTTGTCACCCAGGATCGGAATCGCAACGCGGCGGAATACCTCCGTCTGCTTGTGGCGTTGCGCGAAGAGATGGACAAGGCCATGGGGGCAATTGCCAACAACGCACTCACGCAATTCGAAGACAGCATTGCCTGCCAGCAGCTGCTGAGCACGCGGCTGGTGGTGCTTGCGGACGAGCTTTCCGTTCCTCTCTCGACGGACCGAGCAGCGCCACCTGCGCCCATTGATGACCACCTCATGCATCAGATCTTTACCGCCGGCGATTCATTGCAAAAACTGAATCGAACTTATGCAGCTCTCCTTCATCACTCCAGCAGGTCCACGGCCTTGATGGTGTCATTTTTTGCTTCGGCCCGCGGACAAATCCAGGAGGCTTCCGGCCCCAGGTTGAAATATCAAACCTGGTCCTGCCAGATGTAACGCCTATGGGAGGATTGAATACATCACTGTTGATTGGAGTGCAGGCTCTGGATGCAAACCAGGGAGCGCTTGACGCCACCAGCAACAACATCGCCAACGTAAACACGCCCGGATATACCCGTGAAGTGGCCCAGTTCACCGAGAATGGGGAGAACCAAAGCGGCGACGATGTGTCAGGCGGGGGTGTCACCCTCACGGGGCTGCAAAGTATCCGCGATGAATTGCTCAACATTCAGATTCAGCAGCAAACCTCCCTGCAGAACAGCGCCAATACTCAGTCATCAAGCCTGCAGCAGGTGCAAACGTTCTTCACCACCAGCGGCGATGATATTGCGAGCGGACTTACGGCGTTGTCCAGCAGCCTGGCACAATTGTCGGCAAGCCCCGGTAGTGCGTCTGCGCAGCAAAGCGTGCTCTCCAGCGGACAGAATCTTGCCGATGCCTTCAACACCACGGCCCAGGGGTTGTCTGCAGCTCAATTGGATGCGGACCAGCAAGTGCCGCAGACCGTGACCCAGATCAACTCGCTCACCGAACAGATTGCGCAGTTGAACACCCAGCTTGGCCAGGTGCCGGCTTCAAACGATGGTGGCACAACACAGGATCAGCTCGATCAACTGGTTCAGCAGTTGTCAGGATTGACGGGCATCTCCATAACGCAAACGAACGACGGCGAGACCATTACCACCGCCGGTGGCACGCCGCTTGTTATGGGTGGACAGAGCTTCAATCTGCAGACCACGACAGGCACAAACGGTTTTCAACAGGTGCTCGACTCTAACGGAAACAACATCACCTCTTCGATACAGGGCGGCACGCTTGGCGGAGCCATCGACATTCGCGACCAGGTGATTCCCGGATTCCAGTCCCAGCTCAATACGCTTGCCAGCCAGTTTGGCACGGCATTCAACGCCGCGCAGGCGAAGGGCTACGATTCTACCGGCAACGCCGGCGGAGATTTCTTCAGCATTCCATCGAACGCGAACGATGCTGCCGCCGGCATGAGCGTAGCCATTACGAGCCCCTCGCAGGTGGCAATCAGTTCCGACGGATCGGGGGGCAGCAACGGTAACGTCGCCAATCTCTCCGCGGTGTTGACCAATACGCTGCCCTCCGGACAAACCCCAGCCGATGCGTACGCCAGTCTTGTTTTTCAGGTTGGCAACGCCACTTCAAATGCGAGTACGCAATCGACGGCTCTCGGCCAGAACCTGACCCAGCTCACCACTCAGCAGGGCGCGGTCTCCGCAGTGGACATCAACGAGGAAACAACCAACCTAATGCGGTTTCAGGCGGCCTATGAGGCCGCTTCCCGCATCGTGAGTACCGTTCAGGTTCTCGATAACGCAGCTCTCAACATGGGGTCCAGTACGAGTTTCTGACTGACATGCGCATTGACCCAAATCTGGTTCCGACAATTCTCGCTGACTTGCAGCAAAGCCAGGTGTCGCTCAATACTGCGCTGCAGGAAGTGTCCACTGGCAAAAGCGTAAATGTGCCTTCAGACAATCCGTCAGCCGCCGCCGACATGGTCCAGAACACCATTGAGACCGGCGATGTGGACAAATACACGCAGAATGTCAACAGCGTACTCTCCACCGTGCAGTCGGCAAGTTCAATCTTGAATTCGGTCGTCACTTCGCTCACGCAGGCCGTGTCGCTGGGTACGGAAGGCGCAAACGGCACCAACTCAACCGGAAATCTACAAACGCTGGCAACGCAGGTGCAGGGGATTTTGTCCACGGTAGTCTCAGCTGCAAACACCTCGGTCGGTGGCGCATACCTGTTTGGCGGAACAAGCACGGCAACTCCCTACACCGCGGATTCGACGTCGCCGACTGGTTACACCTACAACGGAAACAATGACACGAACTCCGTAGCTGTAGGCGACAACTTAAGCGTCCAGGCAAACGTCCCCGGCAGTCAGATCTTCTCGAACACCAGCAACAGCGTCCTCGGATCTCTGAGTTCGTTGGTTACCGCATTGCAAAGCGGGAATAGCTCAGAGGTGGAAACGGCGACCAGCGCCGTCGACTCCGCGCTCAACTTTGTAGGCCAACAGCAAGCTGTCTATGGCAATGCTGAAACCCAGTTGAATTCTCAGGAAACAGTTCTGCAGCAGGATACAGTCACCCTTTCGACGCAGGAGAATAATCTGATTGGTGTGAATGAAGCTACGGCGGCCACCGACCTGACTCAGGCTGAAACCGATAACAGCGCGGCACTGGCCGCGACGGCAAAGGTTCTGCCGAATTCACTGCTTAATTATCTTGAGCCCCCAAGCTAGCGCCAGGGCTACACGGCCCTCAAACAACCGAGCTCAACGCCGCCTCAGCCCAGGCTATCGCTTTTCCGCGACAGCGGAGCATGCTCTCCTCATTCAAGCCGTAGAAATCGGCGATCGCATCGCATTTCACCCAATCTCCGCGCTCATAACATTCTGTCCAGTGCAGCAAACCGCTCTCAGGCCCCGCCGAGCCCAGCAGCACCTCGCGAATCTTCTCTCGTAACGGCAGTGTAGGAGCCAGTTCATACATCGGGACCTGCATCATCGCCGGAATCAGGCTGAACAGCCCCAGGAGATATTGCTCCTCCGAATTCAGACCGCTAAACTCCGCGGCTAGTTCGCAAAAGCGAGCCCGCAGAAGCGCCATCCGCAAAATCTCCATGGGCTGATTCGCGTTGAGCTCGGTCACGATGGCTAAAGTCGCAATGCGGCGAAATGTCTTCTCGCCAACCATCACCAGCGCGGAATCGATAGAACGCACCTCATGGCGAACCGCGTACATCGGTGAGTTCACCAAGCGCAGTAGCCGGTAGGCCAACGAGGCATCCCGCTTCACCAGCTGGCCCAACTTGCGCAAGTCCATCGTCTCACTCTGCAATAGGTGCAGAATCTGCATATAAGAAGCATGGTTGGCAGGAAGCTTCCTGTTCGAGAGCAGAATTGGACGGCAAAAATAATACCCTTGAAATAGCTTGAAACCCTCCGCGCACGCCTGCTGATAGTCCTCTTGCGTCTCTACTTTTTCGGCAACCAATACCGCCGTGGAGCCATTCAGTTGCTTCCGGAGAGACGCACGTCCCGCGGCGTCCAATATGGTAAAGTCCACCTTGATAAAGTCCGCCAGCTTCAACAGCGGCTCAAGCTCCGCCTTCCACAGAAAGTCGTCCAAAGCCAGCCGGAATCCCGCCTTCTTCAGCTTGACACAGGCCTCAATCACGCTTGGCGTCGGCTCTACATCCTCAAGGATTTCCAGAATTGCCAGCCTTGGCGGCAACACGAGTACCTGATCTTCTGTCAGTGTCTGCGTCGTGCAATTGACAAACGCCGGCAATCCTGTCGTCAACTTTTCGATCCCGAAGATTACTGAATTGTCCAGCATTGTCCGGGTGGCCATTTCGCCGTTCCCGCGGAAAAAAGCCTCTGGCCCGGACCTGAACAACAGTTCGTAACCAAACACGCGACCATGCACATCCAGAATTGGTTGCCGCGCGATGTAGCGCAGTTCCTCCGCCCCTTCGAACCCATCTGTCTCGGCGTCTGAACCTGGAATCATTTGTGGAACCATGCGGACCTTCCGAAGAGTGGAACCTGGGTTGCTTGTGCGAGTAGCCGACCAATTGACGCCTGCATTGCCTGGCTGGCTCGCACTTACGCAGACCAGCTTGATTCGCTACGCTGGCGGTGTGGCGACCCTCCTGGATAGGTCGAAGTCTGAACCCAGGCAGGAACTTCCACCGCGGACGAAGAGGTGCTTAACTCAAGGCCTTGCCAGATTGTCCGGACCTCCAGAACCAGAGCGATCTGCTGTTCCAGAATCTCGGGCGACCTTTTCGCCTGAGCCTGGATCATCGCGCGCCTTAGAGAAGAGTAGAACACGGCAAGCTGCCGCGCCAGGTCTCCACCATTTCCGCGGGCGAGCCCATCCTCCAGGTGCGCGATGACAAGCAGTGCGTGATTCGCTTCCTTGCACCGCTTTTCGATATCGTTGGCGCGTTCAGCGTCTGCCGCGCGCCGCAGGTCGCCAGCGAGCGTGTCGTAGAGAGCGATTAACAAGCCGAAGCCGCTGGCGCCCCCCACCGCAGTCTTTCGATATGCAAGATCCGTTGGACTCATGGTCATCTCCTTTTAACCGCCGGAAGAGGAATTGTTCTCGCCTAGTTCCGCATCGACATTCTTGACCTCGGCGGGCAGTTGCTGCAAGGCGATCTCAGCGCTGCTGTATTCAGCCTGCAGTTGCGTTTTGAGAGGTGCAATGACGTTGGTCTGGAAATTGGTAATGTCGGTCTGCAGCCCTGTGTTTTCTGTGCTGATACTCTGCAGATCCACCGTGAACGCGCCATCCGCAGGACTGATGAAACTCGTCAGTTGCTGATCTAGAGAATTTGCGAATCCGTTCAATGCACTTCCTTGAAAGAAGTTCTGGACGTCACTGAAGTTGTTCTGGAGCGCACTGCTAAGGGTTCCGGAGTCGACGCTCAGGGTGCCGTCCGTGTTCACGGTAATTCCCAGGGAAGACAGATTTGGCACAGTCGTGCTGGTGCTGCCGGATGACGGCGACGCTGTGTAATCCAACGCCTGCAGAAGTGTGTTCTGCAGATTCTCCACGGTGGGGTCGTCTGCGAGAACTCCCTGGCCCGAACCGGAGTCTGAATACTGTGCGTTGACCGCTCCAATCAGCGTGTTGTAGTCAGAAACGAACTGGCTTATGGCGTTCGACGCTTGCGAGGTATCCGGTGAAACGTCGACGCTGATGTCGGTTCCAGGGCTTGAGCCGACCAGATTGAGTGTCACACCAGGAATCGCGCCAGTTACCGTATTCGTCGCGCTCTGAAAAACAATGCCGTTCACAGTAATTGAGGAATTGTTGCCAGTGGCCCCTGGAACAACACCGAAAGTTCCTCCGGTAGCTGTAGCCGTAAAACTCCCTGCGCTGCCTGAGGTGTCGCTTGTAATTGCCAGTCGCGATCCGGTCGCGTCCGTTACGATGCTTGCGGTCACCCCAAGTCCCCCAGTGTTGATCGCATTCTCCAGATCGCTCAAAGTATTAATGCCATTGGTCCCGGTCGTATAGGTTGCGGGCTGGCCAGTCGGTGAAGTGATAGTGATGGTCTCTCCTGTCGGCAAGTCGGTCGTGGAGACTGGACCCGTTATCGGAGTGGAAGAGAAGGAAGCCGTTGTCGCCAGGCCGTTAACAACAACCACGTTGTTTCCCACCGCACTTCCTGAGACTGCCGAGCCCGTGACCACGCTTGAGTTTGACGAGGTCACTGTCGCTGCGGACAAAGGGCCGGTTAAGCTGTTGAGTGAATGCATGTCGTTGTCAAGGTTGGTTGCATCGGTCTGGAGACTTGTCATTGCTGACGCCTGGTTCTGCAGCGTGGTTTGCTGTGATTCCCAATTGTCCTCCGGGCCTTCAGCCGCGGTCACGGCAGCGCTCACGGCGGCGTTCACGTCGATGCCCGGGCTCGAAGCACCGGTCGCCGCTTCTAGGATCTGGCTCAGGTCAATGGCATTGGATGACCCGAGTAACGAATTCAATGCGGAAAGTGAGCTCATAATCTTTGCCTGCTCCTCTAGGCGGATCGCGACAACATCTTGCGCGTCCCGGTTAGTACCATACTAAGCGCACCTTAATATCGGCATATTCAATATCGGCATTCAGATGGGAGCAAAAAAAAGGTGGCGCCTTTTTGGGCGCCACCGAGTGAAGGAATGGATGATGGTTACTGCAGCAGCTTGAGTACGTTCTGCTCCGCTGAATTCGACTGCGACAGAGCAGCAAAGCCGGTCTGTTCCAGAATGTTGTACTGCGCGAGATTGGAGGTTGTGCTCGCAATGTCCGCATTCTGGATGCTGTTCTGAGAACTGGTCAGGTTTTGAACTTCGGTGTTTTCCACATTGGTATCGGCGGTAAGTTGGTTGACTGATGCGCCGATGCCTCCGCGTTCCGCGGCGACCGTGGTGATGGCTGCCGTAATGGCGGTCAGCGCGCTCTTAGCTGCGGCAGCTGTGCTCAGGTTTGAGGAGCTCAGGAGCAGGTTGCCTGACGAGAGTGCAGTGATTGCCGTGGTGAGACTGGCAGCGCCGCCGCCGGTGCCATCGCTGGTGAAGACCGTCGCGCCGGTGCCGCCGACAACGCCGGAGGAGTTGAAACCCCCTAGGACGGAATCGGTGGTTGTGGCTGTCAGAACGTCGCCGGCCACAGCATTTGAGATCACGGCCTGGCCCCCGGCGTTGAGGGTCAGTGCGGTTCCGGCGCTGAGCTGACCAGCTGTGACCGCTGCTGCAATCGCGGTCTGCAGGGTGGTTATCGTGGAAGCGCCGCCGGCCTTGTATACAAAGGTGCCGCCCGTCTGGCTGTCGCTGATGGTTGTTACTGAGCCCGATGTCAACGCTGTGGTCGCCAAGAGGTTACCCTGAGTCGACGTTGTCGAGTTGCCCGCGGCGCCGAATACAGAGGCTCCGTTGAAGTTGGTGGTTGAACCAATCTGATTGATCTCGTTCAGGATCGATTGGAATTGCGTGTTCAGAGCGGCAGACTGGCTGCTGGAGAGGCCGCCGTTGGAAGCTTCCGTTGCGATGGTGACTGCCTGGTTAAGGACGGTTACGACCTGCGAGAGCGCGCCGTCGGCGGTCTGCAGAAGACCAATACCGTTCGATACGTTCTGGGTGGACTGGTTGAGTGCGGCGATGTTGGCTCCCAATCCGTCTGCAATCGACAGACCGGCGGGGTCCTCTGCTCCGGAGTTGATCCGGAGACCGGTGGAAAGTTGCTGCAGGGTGCTCTGCAGGCTGGACTGAGTGTTGGAAACGGCATTCTCCGCTATCAGCGAAGAAATGTTATTCAGAATGCTGATGCTCATGTCTATGGCTCCTCGTATCGAATTCCGCCTGCACCGAACCCGTTCCGTCTACATCACAGTCCAGAATCGTTACTTGGAGCAGGTGGTTGTTGGTACGGGCAATCTATCGGCACCTCATTTTTATTTTCTAGTCGAAGCGAAAAAAACTTTGCGCCACGCAACCTTCGGATATCTAGTTGCTCCAGCATGATAGGCGGCCAGTCATTGCGTGCAGTGCGCGAATCTTATGCTGCAGCGCAATGATCCTCACGATAGCAAAAGATGTTACTGGTCTATAGATGCGCCGCAACCCATCAGCACTGTGAATGAAATGCTGCTTAATTCTGAGCGCAGAATTGTGCCGCTACACTTGTTGAGAGTGTCGCGTATAAGTGCGCAGCTAATTCAGTATCAGCAGCAATTGATCGCAAGCCAAACTAGTTGTTGCTGAGTGCCCGCTCTGCGGCGAGAAGCGTCGGTGTTTACTGCCGGATATCTCCGGGGCAGCAAACTCAAGACCTTTCAATCGAGGTTCCGCATATTTCAGATTGGCGGGAAGAGATACGTTTGTTCGCGATGGGGCGTAAAAATTAGTTTGCCGGACTGGATTGCCCTGCATGAGACTGGACACGTATTCTTGCGGCGCTATTGAAATAGTGTTGACACGAAAACGAGAGACGAAGTAGTTCGCGCGGTGTTCAGTGGCGTCCTATTTATTCTCTTCTATTTAATGGTGCGCCCGGAGAGATTCGAACTCCCGGCCTTCTGGTTCGTAGCCAGACGCTCTATCCAGCTGAGCTACGGGCGCACATGGGTGGCTTCAAGCGAAACCTTAGACAGATTATCAGGGTTCCAGCAGTCGCGCAATTGGCTCATGAGGGACCGAAGGCCGGAAGCAGCGTCGCCTGAATCAACAGTGTCAGGCTGCGGGAACAGGAGCGGGAGCCGGAGGCGGCAGGATGAGGGGCAGTTGCTCGGCGATTTCGAGCCCCGACTGGCGGACGAGCTGGGTGACATCGGCTGCGTTTAGCCGGGTTGCGTCGTACTCGACCCGGAGCGTGCCTGCGGTCCGATCGAAGCTCAGGCGGCGGATGCCGTACACGTCTTTTGTGCTTGCCAGCGCGAAGACAGTAGCTTCTGCGGGCTGTGTGGTGTAGCGAAAGAGAATCTCCACTTGGGTCATAGAAGAATGATACCAAGTCGCGAGCAATGGGATCGAATCCACTGCCGGTAACGCTTATGCCTATTCTCAGATATGACGAACTAGATCCAGGTCACCCGGGCAGTTACAAGGATTTGAGGAAGCTGCGGACTTCGGGATCGGACCAGTCCTCGGCGCCGACGAACTTGCGGCGAATCACACCCTTGCGGTCGATTACATAGGTCTCAGGCCACATTTCAGTATGGAAGAGCTTGGCGACAGTCTGCTTGGGATCGCGAACGGTAATCAAGTCCATATGGCGATGGTCGACGAAGCGCTTGTATTCGTCCGCGTCTTCGTCAATGCTTACGGCTACGATGGCCAGGTCGGGGCGGTCGTGATGGAGTTGGAGAAGCGAAGGTGTTTCCTGAATGCAGGGAGCACACCATGTGGCCCAAAAATTAAGCAGGACCACTTTGCCGCGATAGTCGGCCAGGTGGACGGATGTGCTTCCGTCGGAGACGGTGAAGTCCGGCGCAGGGGCGGAGAGCTGGGCGGGGTGGGCACCGCGATCGCACGCGGAGAGCAGGGCGAGCGGCAGGGCCAAGACGAGGGTGAAGAAACGAGAAGACCGCACACTTCTATAATACGGAGCGAAAGTCCCCAACGAAAGGGCGGCTAGATGGGCGAGGAAAAAACAGGTAAGGCGGGGGCGAGCGCAACGGGAGGGTTCAAGCCGGTGCTTGGGCTTTCCGACGAAGGCAGCGATGTGGTTGCCGTGCCGGCGCGATGGGAAGCGAGGCCCGGTACCGTGTACGATCAGCCGGAGCCGGAGCAGCTAATTGAGCTGACGGTGATTGTTCCTGCGCGGAATGAAGAGGACTGCCTGGGTGCATGCCTGGAATCGCTGGTGTGCCAATCGGAGGAGATTTTCGAGCTGGGGCGCGATTGGGAACTTGTGGTGGTAAACGACCACTCAGGGGACAAGACCGAGCAGATTGCGCGGAGCTTTGCCGGGGTGACGGTGATGCCGGCGAACGACCTGGAAAAGGGTTGGACGGGGAAGGTCAACGCGATTTGGACTGCGGCACGCAAAGCGCAGGGGCGGTGGCTGCTTTTTACAGATGCGGATACTGTGCACGAGGCAGGAGATCTGCGGAGGGCAATCCACGAGGCGCAGCGAAACAAGGTGGGGATGCTGAGTTACTCGCCGAGGCAAATGGCGAGCGGGCTGGCGCAGCGGACGGTGATGCCGCTGGTGTTTTGCGAGTTGGCATTGGCGTATCCGCCGGCGAAGGTTTCCGATCCCAACCAGCGCATTGCAGCGGCAAACGGGCAGTTTCTGCTGGTGGAACGGGAAGCGTACCGGCGACTAGGGGGCCATGCAAGCGTGGCGGATCAGGTGCTGGAGGATGTGGAGTTGGCGGTGCTGGCAAAGCGGCGCAAGGTGGGATTGCGGTTCCGCTATGCCGACGACGCAGTATCTACTCGCATGTACCGGACGACCTCGGCGATGATGGAAGGCTGGACCAAGAATCTGGCGCTGCTGTTTGCCAACTCCCTTGCGCTAGCGATGTGGCGGGCGCTGGATCTCCTGCTTCTACTGGGATTGCCGGTTCTGACATTCGAGCTTTGGAATGGCCGCTTCGGGTTGCACTCGCTGGAGTGGCTGAGCGCGGGCTGGGTGCTGGCACTGCTATGGCTCCGGACACTGTTCCGGTTTTATGCACGGGTGGCCAAGTCTAATTTTCCTATTTTGGATTGCGCCTTGTCACCGCTGGGGCTGCCGCTGTTCGTTGTGCTGCTGTACAGGAGCTGGTTCCAGCATCGGATTCTGAAGCGCGTAAGCTGGAAGGGCAGAGAATACGCGTCGTAAAGTTGTCCGATCTTTTGATTCGACGAATCCCATTTTCTTAAACGAGAGACATAGGCGCCCGGCCGAGTGCAGATTTACGATAAACATGTTCGCATTCACCGAATGAAATTGGCACTCTATATCATGAAGCTTTTACCGAGATACGGACATCTCTTCTGTAACACGAGGCACGAATGATTTTTTTGACGCGCCGGTCTACTTTTTCCGCATCGCACTACTACTGGAACGACGCTTGGACGGCTGAAGAGAATGAGCGGGTCTTTGGCCGCTGCGCGAACCGCAACGGGCATGGGCACAACTACACTCTGGAGGTGACTGTGGCCGGCGAGCCCGACCCGGTGACCGGGTTCGTGGTGGATCTGAAGTGGTTGAAGGATGTTATGGACCGCGATGTGCTGGCGGCCTTCGATCATCGAAACTTTAACCTGGAAGTGCCGGAGTTTGCCGAAGAGCAGCTAATTCCGACGACTGAGAACATTGCGATTGCGGCGTGGAAGCGGCTGGAAGATGCGGTGAATGGAGCAGGCGGGGCGCAGTTGAGCCGTGTGCGCGTGTATGAAACGCCTGAGATTTTCGCCGAATACCGGGGCGGTATATGAATGCGACCTGCGGGAAGGCCTATTTTGGGAGACGCGTGGTACTTAGCGCAAGTCACCGGCTGCACAGTGAGGCACTATCGTTGGAGGAGAACCGGGCGGCGTACGGGAAGTGCAACAATCCGCATGGGCACGGTCACAATTATGTAGTGGAAGTGCTGGTGGGCGGACAAGTGGACCCGGCGACAGGGATGGTGGTGAACCTTGCGGCACTGGATGAAGTTGTGCGCAAAAGAGTGCTGGAGCGATTTGACCATACCGACCTGAATCTCGATCCGCTGTTTCTGAATCAGGTGCCGACGACGGAGAATTTTTGTAAAGCGGTTTTCGATTTGTTGAAGGACGCGATGCCGGTGGGTGAATTGGAGTATGTCCGAGTGGAAGAGACCGAGAACAACTTTTTTGAGTATTACGGGCAGTGATTGCGAAAGAGCTGTGAGGCAAGACGAACGTCAGAAGCATGTTCATCGACTATGCAAGTCGCAAAATGCACGACTTGCTTCGCGCAGAATGACAGTCGTTAAAATTGAAATGGGATGTGACGCATGGCGCAGCCGATTGCAGTGAGCAAGGCAGTTCAAAGGGCGGTTGGATTGGACGAAGGGCTGAGCGAGTTCAGCACCGAGGAGATGTACCGCGAGATTCTTCGCCGGCTGGGTGAGGACCCACGCCGTGACGGGCTGGTGGCGACGCCAAGCCGGGTCGAGAAGTCGATGGCTTTTCTGACCAAGGGGTATAAGGAAGACCCCATGAAGATCCTTCGCGGGGCGATGTTCGATGTGGACTACGACGAGATGGTGATTGTGAAGGACATTGAGATGTTCTCGCTGTGTGAGCATCACATGCTGCCGTTTTTCGGCAAGGTTCACGTTGCTTATATTCCAAACGGCAAGGTAATTGGACTGAGCAAAATGCCGAGGATCGTAGATGTCTTTGCGCGGCGGCTGCAGGTGCAGGAGCGTATGACGCGGCAGATTGCCGATACGATTCAGGAAGCGATTGCGCCGCAGGGTGTGGGGGTGGTGATTGAGGCGCAGCACCTTTGCGTGATGATGCGGGGAGTTGAGAAGCAGCGCTCCTCGACCGTGACTTCGGCGATGGTGGGGTGCTTCCGACAGAAAGAAACGCGGGCTGAATTCCTGTCGCTGGTACGCGAGCGAGGTTAGAGCCTGTGGAAACTCAAGCTAGAAGCGGAAGCCCGCTCCGAAGCTCATGAGCATTCCGGTGTGCGTCTGTTCGAGGACTGCATACGTTTGACCTTGTTGGATAAAGCTCTTCGGCTGATAGAAGATGGTGGCGCTGCCCGCGTCGACGCGCAGGATGGTGTGTCGAGAGGGATACACTTCATAAACTCCGCCCACGTCGAGCATCGGATTTGTGAACATTCCGCGGTCGGACACGAATGCGCCGGAAGGCAGGAAGGCGGCCTGCCGCTCGGTTTCGCCAAATGTGATGGTTCCTCCACGCACTTTGGCAAAGTAACCCATGTGATCGCGGCGTATGCCGGCCTTTACGCCGGTGAGCGCCTCGAAGGAGCGACCGCCTGCCTGCAAATCGACAAACTCCAAGCCCGAGTTTCTTGGCGAGTGCAAAACCGCTGAATCCCAGGAGACGTGCCGGCTGAAGTTCCACGACCCCCACAGGCCCCACGAAGGATAGGGATTCATGAAGGACCAATCGGGAAGGGATCTGGGCTGCAGGGAGAAAGCTGCTCCTATGTCCCAGGTCGAATGTTGGGGAACACGTTCCGGTTTTGCTTCGCGGAGTTCGCCGAAGCTTCGCGTAATGCCGATGCGCATGTCCAGATGCTGGAGCCACTCGGCCATTTGAGAGAGCTCCGGTAATCCGTCGCTATACCTAGTGATGATCCGATCGAACTCGGGCATCATCAGGTGACCGGCATCCGCGCGCAATGACCAGCGCTTCGTGAGTTGATACTCAGCAACGCCGCCGTATTCCAATGCGAAGTTGGTGACTCGCTGGCAATTTGAATAGGGCGCCGGGGAGTAGTAGAAGACGCTGCAACTGAAGCTTCCGATTCCCGCCTGTATTTCGCCATAGAAGCCCCATTTGTCCCCGCGCCAGCCGGTCTTCACGCCGCCCATGGCGAGAGTTTCACGTCCGGAGCCATAGTCGTTGGCGTAGCGAAAGCCTGAGGTTGGCGAGACCGTTCCCTCGAGCGCGAGACTGGGGGAGAGGTTGTACGTGTAGATGACGGTGGGGGCAGGGTCGGAGAGAGTGCGGGTATGTCCGGGCTGACACTCGGGGCCCGATCCGATGAGGGTGCAGCCGGCAACGCCAAAGGTTTGATCATCGACCCCAACGGTTACTTCCTGACGGGCATACTCCTGCGCCATCGAGCGATTCAGATGGAAGAAAAAGAAGGAGACGAAGATTGCAAGGAAGAGAGCTTTGTGATCAGACTTACCACACAGAGTCATGTGCGTCTCCCGGTTGGCCCGTTGGCAGGGCATGCCCCCGGGGAAGAAGCTGCAAGCAAAGTGTAACTGCTAGAGTAGACGAGTGAATGGGCTGTTGGTGATCGATAAGCCGGGCGGGATGACGAGCCATGATGTAGTGGCTCGGCTGCGACGAGTTACAGGCGAGAAATCGATTGGGCATTTGGGTACGCTGGACCCGATGGCCACAGGTGTGCTGCCGTTGCTGCTGGGCAAGTTTACGAGGCTTGCGCAATATTTTTCTTCCGCGGAGAAGAGTTACACCGGAGCGATCCGCCTCGGGTTTTCAACTGATACCTACGACGCCGAGGGCGTGGCGAGTGGGCCGGATCGCTGGCTGGAGTTTGAAACTGCGTTGACCTTGGAGAAGGTGCGAGCGGCGGCTGGCCGGTTCCGTGGCGACATGGAGCAGATGCCGCCGATCTACTCCGCAAAGAAGATTGGTGGCACACCAGCATACAAGCTGGCTCGGGAAGGCAAGCCGGTGGAACTGAAGACGGCGAAGATTCACATTGCCAGTTTTGAAATTACCGGGCTTGAGGGGCCGGAGGCGGCATTTGCGATGAGCATCAGCGCTGGAGGCTATGTACGCTGCGTGGCTCATGAACTGGGCCAGGGCCTGGGCTGCGGAGCGCACCTGAGCCGATTGTGCAGGACGCGGGCGGGCGTGTTCGGGCTCGCAGAGGCGCACACGCTGGAGGAACTGGAGGCTCTGTCCGGAAACATGGTGGCGCTGGATGAGCTATTTGTGCACCCGCGGCAGTTGTTACCTGAGATGCCGGCGGTAACTGGGGATGAGATGGCCCTGGGACGTTTGCGGAATGGGGCGCAGGCCAATTTGCCGGAGTTTTCAGGGTCGGCGATGGTGAAGGTGTTCGCAGGGCAGCGGGAGCTGGTGGGGATTGCGAAGCGGGTGGCGGGGACGCTGTTTCAGCCGATTGTTGTGATGGGGTGAAAAGGCAGGGAACAGGGACTAGGGACAAGAAGGAGATATATGTCGGCGTTCAAGGAACCTACGCGGAGAGAGTTTCTGGCTGCTGGTTCTGCGGCAGCACTTGCGGCTGCCGCTGCGGCTGTGAATGTCCAGGCGGAAACCACGGTGGCGGTTGCGCGCGAGGCAAAGAAACAGGAGCCTGCTGCTGAAGATTTGCTGCACGCAGGGGCGCAAAGGACTTACAGCGGAGAGTTTGCGACGCAGGTCGCGATGCCTCTGGGAGGAATCGGCGCAGGGTCGGTATGCATGAACGGGTACGGGGGGCTGCAGGACTTCTCCATCCGTACGCGGCCGGAGACGACGGGGCTGCCGGCCGGGTTCACATCCAATTCGCCTGAAGCAGCCTTTGCGGTGCTTCATGTCAAAGGTGCAGCCGCAGCGACGAAGCTGGTGGAAGGACCGTTTCCAGCGTTCAAGATTTTCGATCAGGGACTGCAGGGACAGGGCTTGCGGCGCGGAGGCTTTGAAGGTCTTCCTCGGTTTGGCAGGTGCGTCTTTACGGGGGAATACCCGTTTGGCGAGACTGTGCTGACGGACCGCGCGATTCCGGTGGAAGTGAAGGTGAGGGGATGGAACCCGTTTATCCCCCTGGATGACAAAGCTTCGGGGATTCCATGCGCGATTTTGGAATACACGCTGCGAAATGGTGGGAAGGAGCCGGTGGAATATGAGTTCAGCTACCATGTTTCACACCTGGCGCCGGGGTGCAAGCCGGACCAGGCCGGCAGCCTGAACACTGTGATCCCCGGCAAGGGCGTGCTGATGCACAACGCGGAAGAGCAGAATGCGGAGGCATTTGGCAGCGCCACCCTGACGGTGATTGGCGCGAAGCCGCGCATCAAGGGTATGTGGCTCCGCAGTCCGGGATGGGAGTTCGACTCGCTTTCGGCACTGTGGCGCGAGGTTTCGACCGGCACGTTTACTGAGAATGACGGCTCGAACGATGTGGATAAGGCAGGGCGCAATGGCTGCTCCATTTTGCTGGATGGACGATTGGCGCCGGGGGAGTCTCGCACCTATCCGATTCTGATTACCTGGCATTTTCCCAACTGCTATTTGCAAGACGGGGGAAAGCCGGTGGACCGCGGCGTTCAGGGGCCGGCCGGGTGCCGCACTGCAGGGGACGCGCCGCCTTGGCGGCCCTACTACGTTACGCAGTGGAAAGATGCGCGTGAAGTTGCTGAATACGTGGAGACGGAATATACGCGACTGCGCGAGCGAACGGTGAACTTCAAGCAGGCACTGTTTGCATCGACATGGCCGCCGTATGTGCTGGACGCAGTTTCGGCGAACCTGGCGATCCTTAAATCGCCTACTGTATTGCGCGAAGAGAACGGCAATCTCTGGGGTTGGGAGGGGTGTTTTCCAGATAGCGGATGTTGCCATGGTTCATGTACGCACGTGTGGAATTATGCGCAGGCGTTTCCGCACCTGTTTCCGCGACTGGAAAGAACGCTGCGCGAACTGGAGCTGGTCCGCTCTATGGATGAGCGCGGGCACGTGAATTTTCGCGGAGCAATTCCGGATGGGCCGGTGGATCACGGCTGGCATGCGGCATCCGATGGGCAACTCGGCGGGATCATGAAGCTCTATCGCGATTGGCAGATTTGCGGTGATATGGAGTGGATGAAGAGGATGTATCCGCTGGCGAAACGGAGCCTGGATTACGGCATTCGCACCTGGGATCCGGATCATCGCGGCGGATTGTTCGAGCCGCACCATAACACGTATGACATTGAGTTCTGGGGCCCGGATGGGATGTGTACCAGCATTTATCTTGGCGCATTGACGGCGATGGGGAAGATGGCTGAGGCGGCGGGAGAGGCTGAGGACGCGAAGTTCTATGGCGAGTTGGCCCAGCGATGTGCCGCGTTCATGGACGAACAACTTTTCAATGGCGAGTATTACCAGCAGAAGGTGGAGTACCTGGACCTGCGCGACCAATCGTTTGCGGCCACGGTGGCGCATGTGGATGAGAAGAGCAGCGAGATGCAGCAGCTATTGAAACGCGAGGGACCGAAGTACCAGTACGGAAGCGGATGCTTGTCAGACGGCGTAATCGGCGCCTGGATGGCGCGGATGTATGGGATTAAAACGCCGCTGAAGGAGGAACATGTGCGGGCCACGTTGCAGGCAATATTCAAGAATAACTTCAAGACGGATTTGAGCGATCATGCAAATGCCCAGCGACCGGGATACGCAATGGGACAGGAACCGGGACTGCTGTTGTGCAGCTGGCCGCATGGCGGAAAGCCGACGCTGCCGTTTGTTTACTCCGATGAGGTATGGACTGGGATTGAATACCAGGTCGCATCGCACCTGATTGATGAGGGCCTTGTGACCGAGGGGCTGACCATCGTACAGGCCCTGCGCAGCCGCTACGACGGCAAGACTCGAAACCCGTGGAATGAGTACGAGTGCGGCAACTGGTATGCGCGAGCCATGGCGAGCTATGCGCTGGTGGCGGCACTGTCTGGATTCCGCTATTCAGCGGTGAAAAAGACGCTTTGGTTCGGTCCGCGGCTGGAGGCGCGGCCATTCAAGAGCTTCTTCTCTACGGCGACGGGATTTGGAACGATTGAATTGGAGAGAGATGCGCTGCATGTTCGGCTGATCGAGGGAGACCTTGCGGTGGAGAGGCTTGTACTAAGGGGCGCAGCGGGAGAAAAGACGCTCGACTGGAAGACAACAGTCCGGCAAGGGAAGACCGAATCAATTCGGATTGCAGGTTGAAGCCTGAGGGAGACGGCGGCCGGCTCTACTTGTGCAGCAACGGCTTGAGAACGGGGAAGAGTGTGTCGGCAATGATTTCGGAGCCTTTGACGGTGGGGTGTATGCCGTCTTGCTGGATGGTGCCGGGAATGTGGACGAGGTCTTTGTACAGCATGGGTACGAAGGCAGGATGGTGTTGCGCCGCGAGATCGCGGAAGGTCTGATCGAAGGAGTGGATGTAGTCAGGGCCGTAATCGGGCGGCAAGGTGATGCCGGCGAGCAGAACCTTGATGTGAGCAGATTCAAGGGTGGATAGCACGGTATCGAGGTTGTGGTGGGTGACGTCGGGAGGCAGGCCGCGGAGGCCGTCGTTTCCGCCGAATTCGACGATCACAATTTCAGGATGCAGAGCCAGGACGGAGGGCAGGCTGGCGACAGCGTCCTTGGTGGTGGCGCCGCTGGTGCCTTTGTTGACGACTTTGTAGCGGTAGCCATGGGTGTCGAGGCGCTGCTGCAGGAAGTCCGGGTAAGATTGGCCCGGCTGGAGGCCGTAGCCGGCAGTGATGCTGTCCCCAAAGCAAACCAGGACGGGAGAAGCAGCCCCAAAGAGCGGGGTGGCCAGGAGAACCAACAAGATTGAAACAACGAGCCTGCGGGAAACGTACACATGGATAGTGTAGCAACGGCAAGTTGTCAGTGATCATTTGTCGGTAGGCAAGGTCGCGTGGTGCTTGCGCGAGCAATTCCAGGAGGTTCGGTGATCGAGGTTCGGGATGCAAAGAAGTGGATTCAGAACGGCGCGCGGCGGGTTGAGATTCTGAAAGGGATTTCGCTGACGATTCCGGCGGGCCAGTTTGTGGCCATCGTTGGAGCGAGCGGCAGCGGAAAGAGCACGCTGCTGGGGTTGCTGGCGGGCCTGGATACGCCGAGTTCGGGAGAGATCTGGTTGGACGGAGTGCCGATCCACAACTTGGTGGAATCGCAACTGGCCTCCGTACGTGGCAAGAAGATTGGATTTGTATTTCAGTCGTACCAACTGATTCAGACGCTGACCGCGCTTGAGAATGTGCTGCTTCCGTATGAATTGAATGTGGAAGGCAGTGGGTTGAAGCAGGCGCGGAGGTTGCTGGAGGAGGTTGGCCTGAAGGAGCGGGTGGATCATTACCCGGTGCAGCTTTCGGGAGGTGAACAGCAGCGCGTGGCGCTGGCGCGTGCGTTTGTGGTGGAACCGCCGATTGTGATGGCGGATGAGCCGACAGGGAATCTGGATTCTACGAATGGGAAGCTGGTGCTGGACTTGTTGCTGGATCGGAACAAGCGGGCGGGGACGACGCTAGTGCTGGTGACGCACGACCCGGAAGTGGCGAGCAGGGCGGATCGGAAGATTGTGTTGCGAGATGGAATGGTGGTGGAAGACACGCTGCCGTTTGTGGGCGCGCCGGAAGCTCCAATTGCCGGAATTGCCGGGGCTGGGGTGGGAGTGGGACAGCATGGCTAATCGGGCGTTGAGCTGGAAGCGCGCGGGGGCTATTGGCTGGCGGGATTTGAAGTCCGCGCCGGGCAAGTTTGGTTTTGTGGTGCTGAGCGTAGCGGTTGGAGTTGCGGCGTTGGTGGGGGTGCGCGGCTTCGGCGAGAGCTTCAAAAGAACTTTAGGTTTGGAAGCCAGGTCGCTGATGGCAGGGGATTTAAGCGCCCGCATTTATCGCCAGCCGACCGCGGATGAGAAGAGCAAAATTGCGGAGATTGAGAAGCAGAGCGCAGCGCAAAAAGGGGCGAGTGCGATCCGGGCGACGTGGGTGACGGAGACGATCTCCATGGCTTCGGTGCCCCCCGACCCGGTGCCGCTGCTGGTTTCATTGAAGGCGGTGGATCCGGCTGAATATCCCTATTACGGGACCGCAGAACTGGAACCGGAGATGAGTCTGAGCCAGGCGCTGGAGGGCGATTCGGCCGTGGTAGCGGAGGAGTTTCTGATCCGGTTGAACGGGAAGGTGGGTCAGACACTGCGGCTGGGCGGGCGAGATTTCAGAATTACGGCAGTGCTGAAGCAGGAGCCGGACCGCATTTCTGCCGGCGCGGGTATGGGCCCGCGGGTGATGATTTCGCAGAGTGCGCTGGCGGAAACCGGGTTGCTGGCGCCCGGTAGCCGCGCGAGCGAGCGGCTGCTGATGAAACTGCCGGATTCGGTGGACCAGGCAACCATGCGCAAGCAGATGGAAGCTGCGCTTCCGGATGCGCAGGTGATGGATTTCCGGGAGGGGAACCCGGCGCTGAGCCAGGGGCTGGACAATTCGACTGCGATTTTGAGTTTGATTTGTTTGGTGGCCATGGTGCTGGGAGCGATTGGCGTGGCGATGGCGATGCATGCGCACCTGGAACAGCGCATGGATATGCTGGCCATTCTGAAAGCGATTGGCGCAGAATCGGGCGACTTGCTGCGGATTTTTTTGCTGCAGACACTGGGGCTGGGCCTTGCCGGCGGCGTGTTGGGAGTGGCTGCGGGCGTGGGCGTGATGATAGCTTTGCCGACGGTGTTTGGAAAGCTGTTGCCTGTGCATGCCGTACTCGAGTTTCCCTGGCGATCGGCGGCGGCGGGCATGGGAACGGGACTGCTTACGACGTTGCTGTTTTGTCTTCCGCCGCTACTCGATGTGCGCGGAGTTAGACCCGTGCTGGTGTTGCGGCGGTTGGTTGAGCCGGGGCCTGACGGGGTGGGTGGATGGTTTGCGCGGTGGTGGGCGCGGCGGCTGCAACTGGGGATCTCAGTGGTTGTGGTGGCGGCACTGGGTGGGATTGCGTGGGCGCTTTCCGATTCGGCCAAGGTGGGCACTTGGTTTGCAGTGTTGTTCACCATTGCGCTGATTGTGCTGCTGGTGCTGGCGGCGGTTTCTCTTTGGACGCTGCGCTATCTTCTCAATCGTGTTCGGCTGAGGCTGCCTTCGTTTTTGCGGCATGGGTTGGCGAATCTTTATCGACCGGGGAACCAGTCGGCTGCGGTGCTGGCGGCGCTGGGTACGGGCGTGATGTTGATTCTGGCCGTGTACCTTATGCAGGCAGCGCTGCTGCGTGATTTGCGCGAGACGGCTTCGCCTAAACTGCCGAATGTTTTTCTTGTGGATGTTACGACAGATGAGGTGCCGGGGGTGAAAGATTTCTTTCAACACCAGGCTGGCGTGAAGCAGGCGCTTGATCTAATGCCGGTGGTGCAGGGCAGATTCATCTCCCTCAATGGCAAGCCTGTGGAGCAGTTGAAGGGGCAGCACTTTCCGATACGCATGCTGGAGAATGCGGAGTTGAGTTGGGCTGATGCGCCTCCTGAGGGCGACAAGGTGACGCAGGGTGCGTGGTGGAAGGACGCTGCGAACACCACGCAATTGGCCGTTGGTGAAGGTGTTGCCAGGCGGCTGAACCTGGGCGTGGGCTCGGCAGTGGAGTTGGAGATTGGCGGTGTTGTGCATCCGTTGAAGGTAGCTGCGATCTATCGGGCGGATGGACAGCACCTCGCAGCGAGGGTTTCATTTGTGCTGCCACAAGCACTGCTGAAGGACCAGGTGGCGACGTGGTATGGGGGCGCGCACATTGATCCGAAGCAGGTGGGGACGATGGAGCGGGCACTATTTGTAGCGTACCCATCGATCACGGTGATCAACATTGCGGATGTGCTGGACCGGATTGAGAGCGTGGTGGACCAGGTGACGTTTGTGGTGCGGTTCCTGGCGGGCTTCTCAATTTTTGCGGGGCTGATGATACTGGCTTCGAGCATTGCCAGCACGCGATTCCGGCGCATGCGAGAGGCGGTGGTGCTGAAGACGCTGGGGGCTACACGCATGCGGATCGTAAGGACGTTCAGCGTTGAATTCAGTGTACTTGGATTGCTTGCGGGATCAGTGGGCGTGGTGTTTGCGAACATCCTGACGAGGGTGCTGTTGCGCAAGCTGGAGGTTGGGTTTCATATCGAGTGGACGGCTACGCTGGTGGCGCTGGTGGGTACGGCGGTGCTGGCTACAGCCACGGGATGGATCGCCAGCTATCGCATTCTTGGACTGCGGCCGCTGGAGGTTTTGAGGGAAGAGTGAACCCAGTTGTCAGTTATCAGTTGTCAGTTTTCAGGTTTCAAATGGCTGCTCAAAGGGTTGTTCTACATAGCTGAAAAGGCTGCTTGGGTGGTTACAAAACATGCGAAATGGCTGCTCAAGTGGTTGCATTTCGCGTCGACATGAACCTTGCGGGCAGCCTTTTCGATATGTTTCGGTTGCAGAGAATTGAACTAAATGAAGTAAAGGGTTGTTTAGAATTTGACGCTTTTTTGGAAAATGCGCTGATTTTGCACGAGATATATCGCTAACTTATTGATACTGCATTCTTTATTCTGATTTTGTTGTCTGTGCGATTGCACTCCGAGATGCGCATCAAATCCCGGGCCGGCTCTGGAATTCCCGGCAATGAATTGCGGCTTCCCCACACCAAGGACGAACACTGCCACAGAGGGTGCGCCGTTACGCAACGGCGCACCCGAGGGTATGGGTTGGATTGAAGACTATTGGGAAGCGAAGGAGTCGCCTGAAACGCCGGTATTGCCAAGCGGCGTGTCGGTGTAGCCGGAGGGGCCGGTTTTGTTATAGGTCATGATGACGGTGCCGACATCGTGGGCCATGAAGCACCAGCCTCTGAGGCCAGGCTTTTTGGGATTGGCGTGGGCTTCCCAGACCATGCCGTTGGTGGCGAGGGTGTAGGTGTAGTTGGGATCGGTCTTGTTGGGATCGAATTTGAGATGCTCGATGTTCTTGCCGGCAGGGGGGTAGGAGGCGGTGATGATCTGGTTGAGCGGGCAGGTTTTCTGGAGGGTGAGTTGGCAGTTCTGCTCGATGACCTGGATGGCGGAGAGAAACATGAACCCGATCTGCTCTTCGCGTTTGAGTTGGATTTTGGCGCCACCCACTTCTTCGAGATCAACAATGGCCTTGGTGGCGAAGGGTCCGGTGGTGGGCGTGGGTCCAGAGGCGGCCGGGACCGCGGGGGATGCGGCTGCATCGGACGCGGTTGAGCCGGAGGCGGCGAAGATGGCGGCGACTTCATCGGCTTTGAGGGCGCGACTCCAGAGGCCTACATCGTCGATGGAGCCGTGGAAGAAGCGGCCGGTGAAGACAGAGCTTTCGCCGATGGTGAAGACATTCTTTTTGCCGGCTCTGCCTCCGCCTTTATCGGTCGCGACGACTTTGCCGTCCCAGTAGATGACGCGTTTCTGGGTCGGTGTGTCGATGGTGGCGACGACCTGATGCCACTGTCCGATGAGTGAGTCAGGCTGAACCTTGAATTGGAGATTGCCGCCGGAAGCAGTAAAGAAGCGGAGGACGTTGTCGGGTTCGATCTGGAGATCGAGATCGTTGCCGTTTTCCGACTCACCCGCAATGTAAAAGATGCGGCCCGCTTTGGATGGAAGCTCGGCCAGGTTGACCCAGGCCATAATGGTTGCGGCTGCACCGACTCCTCCCATTTGAGTGGTGGTGATGTGGGCGGTTTTACCGTCTAGCTTGAGATAGCGGCCGTTGGCGGTGGTGACGGGCGCACCGGAGGTGGCAATGCCGGCTGAGCCGGTGGCCTGGTAGGTGGTGGTGCCGACCAGGCTCTGGCCGGAGGTGGAGTCGAGGCGGTAGAAGGCGAGAGGGTGGGTGTTGGCGACGGTGGTGGGGAAATCGGTTTGGGCTTGCGTGGCGATGGAACTGACGGCGAGGAGAGCGAGTGCTGCAAGGGTCTTCGGGAAGACGAACATTGGGGGTTGCCCCTTTCTTATGGGTGTCCTGGATGGTATGGCTTGGGTGCAGAGTGCGTGGTTGGTAAGTCCAGCACAGTCTATTGCATGGCATCGACGCTTTCAATTTGAAAATGAAGGTTTTTGATTTGAAGAGCGGGGATGCCGACTGCGCGTATGGATGGAAGAACCCGATTGCCGGGGAATAGACTCGTTCAGAAACACAGAATTTGAATTTTGCCTTGGGAATCAGGGGGCGTTGTGCGGTATCCGAGATTGGGCAATGGGCCGCTGGAGGTCCCGGAACTGAGTTTTGGGGCGTGGCTTACGGTGGCTGGAGGGATTGGCCGGGAGCAGGCAATCCGGTGCATCCATGCGGCGTTGGATTGCGGGATAACGCTGTTTGACGCGGTGAACCAATATGGAGCGGTTGAGGCGGAGCAGGTGCTTGGTGACTCAGTCTACCGCCGCTTGGTCCAGTTGTTCCGCCTTCAAGGGATGCTTGTTCAGCCATGCCTGTGCGCGCTTCTGTGCACTCTTGGTGTCGCTTTTCTTCATAGCCTTGGTAAGCTCCGCAAGCGTGTTCTCTG
>Ga0187847_10000520_pt1 | contig 42142 bp, 33 predicted proteins | sample June2016WEW_4_10_FD_132458 | JGI IMG/M metagenome (GOLD analysis project Ga0187847, IMG submission 132458) | Peatland microbial communities from SPRUCE experiment site at the Marcell Experimental Forest, Minnesota, USA - June2016WEW_4_10 | ecosystem: Environmental > Terrestrial > Soil >...
CGGGCTTCCGTGTCATCGAGGGCTTCCCCGGCGAAGGCGAGCGCGGCCGCGCTAAGAACACCGGCCGCGATCGCGATCCGGACAATTCGAGGCAAATGAATCACTTGTATCATGGTTCTCTCCCTTGGAAGATTTGCTAGAAGCGAGAATTTCGGGCATGACCCGAGTCTTATCTGCTACCGTGGGACTGGGGATGTTGTACAGCGTGCGTACAAACTCGATGTTTATTCCGGCTGAGTTACTTGCTCTGCTTGCGATTGTGTCAACCAATTTGAGCTGTTCCATTGCACGTACAACGAAGCCGCGCATAAGGCCAACAGCAGCACAGCTCCGGCCACGCTCCAGGTCACGTTTCTGGACTTTGGCTCCGGGCTGGGTTTTGGCTTTGGCTCAGGCGCCGGAAATCTCGCCGGGGCAACGGGCTGCCGAACCTCCGCCAACAGAAACTACACAGAGCGTTTGTCCACAGCTACGGCGGAAGCGCGAGTCATCGGGTAAATCAGAGCCAAACTTTGTACGAAGCATGAGCCACTCCTTCCCGTCATTCGTGGAACTATGCTGCGCAGGATGGCACGCGCTCAAATTGTCCGTGCAACCCCCAGCGGGTTTTCTTCCTTCCCGTATAGTGTGAGACGCATGAAAAACGTTTCATCGGATTATGGGAGGTACTCCGTGGTCTTTCGCGAAAACCTTCCCCGTTTTCCGCGTCCCCCACCCACTGGTCCCACCTAGGCCCGATCAGCCGAGGGGAGGAACCCGCAATTAAATGCGATCCTGCTCTCGATTCCCGGAAACATCCATGGAGCCAGTCTGAAGCTTTCTGAATTGATCTGAAGAGATGACTACTCGACAACTGACGAAAGGAGACGTGTGTTTGAAAAAGGAATCAAACCATTAACTGGACTGGATTTTAGCATTCACTGCAAACGAACCTTCAATAACTCACGAACGGATTTCCGTGCTGAAATTCGCCAGCGACATAGCCGGTCATTTCCATGACTCGGGAGTGATTCAGGGCCGTATCGCGAATCCGGTTGGCCGCGTCGAGGTCTATTTTCCCCGCGCCAGCAGTGAAGAGAACCGTGGGACACAAAAACACGGCGAGCGTTCTGCTGCGATGACGAGGAAAGTGCACTCGCCTTGCTTCCGTCATCACTAGTACTCCTTGCATGAGAGTGTCTCATTGTAGGAAGACGAGATTGTGATGGAAGCGCAATCTCTTATCTGAGCTTTCGATTCGCAGCGTTAGGCGAAACTATGCAGAGCTGGCGATCGGCAGTAACGGGAAAAGAGTTGTGGAATGCAGAGAACGCATCCTGGGTGTGTTGTCGGCCGACCTTACTTTACGGGTTAGGCAACGGTCGCCTGTGATCCGGACACAGTCAGCAAAGACTAGGCGACTGCTCTTTAACGACGATTGGCGAAAGTCAGAGAGAGCACGGCGTACGAAGTGGCTGCGTCATTCATAAAGAGCGCCGTCTCCGGACTGATGTGGTTTTCCTTGCTCTTGTTGAGGGAGTAAGCCGGCCAGGAACCTTCCGTCTTGTCCTGATTCGCAATGAGCCATGCGAGACCTCGCTGCAGTTTGGCATTTTCGGGTGAAATCCCGACCTGCTGAAGAACAAAGGTGATCAGCCCCGTCGCGTATCCGTCGCTCGTCGTTTCCTGCGACGTTCCATCCGCGCGCTTCCAGTCGCCCGAGAGAGAAGACACACTCCAGCCTCCGTCAGCCTGCTGCTTTTCCAGAAGCTCGCCAATGATGGCCTTCAGCCGATCTGGTTCGAGCAGTCCCGGTAGCTTCGCGGCGGCCCACAAGAGAAGGACTCGATTGATAGGGATCTGCACGGCACATTCGCGGTTGAGGTACTCCCGCAATGGTCTGAGGCGGGTTTGGGCTTCGGGCGTCGCCCGATAGTTTCCTGGTGCGATACCAACGGCGACGGCGGCCAGCGTGGCTCCGAAGTAATCCGAATCGTCCGCTTCCCACGGCTCGTTCTTAAAGCGTAGCCACAACCACGCGCCTTTCTGCTTGCCGGCAATTTGCTGTTCGGCCCACATATTCTCAAACGCCTTGCGCGCGTCGTTGCTGAGTTGGCCGTTTTGCGCAGCACGGCTCGAGAGAATCAGTGCGTTCAGAACGGATTCTGTTCCGCGCGACTCGACCGACTTGTATGGCCCGCGGTCCGCATCCTTGTAGAACGGTTCGACCTCCTTCCAGAGGCGCACGCGCTTCGTGACGCTGTACAGCAGGCGGCGCTCGTTCGGAGAGGGGGTTTGTTCGGCCAGGGCCGTTCGAAGAGCAGAACGCGAAAGGGCATAAGGAACGGCGGTGTGGCACGACACGCAGACAGTTTCGTGGTCCCGCTTGGCTCTGGGCCATTCCATCCACCACGATTGCCGCCGGTCTAAGTAGGCGGCCGCAGCGTTCGGATCCCAAGAGTTCGCGTATTTCGTTTCCGGCTTCCCGGAGTGAGCCGTCACGCCTTCTAAACTGTCAGGGGAAGCCGCCGCTCCCACCACCAAGCAAGCCACCAGACCACCCGTCAGTAGCATAGCGCTCTTCACGAAACCTCCCTCTCAGGAGTGACCGGTTCTGGATTAGTTTGTCGTGGCTGTCTGGACTCTGTTTCTCGAGTTCATTTGATCGCTGTTGGAGGCCGCACACTTTATGTGCGCGCAATTATAGCCTCAAACAGATGGCGCTCCAACGGATCCGACGATTCGGACGATTCGGTAGTGGGCTGTTTTGAATTTAGCAGCCCACCACCGACGATTCAGGACGGATTGTCGGCATAACAGGAAGTTATAATAGATCCTACCCAACAGGGGCAGTGCGAAAAGCGAGCATCCTTTTCTCCGCAGCTATTCCTGCCAGGGATGATCGGTCGTTCGATTGTTTCGTGATCGGCGAATGGAAAACTATGAGAGAACCGCGGCGGGAAACCCGCCTCGGTAGAAAGTGAAAATATGTTAGTAAGCAATTGATAATAAGCGAGATGTTTGTGGATGCGGCGGGAGTCGAACCCGCCAAAATCTAAATAGGACCGCTGATTGCGTCCGGCCTCCTCCCATTCGTGGTAGCGTGCTTAGCCATCCGATTTAAGCCGTATGTGCACGCCGGGGAAGGCTGTCCGGAATACGCGTCGACGGCTTCGGCCGCCTGTCAGTGGATGGAAGAGAGGTTACGACGCTCTGGGGCAAGAACATAAATCTAAGCCCGGTTCACCTCGAAAAAGGTCGCCCTGTAAAAATCGAGGTCCTCTACGGACGCAACGGGGAGGGTAAGCCGGAAGCGCAGCTCCTATGGACTCCCGTGAATAACGCGCCCGATCCGGCGGCCGTGGCGGCTGCGAAGAATGCCGATGTGGTCGTCGCCGTAGTCGGAATCACCAGCCGTCTCGAAGGGGAAGAGATGCCTGTGAGTCAGCCCGGCTTTCCCGGCGGCGACCGCACCAGCCTTGATTTACCCAAACCCGAAGAAGATCTGATCGAGGCTCTTGCAGGGAATGGCAAGCCTCTCGTCATCGCGCTGATGAAACGGGAGTGCGCTCGGCGTGAGTTGGGCGAAGGAGCACGCCAACGCCATCCTCGAATCCTGGTACTCCGGCGAAGAAGGAGGAGCCGCGATTGCGGAAACACTCAGCGGAAAGAACAACCCATCCGGACGTCTTCCTGTCACTTTCTACAAAGATGTTCACCAGCTTCCGAATTTCGAAGATTATTCAATGAAGGGGCGCACCTACCGCTACTTCGAGGGCGAACCACTCTGGCCCTTCGGATACGGCCTCAGCTACACAGCGTTCACTTACAGCAGTCTCAAGCTACCCGATACACCAGTCAACGCTGGTGATCCGCTGCACGCATCCGTGACAGTCGCCAATACTGGAAGAGTTGCCGGAGATGAAGTCGTCGAACTTTACCTACACTTCCCCGATGTCGTCGGCGCGCCTGGCCGCGCGCTTCGCGGATTTCAACGCGTCCATCTGGAGCCCGGAGCCAGCCAAAATGTTGATTTCCAGTTGAACCCGCGCGACCTTAGCATGGTCACCGATCTCGGGGACATCATCGTGGCGCAAGGCAAATACACACTCTCAATCGGTAGCGGTCAACCCGGAACAGGAGTTCCCTCTGTGAGCGCAAGCTTTGCGATCAAAGGACAAATCGTGCTGCCAGAATAGTCGTTGCGCTCCTTCTGATCGCGAAGGGATGCCAATTGTCGATGGATGGAAATGCGTCCCCGTACGGGATTTCATTTTTGGTGGCCCCGTGATTCCAATACCGCGTGGCTTGATGATCGGCTAAGAGATTGAGGTGATATGCATTCGAGATTCTTACGCAAGATGCTTTTGACACTGCTTTCAACCACTTGTGCTTGGGGGCAGCAATCAGGCTCCTGCGCGAACCTGGCAAACTTCAAAGCCGAGAATGTTGAAATCACCAAAGCGGCGGCCATTGCTTCCGGGACAACGGAGGCTATTCCCTGGAACCAGACTCGCAGCGCACCTCTGCCGGCGTATTGCCGAATCGAAGGTGTGATGAACCGCCGCACCGGAGTCGACGGAGAAGAGTTCGGAATCACTTTCGCATTAGCGATGCCCGACAAATGGAATGGCGATTTTCTTATGCAAGGTGGAGGCGGCAGCAACGGCATTGTAATTCCGCCCCTGGGATTGAATGCTGCCGGAGACACGCCCGCTCTCATGCGGGGATTTGCTGTTGTAAGCACGGATTCGGGTCACAAGAGCCGCCATCCCGGATTTGATTTTGGCTTCAGGCGAGATCAGCAGGCATATCTGGATTTTGCTTATCTCGCTAACGCTGAAGTCGCTGCCTTGGCGAATCAACTCATGGCGCGACACTACGGAAAACCAGCAGCTTTTTCGTATTTTTCTGGATGTTCTACCGGCGGCCGCGAAGGTATGATTCTTTCGCAGCGTTATCCCACGGTTTTCAACGGCATTATCTCTGGCGATCCCGCGATGCGTACCGGGCTTTCCAATCTCGCGATTGGGCGATGGATACCCATCGCCTTCAATCAAATTGCTCCAAAAGATGCCAATGGCAAACCAATCATCGAACAAGCCATTACTGATGACGACCGCAAACTCATCAAAGATGCGCTCATGAAAAGGTGCGATGACAAAGACGGCCTGGCCGATGGCTTGATCTCCGATCCTCTCGCGTGCGACTTCGACCCGGAGACCTTGGCGTGCAAGGGCGAAAAAAACGATTCGTGTCTTGCTCCGGAAAAGGCTGCGGTCATAAAAAAGGCGATGGGTGGCCCGAAAACCGCGACTGGAACCCAAGTCTATGCCGGCTTTCTTTACGACACTGGCATCACCAACGGTCCGCCGTTCCGAGGATTGCTCTCACCGGGACCCGGTATTTTCGGGCCCGCCACAACCGACATGTCAATGGATCTTGATAAAGAAGCTCTGGCGGACATCCAACCGCTTGTGGACTCAATGTCCACGAATTTGACGACCTTCTCCGCGCACGGAGGGAAGCTCATCTTCTATCACGGCGACAGCGACCCGTGGTTCTCGCCGCTTGATACGTTCGGCTATTACAAAGACATGGCATCTGCCAACGGGGGCCTCGACGCGGTATCTAAGTGGAGTCAGTTCTATTTCGTTCCAGGGATGAGCCATTGTGGCGGAGGCCAAGCGCTAGATCAGTTTGATTTGTTGGGCGCGATCGTCAACTGGGTCGAGAAGGGTACGGCGCCTACGTCCGTGACTGCAACTGGCAGCGCTTTTCCTGGTCGCAGCCGGCCGCTATGTCCTTATCCGAAGCACACACAATATATGGGGAAAGGAGACATGGAAGACGCAGCCAGCTTCGAATGCCGTTGAAGTTTGTTACTTCCGCTAAAAGGACATCGCTTCTTATGCGTTCACTTTTTGTGTGTTTCACGCTGACCGTCATAGGTATCACTGCGCCGATACTGGCTGCCCAGAAAATCGACTTGTTGATTGACGGATCCAAAACCGGAGCGAAGGTCGACCGGAACATTTTCGGGCAATTCGCAGAGCATCTTGGTCACGGCATTTACGAAGGCATCTGGGTCGGGCCCGATTCCAAGATCCCGAATACTCGGGGGATACGCAACGATGTTGTGGGCGCTCTGAGAGCGATCAAGGTCCCGAACGTTCGTTGGCCCGGTGGCTGCTTCGCCGATGAGTATCACTGGCGTAAGGGCATCGGCCCTCAACGCTCAGTAACTCTCAACCCCAACTGGGGCGGAGTGACTGAGGCAAACACGTTTGGAACGCATGAGTTCATGGACTTCATCGATCAGATCGGGGCGGAAGCGTATGTCTCCGTCAATGTCGGTTCCGGGACTCCACAGGAAGCGGCCGAGTGGCTGGAATACATGACCGCAGCAGCACCGACGACACTGGCAAAAGAACGTGCCGCCAACGGGCACCCGGCTCCATACAAAGTCGCATTGCTCGGCATCGGTAATGAAAGCTGGGATTGTGGAGGCAACATGACTGCTGACTACTACGTCAGCCAGATGAAGATCTACAGCCGCTTCGTGAGGAATTTCAATCCCTCCCAGCAAGAGAAGCAGCAGATGCTCAAGCTCGCCGTCGGTCCGGGCGGCGATGGCCCGCGATGGACCGACTGGACGGAAACCGTCATGAAGGCTTATCAGCAACACACGTGGAGCTGGGACATCAACGGACTTTCAATGCACAACTACACGGTCGGGCACTGGCCGCCTTCCTATGCGTCGGTGGGATTTGGTGAAACTGAGTACAGCGAAATTCTCAAATCCACTTTGGAGATGGAAGGTCTCATCAGCAAGCACTCGGCGATCATGGACAAGTATGACCCCGACAAGAAGGTTGCACTCGTGGTTGACGAATGGGGAGGCTGGTACGCGCCGTTGCAGGGCAGCAATCCGGGGTTCCTAGTCCAGCAGAACAGCCTGCGCGACGCCATTCTCGCGGCTCTGAACCTCAATATCTTCGCTCGTCATGCCGACCGGGTACGCGGCGCTAATATCGCGCAGATGATCAATGTGCTGCAGGCAATGATCATCACGGACAAAGAGAAGATGGTCCTGACTCCGACCTATTACGTCTTCAAAATGTACGTACCGTTCCAGAACGCCACATTCGTGCCGGTGACGTTTGATGCTGGTTGGTACACACATGGGGCCGTGGCGGTGCCCCGAGTGGACGCGATCGCAGCGAAAGACGCGAACGGCAAGTTGTGGCTGGAGCTTACCAATCTCGATCCCAATGAACCGGTCGAAATCGAGGCAGGCCTGGCGGGCATTACGGCAAAAGCAGCGAGCGGCGAAACTCTGACCGCGCCGAAGGTGGACAGTGTCAACACCTTCGACGCACCTGACACAGTCATGCCGAGGCCGATCTCAGCGAAGGTTCAGGGTGGCAAGCTAACTTTGAAACTGGGGCCTAAGTCTGTAACCGTCGTTTCAGTTGAGCAGTGATCCAAACCGGATCCTGCGACCGCAACGCCGAAGCTAACGAAAAGCTATCGCTCGACGGCGCTATGGTTCACATTCGATGGTAAGGAAGGAGAACAACATGCGGCGATTCGCAATACTGGTCCTCTTGTCTTTGAGTTTGTGTTGGGCACAGGAATCAGGCAGTTTTCAGCCCTCTACGACAAATGTCTGGGCAGCGGAGTATCCACGGGTTGACAGCGCCGGCAGAGTACAGATTCGCGTGAAAGCTCCAGATGCTACGAAAGTCCGACTGAACTTCTGGAGCGGTCCGAAACTGGACATGGAGAAACAGCAGGATGGATTCTGGACCATCACCACTCCGCCGCTTGTTCCCGGTTTCCACTATTACACGCTGGTCATCGACGGTGCCGAGGTCAGTGACCCCAACACTCACGCCTTCTTCGGAGGAGGCAAGCCGGCGAGTGGCGTGGAAGTTCCGGAGCCAGGCTCTACCTATTATTCGGTGCAAGATGTGCCGCACGGCGCAGTTCGCGAAGTCTGGTACAACTCGAAGGTGACGGGGACGTGGCGGCACGCATTGGTCTATCTGCCTCCGAACTACGACGCGCAGACCGAGACACGCTATCCGGTCCTCTACCTGCAACATGGCGCCGGTGAAGACGAGACCGGCTGGGTGCGTCAGGGCAACGCGAATTTCATACTGGACAACTTGATCGCGGCCCAGAGCTGCAAGCCGATGATCGTCGTGATGGCCTACGGCTACGCGCACCGCGCCGGCGAGGCGCCTGTCGATTTGTTCGCAAAGGGGTTTGGGTCACCTGAAATGTTGAAGGCAATGCAGGATATGGCCGCGGCATTCGAAGATGATGTAACACAGGCTCTGATCTTATTCATTGATTCCACCTTCCGCACGTTATCCGACCGTGACCACCGCGCGATGGCAGGCCTATCGATGGGCGGCATGCAAACGTTCCAGATTACGCTGGATCATCTTTATCTCTTTTCCTACATTGGCGGTTTCAGTGGAGCGGGCGGGATGCTCGTGCTCGGAAATCGGAAACTAGATCCCAAGACCGACTACAACGGAGTGTTCGCTGATCCGGCAGCATTCGCCAAGAAAGTGCACCTGCTCTGGCTTGGCGTAGGAACGAATGAGCCAGAAAGAATGCGCGCAGGACTCCAGAGACTGCACACGTCGCTTCAGGAAGCGAACATACAACATGTTTTCTACGAATCACCCGGCACCGACCACGAGTGGCAAACTTGGCGTCGCGATCTGAAGGATTTCGCGCCGAGACTCTTCTGAACCAGGCCCCCACCCATACTGATCACGATGGCGAACAGTCGAGGCTGCTCGGATTATGGGTCCGATAAGCTCTTTAGCGCCCCTGATTGTACGAAACAAAAAGACGTCAGCAAAAACTATTGATCTCAAATAAGTTGAGAGAGGCGGGTAGGAACCCGCGCAAAATGCTTCTAACTAATTGATAATAAATGAGATAATGGTGGAGGCGGCGGGAGTCGAACTAATCAGGGTATTGATAACACGTAACTTATTGATTCTACGAACTGCTACAACGGCTAAAAAGGCTCCATTGCCCGATCCATTGTACGTTTATTGTACGAAAATGCTTTTCCCTCGGGAGTCCCCAGACACAATAGCGACCACAGTATCCCATTTATTCGACGGGATGGATCGAGAAAAACTCGACCACTCGACCGACGTCTATTTTCGCAAAGCATCGTAATCGAAAATAGAACAGTTGGGCTATTTTCGGTTAGCCATGAAGGCGAGGCTCGAATCACCCTCGGCACTGGCAGGCAGGATCGCAGCTAACCGATCCTCGATGTCCAGCTTGAACTGGCTTCCGTCTTTCGCCAGATTGACCGCCAACGTACCCCGCAGCCTCCTTAAGCATAGAGACTCTCCAGCTTGCCCAGCGGCCGTGATGGCTTGCATACAGGATCACCTGCCGGCCATCGGTTTCGACCCGCTCCGGGAACTTCCGGAAGGCACCCCAAATTGGCGAAATGGAGTTCCCCGTGACCATCGCTCCGAACCTGACTGAGGTGAACGTGCTGTCGGTCAGAAGTTGACTTCTATGCCGAGTTATGGGCCCCGTCCTCTTACGTAACTTCGGAGTTGGCAATCTCTCATCGCACTCCTGACGGATCGTCAAGTCGAAGTGCTCTAGCTCGTCAATAGCAAGAGGCACCGGCGGTCATAAGCGAACTTCGTTCCAGTGGACGCCCGTCACACCGCTAGGATCGAGGCCCCCGAAGCACCGTCGTGAAACTTAACTGCTCTATCCGGACTTTCACGAATGCTGTTACGTCTGCGGCATCCAGCTTTCGCCTTCTTGCAGAATCACGATTTCCGCATTCAGACCTGCTTGACGCATGCGTTCGCGAAAGCCCTCCGGGCTATGGCCGGTACGCATCAACGGCAAGCGCGGAATGATTCCGAGATGGATCGGAATCACGATATGCGGCCCCAGACACCGCACGGCTTCGACCGCTTGCTTCTCGCCCATGGTCATGGGGATACGGAAGGTCGTGACTGGAATCAATGCGACATCTGGCCGGAACTCGCGGCCAATTCTTTCCAGGAAGCCTGCGAGATAGGTGTCTCCGGCGAAATAGATCCTCTTGCCGTCAGCCTCGATGACATAGCCGACGGTGAAAGTGACGTGGCGGGCGGGCACTGCCGTGATGGAGACTGCAGCAAATGATCTGCGTTCCCAAGGCTTGAGGCCGATCACGTTCCGGCCGCCCTTGAAGCGCGTCATCAAGGCTGTGGCGGAGGGCGCGAGAACCGGCACGGACTGCGGCAAGACACGGAGAAATCGACGGTCGATGTGATCGAAGTGATTGTGCGACACGAGAACCAGATCGACGTTGCTCAGCTCTTCTCGCGAGCGAGCAGGTGGCCGTGGCCGGGCGTAGGCAGGATTCCCGTGCAGGCCGAAGTAAGGGTCGGTAAGGATGCGCTGGCCAGCAATTTCCACCAGAACCGTGCTGTGGCCGATCATCGTGATCTTCATGTGTAAATCCCATACCCCGACGGCGTTCATTCGAGAGTTTGTTCGAGGGTCTCCGTCTGCTCGACTCCAGCTTTTCGCAGTTCTGCCATGAAGGCAATTGAATCCACCGCATCAGCAAGGAAGTGAACGCCAGTCCGGACGCTCTTGCGCTCGGCGATCATGCGAGCTGTAGTAGCTAGCGAGAGGCCGTGGATCCAGTAATCGCAACGATTCCGGTAGACGATCTGAACCATCAGGGCCAGCCTGCGTCCTTCGGAACTCCCCAGTATTCGAGCCGCCACAAAGCCGTCCACGCCGAGCGCACAGTTTCTGCGAAATACGTCGCGGAACATGCGGACGCTCAATTCTTCGGGCAGCGGAACCAAGGCCATCAAAGTTACTGCCATGACCGTTCGAAACCCCGACACGTACGCGTATGTAAAAACGTCACACTGATTCAGTCGCCGGCCTACCTCACGAAGTTCGGGAGTCGAATACAACGAGAAGCGGCCGGGGCCGACTGGGTCACCCAAATCGACCCTGCGGGAAGCCTGCGCCATCTTGACGCGGGTCCACACGCCCTTGTGAAAATAGCCGGGGCTTTGCAGTCCCGACTTACGGACGAAGCTGACAGCGTCGCGCAACGCGTTGCTGGACCACTCGCCGGAGTCGGCCTGGTACACGGACAACGATTCGATCGCATCCATCTTGACCCTTGCCTGAGCGTCCGCGTAGACAGGCAGGAGTTCGCTTATGCCAGGATTCCACCCGGCCGATACCACGAACGACAATCCTAAGTTTTCAATCTCTTGGCGATGGGGAAGCAGGCGTTCCTTTACCAACGACATGCCTGCCGCATCAATGTAATGACACCGCCTGCCAAAGGCCGATTGTGCGACGCGATCTTGCAGCGCCATCACGGGTCCAGCGCAGTTGACGACGATCGAACATCGGCTGCAAAAGTCGTCCAACGAATGGGCATCGAGGATATCAAGATACGCCGCGGACGCTCTGCCATCGAACTCCGCCGCCAGAGCCTTCCCTTTGGCTAAGTCACGTCCACCGATTAGGATCTCGCCATCGCAGGACTTCCAGATCTCAGACGCAACGATTCTCCCGGTTGCACCGTAGCCACCAACAATGCCGAAAGTGACGGTTCGACTCATTGCTCAAACCCCCGCGGCATCCAGCCGGCCAGGGTCGTGGAGTATCAGTTTAGCCCTCGATCCGGTCAAGGCAGATCGACTGGCTATGATCGCCTGCCGGGCGGACGCTGTGTGCGTTTTTGCCTTGGAGAACGGTTTACCACGCCACCGGTCACAAACTTGTATGCCATGCCGAGCAAGTCGCGCAACACGTCGGGATTCACGCGAGCCAGGCGAACTAGAACGGCGTCATACTCGCCATAGTGATCCGGCCGATATTCCGTACCAACTCAAAGTCGACCTTAGCAGGATTGTATTTTCTGCTCATGGGTAGTGTGTTGATCAAGATACAGATAGGTTTATCTCTTGACAAAATGTAGCGCATACGTTACATTTTGTCAACCATAAAGGACATCCGCCTCTGACTAATCGAAATTCAATTCAGCCCTCAATTAGGACGCTGCTGATCGTCCTTTGCATCGCCGCCGCAATCGATATCGGAATCACCTGGGTTTTGGCAAAGCCAGGTTTCGGATCGCACACTCGAATCGTTTTGGCACTGCTGCCAATACCGGGGAATCTTGTTCTGGTAGCCGTGATTGTGCGCACGATTCGGCAACTCGATGAATTCTTGCGACGTGTTCACTTGGAAGCGATCGCGATCGCGTTCCTGCTGACGGTCTTAGCTGCCTCCGTCTATGAGGACTTACAGAAGGCGCACGTCGTGGGTTCGCTCAATGTCGGCACCGTCTGGATTTTCATGGCCTTGTTTTACGGCATTGGGTATTTCATTGCGGCCAGGCACTACCGATGAAGAACCGGCTGCGTGTGCTGCGGGCTGAGAAGGATTGGACTCAGGCGCAGCTGGCCGAGATCGTAGGCGTTTCGCGGCAGGCAATCATCGCTGTGGAGAATGGGAAATATGATCCGGCACTTCCATTTGCTTTCAGACTGGCCCGCGCCTTTGGGAAGACCGTGGAAGAGGTATTTGTCTGGGAAGATGCCGAGTCTGAAAGCCACTAACGCAATTTCCTAGAGGACCAACTTGAGAACGGGGCAGTTTCAAATGAATCGGATCATTGCTTCTACAGGGTTTGCACTGGGTCGCAGACAGTTCGTCGAACTTGCAGTCGGCGCGATCGCGTCGGCTGCACTGGGGTGCTACGGCAGGTACGTCGCCCACCCATCGGTCGCGGCACCACCGGCAGGCCCGATCGACGAGGCGGCGTTCCACGCCATGCGCCAGTTCGCCGAGCTCCGCTTCGGCCGGATCGCCTACGTGGAGCGGGGATCGGGCCGGACCGCGCTGTTCCTGCACGGCTTCCCACTCAACGGATTCCTTTGGCGTGGCGCGCTTGAGAGACTCTCGCCGCACCGGCGGTGTATCGCCGTCGACTTAATGGGACTCGGGTACTCCGAGATCCCGGACGGACAGAACCTGGCGCCCGGCCAGCAGGTCGAGATGCTGGCCACACTGCTGGACCGCTTGTCCATCTCCAAAGTCGATCTCGTCGGCAACGACAGCGGTGGCCAGGTCGCCCAACTGTTCGTGGCCCGGTACCCATCGCGCGTACGCACGCTGCTGCTCACGAACTGCGAAACCGCCATCGACAGCCCGGCGAAGTCTATGCAGACTGTGATCGCAATGGCGCATGCCGGCACCTTCGTCGATCGGGTGCTCGCGCCGATGGTTGCCGACAAGAAAGTGGCGCGATCGCCCAAAGGGATCGCCCGGCTCGCCTACGTCGATCCGAAGAATCCGACGGATGAAGCTGTGGACTGCTACTGGGCGCCGCTGGTCAGCTTGCCACGCCGCAAGGCCCAGTGCGAGGCCTACGCGATTGCGCTGGAGCAGAATCCGTTCGCCGGGATCGAGCCCGCACTACATCGCTCGCGCGTACCAGTGCGGATCGTCTGGGGCACCGGCGATACGGTATTCTCGTCGGCCAGCCCGGACTTTTTGGATCACACCTTTCCCCGTTCGCGCGGCGTCCGTCGCGTTGAGGGTGCCAAAGCGTACTTTCCGGAGGAGATGCCGGACATCATCGCCGAGGAGGCCCGGCGGCTGTGGGGGGTCGCATAGCGAACCCTCATCAAGTCCCGAGAGTGGCCTTAGCCTATCCAACGCCTCTAGCGATGGAAACCACATGTGAGGCAGAGCTATGAAGTTGAAGACGATTTATCTGGTCCTGTGTGTTCTCGGCTTGGTTCTGCCGTATTGGCAATTCGTTCCCTGGGTATTGGCGAACGGACTGAATATGCCCCTGTTTTTCCGGCAACTATTCGCCAATCGCATTGGCGGATTTTTCGGAATGGACGTACTCGTTTCCGCCGTGGCACTGCTTGTCTTCACCCGCAGAGAAAGTTCCCGGCTTGGTGTGCACGGACGGTGGTTGCCACTCATCGCGGTGCTCACTGTGGGCGTCTCTCTTGGGTTGCCCCTGTTTCTGTATCTGCGAGAAAGGACGCTGGAGCAAGGCCGGACGCAAGCCAACACGGCCGCAGTATGAATGCGAACGCAAAATGATTAAATTGCAGCGTAGTCGTAGAGGCAGCACGCCCGTTGGCGAGGAATGGAGGCGAAGATTGGAAGCAGAGCGTTCTTTTGCCACACGAACTTCGAAGGTGGTCGGCTTTGGTCTGCTGGCATTTGCGATCACCACTCTCGCCGGCGGTATCTGGAGTGCCCTGCTCGTCACCAATCTACGCAGCAGCCCTGCAGTACCTTGGTGCGTTCCCGCGATGGCGCTTCTGTTGTGGCTGATGTGGAGCTACCTCGGTGGCAGGGGGTGGCCACGCAGCACTTCCGAAGCACGGCGACTCTACCTGCGGGCCAACAGAAGATCCAGCCGGACGTATCTGTGGGCATGGGTCGCGGGCGTTCTGTCGGTGGTTGCGCTGGCTGGATACTGGATCGTGCTGTTCCAATTGGTCAAGATGCCACCCAACGCGCTCTCGGATGTGTCGAGCTATCCTCGGCTCACCGTCGCACTCATGATTCTGATGGGCTCGTTGGTTTCTCCTTTGATGGAAGAGGCAGGGTTCCGCGGATATTTCCAGGTTGCACTCGAACGCGAGTTCCGTGCCCCAGTCGCAGTCGTGATCTCATCGGTTTTGTTTGCGCTGGCGCACGGTCCGACGCAGGGTTTCCTGTGGCCCAAGCTCCTTTTCTACTTGCTCGTGGGTGTCGCGTTCGGTGCCACAGCTTACCTCACCAATTCGACCCTGCCAGCCATCCCGGTTCACGTTGTGGGGCTCCTGGTCTTCTTCACCTTGGTGTGGCCGCACGACGCCGCGCGACGGCTGGTTTGGGATAGTGGGACTGATAACTGGTTTTGGATGCATGTGGCGCAAGCAATCCTGTTTACGGTGCTGGCAGTTTGGGCTTTTCAGCGACTGATGGGCGTGAACGCTCAACGATGGAAGGAGCAAGCCAGCGCCGCGCAGTCGAGTGACGGCTAACCGGAAGCTAACTGACGAAACCACTGTTTCTGTATCGGCGAGAACTGGCGCTGGAGCAAGGCCGGACACAAGCAAACACGGCCGCAGTATGAATGCGAACCCGCAAGTGGTGGGCGTCGCAGCCTCATCGTCCGCGGCTGCTGCGGTTGAGGAATGCCAGTAATCTGGATTTAAAACGGAACTCCCTGATTAGGATGGAGCGTGCAGATGCTTGTCGGTATAACCATGAACGATCTTCTTGACTATACGGCCTGGGAGCGCCAAAAGTGGTTCGAGTGGATGCTTCAACAGGGTCAAGGGGTCTTGCAGATCAGTGCGGGTCCCCACGGCGATGGACGCTTTGAAAGAGTCGGCGAGTTGGTCAGACACATCTTTTCAGCGGAAAAGCGATATGTTGAAAGACTCTCGAACCGGCCGATGACCGACCCGGCTAGGATTCCCGCCGACAGCATCGATGCGCTTTTCCAACTTGGCCAGCAGAGTCGGCTGGAACTCAGGGAACTCATCGAAGTGCTCCCGCTGGAGGAGTGGGACGCCCCGAGAGAGGTCACAGTCATCAGCAGTCTTCTGACTGCCACGCCCAAGAAAATTGTGACCCACATTCTGCTGCATGAGATTCGCCACTGGGCGCAGATTGCGACAGTGTTACGCCTGCAAGGGTTGAAGGATGATTTTCACGATTTTCTGTTCAGCCCCGTGATGGGCGGTGAGTTGAGGCGCACGTCGCGCGAATGATGGATCCTGATCGGGCCGATGGAGTCTTGCCGGGTTTTGAACTAGGAGGCTAATGTTCGTCATGCATAAAATCTGTTCGATTCTCGCTCTCAATCTCCTTTTCTGTCCCCCGCTGATTGCAGCAGAAGACTATCCCGTAGGTGACACGCCGTGTCGGCGATACGTCGCAGAGGGCAGGGATGGTCAGCGCATGACTTTTTATCTTTCAACTCAGCAGGAACGCAGTCATCCTTATGGGGCAATGCCCGTGGGCCGCTCTAGCCGATGTAGTGGGCTCTTTGCCAATCGTTGCGCCGTGGGGCACGATCGCGTTTGAGATTTCCCTGCGATACTTTCGCCGGGTGTGATGGGATCGACAGAATAAGGATCATGCGATCTCCACCTGCGAACCTCGCGGGGGTGAGAGTGAACCGAAAGGAGCCCGAACAGAATGCGTGACGAAAGAGATTCTCGTTCAGAAGACCGAGCAGAGGATGCGGCGCCAGGCCGAGTCGGCGGCGTGTCGTGGCGCGATCGGCTAGTCGGGGCGGCACTCGTGTTCATGGTTTTAGCGGCGCAGACCCGTTGGATGGGGCCGGCCATTGTCTTGCTTAGCGGCGGCCTGGTACTAGCCTATTGTGTGTGGGCGGCGGCTCCCTGGAAAAATGACGCCTCTTCGGTTCTCCCCGTGTACCTGATCGCGGTTGCAGTGCAATGCTTGCATTTCACCGAGGAATTTGTAACCGGCTTTCAACATAAGTTTCCAAGACTGTTCGGAGAGGACTGGAGCGATGCTCGCTTTGTGATTTTCAATCTGTTGTGGCTGGCGGCTTTTGTGCTGGCAGGATTGGGCGTGTACCGGCGAATCTCCCTCGCGTTCCTCATTGTTTTTTTTCTCTCGCTGATCGGCGGCGTAGGAAATGGAAGCTCGCACCTGGTGTTGAGTGCAATGCACCGGGGATATTACCCCGGCCTCCTCACCGCTCCCTTTTGCCTGGTCATGGGCGTTGTAGTGCTTCACCGATTGTTTGCCGGAAGGCGATTATCCGGGCGATAGTGATAGCATAAGCGCGTTAGCCGCATTTCTCTCTCACAATGAGCGCATCGATGATTTGTCTGGAAAAAGCGCCCAATCTCCTTCTTCGCTCTTGGGTTCGGACTCTGTGGTACTGTCGCGCTCACCACGTCGCCCACAATCGCGAAAGAGTTTTGCCGAATGGCTGCATGCAGATCATCCTCAATCTGTCTCGGAACTATCTCACCGACTGCGGTGAGGATGGAAAGTCACACCGGCGCCTTCCACGAGCTATTGTCGTAGGCACGCGAGCACGATATGCAGTAGTGGATACCACGGACATGGAAGAGATTGTCGGGATCGTAATCCAACCTGGAGGTTTTGCGGGGCTGTTTCGCGAGCGCGCCGACCTTTTTTTTGAGCGCTCTGTCGGTTTGGAAGAGGTCTGGGCTGGCACGTCTCTCACGGACAGATTGTGCGAGGTTCCGACACCCGTTGAGAAACTGAGGACTCTGGAAGGTTTCCTAAACCGACGTCTTCATCCAGGCACACGGCGGTCTGAACTGGTCGATCACGCGATGCTCCTCTTCCGGGGAAAAGGTCTCTGCGTCGCCGAGTGTGCGAGGTCTGTGGGAGTAAGCGAGCGTAGGCTCTCTGAGGTATTTCGCGAACAGGTCGGCTTGAGCCCCAAAATGTGGTGCCGCATTGGCCGTTTTCAGACCGCCGTGCGAGCTCTACACAACGGCGTGGATGTGCCCTGGCCGGAGTTGGCACTCCATTGTGGATACTACGACCAATCGCATTTTGCCAATGATTTCCGTGCATTTTCCGGTATCAACCCCACCACGTATTCCTTGCGCCGCGGAACTTGGCAGAATCACGTGCCCATCTAGTTCCGAATTTTCCAAGCATAATAACGCTTTCCAGTGGCAGAATGACGGGCATGACGACCGTAGCGAAGAACTGCAAATCAACTGTAATCCCAGGGCTCTTCTATCGAAATGCTGTCGCGATGATCGAATGGCTGTGCAGCGCCTTCGGTTTTGAGAAGCAGTTCGTTTATGCCGGTCCTGACGGCGTAGTAATGCATTCTCAGCTGACTTTTGGCAACGGCATGATCATGGTTGGATCGGTCAACAATGGGACGCCGGCTTCGAACCTGCTGAAGCAACCGGATGAGATCGGCGGAGCGGAGACACAAGCTCCTTATCTTGTCGTCTCTGACATCGATGCGATTTATGCCAGCGCCAAGAGTGCCGGTGCCAAGATGGTGATCGATCTCGAAGAGAAAGGCCATAGCGGCAAGGCATTCTCCTGCTGCGATCCCGAGGGACATGTCTGGCATATTGGAATCTTCGATCCTTGGGAATCACAACAGGTGTAACCGTTCAACCGATTGGGATGATGCAAACTCCAACAGGCGTCTGATTTGATGGCCCAAGCCGAGCCTCTGATCCGCAATATCTCGGACACCGCACTGTTAGCCGCGGTCTACCGGGCGCGCGAGACCGAACGTCAGGATGCGCTCTTTCGCGATCCCTTGGCACGCCGTCTCGCCGGTAAGCGCGGCGATCAGATCGCCGACTCCATTCCTTTCAGCAACCGCAACGCTTGGGCTTGGGTGACGCGCACATACCTGTATGACCAACTCATCGCGGAACAGTGTCAGCAGGGCGTGGATATGGTCATCAATCTCGCCGCGGGCCTCGATACCCGTCCCTATCGGATGGCCCTGCCCCCGGCGCTACAGTGGATCGAGGCCGATCTCCCGGGCATCCTTTCTTACAAAGAAGAAATCCTGGCCAGTGAAAAACCGGCCTGCGCTCTCGAACGCGTCCGCCTCGATCTATCTGACGCCACTGCCCGCCGCGAGCTCTTCGCCCAACTCGGAAGAAGGGCCGCTAAGAGTTTGATCCTCACCGAAGGGCTCATCATCTACTTCAGCGCCGATCAGGTTCGCGCGCTTGCAGAGGATCTTTCCCGCCCGCCCGCATTTCAGCACTGGATCGTGGATCTCGCATCACCGGGCCTCCTGCGTCTGCTCCAAAAAAACATGGATCCCTCACTCAGACAGGGCGGCTCCTCACTGAAATTTGGTCCGGAGGAAGGCCCGGAGTTCTTTCTCCCTTACGGTTGGAAACCAATAGATGTGCGTTCGCCGCTCAAAACGGCGGCACGTTTCAAGCGCCTTTCATTCGGCATGCGGCTCCTGTCTCTGTTACCGCAGTCGAACGGACGCCAGGGCTCGCGCCCGTGGTCCGGCATCTGCCTCTTCGCCAAACTATGAACTACAGGCTAATGTTCGTCATGCTTATATTTCGTTCACGGGACAGCCGACGCTCAGCAGTCGATCACTGGGTTCGATGTCCTGCGCGCTGAGTTGGCCGCCAAAACAGCTAGACGCCGTTTTTGAGCGAAGCGACGGAGATGACCATGCCTGTTGAGCACTCGCAGTCTCGTGGTAATCTTAAGGCAGATATAGAACCGCCCGCGCGTGTGCGTGGGCGGTTTTGTTTTGAGCACAAAAGGGAGAATGGAAATGACATCTGCACAGTTGCCTGGGAGGATTGAGATGCTCAACGGCGTAGGACTCTACTATGAAGTCCACGGAGTCGGCGAGCCACTGCTGTTGCTACACGGCTTTTCGGGTTCTAGCCGAGATTGGCTGACGTCGAAGGCCGCCTGGGACGGGCAGTTCCAGCTTATTTTACCTGACCTGCGTGGTCACGGCCGGTCCAGTGCACTGGCGAAACCATTTCGGCACGACGAGGCGGCGATGGACATACTTGCCTTGCTCGATCACTTGGCCATTGATGCCTGCAAGGGAGTCGGGATAAGCGGCGGTGGGAATGTTCTGCTCCACATGGCCACTAAGCAACCGGAGCGCATCAACGCTATGGTCCTGGTTAGTGCGACGCCCTACTTTCCGTCGCAGGCGCGCGCTATTATGAGCCGGTACGCCGATACTCTGCCAGAACAGCAATGGGCAACCTTGCGCGGCAGCCACCCTGGCGGAGACGCGCAGATCAAAGCTCTATTGGCCAGCACCAAAACATTTGCAACGAGTTACGATGATATGAACTTCACACCCCCTTACCTGGCCACGATTCAAGCTCGCACTCTTGTTGTGCAGGGTGACCGCGATCCACTGTATCCCGTGGAGATTTCCGTGGAAATGGCAAGGGCCATTCCGCATTCGAGTTTGTGGATCCTACCCGACGCGGGTCACGGTCCGGTCTTCGGTGACAGATGGCCCGTCTTCCTGAAAACAGCAGCCGCTTTCTTGCAGACACAATGACTGGAACTTCTTGACAATCCGCTTTCTCAAGAGCGGTTGTACGAACATTGCAAGGAAAGTTTATTGCTTGTAAGCTATTGATACAAAAGGAGATATTGGTGGAGGCGACGGGAGTCGAACCCGCGTTGCACCGTTTTGTTTCTGTAAGTTACACATTATAAAAAAGAATAGAAAGGACGAAACGGCCCACAATGCCACCCGTTTGGCGCAATTTGGCGCCGTTTTCCGTGACCCCAACCACGCTGACGAGATGAATGCGCTTGCGGCACGCCTGAGGGCATGCCCTCAGGCGAGTCTCCCTTATTTCACATTCTGGCTCGGGGTCTTTGCCGGCGCACGAATTCGGTATCTTGGATTGGTTCGCTTTCGCATTCGATCGCCAGGGTCGTCACGGGATGATCGGGAGCGTCGGAGGGCAATCCGGTGAAGCGCACGCGAAACTCATCCTGCTGAAATTCCAGCGGACGGTTCGAGGTGACCAGCTTGGCAGACTTTACGTGCGTCATCAAACCCGACAGGGCGACTGTTTCTCCCGGCCAGAAGTAAATGTGCATATAGAGCGTGTTTCCCTTGCGCGTGAAGTCGGCATAGCTCGAGGTACCGACTCGACAAGGGTCGGAAGAGTAGATGGTTTCGCCGTTGCGCTTCATCCAACCGCCGACCTCTTGCAAAATCCTGACCGAGTCTTCGGGAATGGAACCGTCGGCCCGCGGCCCGATGTTGAGCAGGTAGTTGCCGCCCTGCCCAGCGCACGAAACCAGATTCCGCACTACCGTCTTCGCACTTTTCCAATCGTCATCGGCGTGCTGATACCCCCAACTGTCGTTGAGAGTCATGCAAGACTCCCAGGCGCGTCCGCCTTTTTCGGCGGCGATCTCCTGTTCGGGAGTAGAAAAATCTCCCGGCAGCAAGTTACGATTATTCACGATGATATCGGGCTGGAGCTCAAAAACCATCCGGTTCATCCGTTCTGATTCCCAGCCTGCGGCGTCGAGCGGCCACGGCACGTCGTACCAGAGAATGTCCACCTTGCCATAGTTCGTGAGAAGCTCACGGATTTGGCCATGGATGTAGGCGACGAAGCGAGTGCGTGCAGCAGAATCCGTGGCACAGAGCGCGCCGTCGGGATGATGCCAATCCATCAGCGAGTAATAGAATCCGACGCGCAATCCCTCGGCTCGCACTGCGTCCACGTATTCTCTAACAAGATCGCGACCCGGTCCCTGTTTCGGAGCGCAGTAGTCGGTGAGCTTGGTATCGAATTGGCAGAATCCCTCATGATGCTTGGTTGTCATCACCATGTAGCGCATGCCAGCCTCGCGAGCCAGGCGCGCCCAGGCACGCGCTGCGTTTGGTTGCGGCTGAAAGCGCTTTGCGAGCGGTTCATACTCCGCCACGGGAATGCCCTCATTCTCCATGACCCACTCGTGGCGCCCCAGAACGCTGTACAAGCCCCAATGCACAAACATTCCAAACTTCGCGTCGTGCCACCATTGCATGCGGCGGGCGCGATCCGTGTCTGTGTCTCCCGACGTGACCGCGGACCAAGAGGGAAGCCGCAGCGCGCTCGCGGCCATGGCTGATCCCGTGCCCAGAAGCCAGCGACGTCGAGTGATTGAGTTGCTCATAAAAAGTAAACCCCGGAATCAAACCTCTTGCGGCGTTCTTCGAGTCGAGCCTTCGTGTTGGGTCGGCGCCACGCCAGCCTGCGCTACCTCAGCCAAACGCACCGGGCGATGCTCATCATAAGACTTGCGAGCGGCCAGGCCCATGACCACGGCGGCGCGTCCGTCATCGCCAGTTACGGGGATTGGTTTATCTTCCGCAACCGCTTCCACGAAGGCGCGCAATTCATTCGCAAAGCTTTCTGTATAACGTTCCATGAAGAAGTACAGCGGCAGTTCGCGCCAGACGGCGGTTCCGGTGCGAAGCACGGCCTGGTTGGGATACCAGTTATCCGTGGAGATCTCACCCTCGCTGCCCAAAATCTCCAACCGCTGGTCGTAGCCATAAACCGCCTTGCGGCTGTTGTCAATCGTTCCGATTACACCGTTCCTGAAGCGGAGCATGATCAGCGCCGTGTCGAGATCGCCGGCCTTGCCGATTTCCGGGTCGATCATGACGCCTGCGGCGGTGTAGATTTCGTCCACTTCATCTCCGATCAGGAAGCGCGCCATATCGAAATCATGAATGGTCATATCCAGGAAGATACCGCCAGAAACCTTGATATAGGAAATTGGCGGCGGAGCCGGGTCGCGACTGATGATGTGGAGCAAGTGGGGCGTACCGATTTCTCCATTGGCCACGGCTAAGCGCGCGCGAGCAAAGTTGGCGTCGAAGCGGCGGTTGAATCCGACCTGGAGCTTGACTTTTGCGTGGGCGACTGCGGCGATGGCTTGATCGATGCGGGCCAGGTTGTGGTCGATGGGCTTCTCGCAGAAAATGTGCTTGCCAGCTTGCGCTGCCTGAACGATGAGATCGGCGTGCGTGTCGGTGGGAGAGCAGATCAGGACAGCGTCAATCCTGGGGTCGGATAGAACTTCGTCGCTATCGGTGGTCACGTGGGGAATGCGGCAGCGGGCGGCGACTTCGTCGGCGGCGGAGCGGTTCACGTCGGCAATCATCAGTGCGACGGCTTCGGGTAAGCGGAAGGCGAGCGTTTCGGCGTGGACCTTGCCGATTCTTCCGGCGCCGAGGATCCCGACATTCAGTTTGTTCTTGCTCACGCAGTTCTCCTTTGGCACGAAATCGATCAGACCAGTTGGCTTTCGATCTTGCGCAGGTATTCGCGATTGCGTCGCGCGCTTTCTTTGGGTGTGCCCATTCCTGGGAGAACGTCTTGTTCCACCAGGACGTAGCGGTTGTAGTTATTGCGCCGAAGCCAGCGCAGCGCGGCGAGGAAATCGATTCCTCCCTTGCCTAGCTCACAGAAGACGCCGTGGCGGAGAGATTGGAAGTAGTCCCACTTGTTGGCGCGGGCTTGTTGGGCGATTTGCGGATCGCAGTCTTTAAAGTGGACGTACCAGATGCGATCTTTGAAACGCTCCAACCCCTCGACGATCTCAGTATGACCGGCACCGTAAGCATAGTGGCCACTGTCGAATACCAGTCCAACGGTATCAGGATCGGTTAGAGCCAGAAAGCGTGCGATCTCCTCGGGCGTTTCTACGTAGCCGGCACAATGATGATGGAATACGGTGCGGAGGCCAGTTTCAGTGCGCACGGCGCGCGCGATGCGGTTGGCTCCGTCGGCGAAGGTGCACCATTCCGACGGGCAGAGGCCCATGTGTTCAGCAATTCGTCCGGCATTTTGCGTTCTCTCAGGGACGGTGCCGTTGTTGTCGGCAAGCACGAGATAGGGCTTCGGGTTGGTGGCCGCAGCGGCGAGCAGTCGGGCGGTCTTGACTGCGTTGGCGACGCCTGCGTCGTGGGCCGCGCGATTTTTCAAAGCGACAGGCACGAATGCGCCGAGCATCACGAGACGGCGTTTTTCCAATTCGGCAGCGAGCGATGCCGGAGTGGTGGGCATGTATCCCCAATCGCCGAGTTCGGTTCCGGTGTATCCGGTTTCGACCAGCTCATCTAACATGCGGTCGAAAGCAATCTGTTCGCCCTTGGATCCTTCGAATTCTAATGTGCCCCAGGAACAGGGCGCGTTTCCTACCTGTAGAGTGGTCATAAATGATGGCGTTCCTTCTGTCGTGCTTCTTCGTATACGGTGCGCGCTTGCCGCACGCGTTCGCTTTCGGAGACTTCGGCGACGGCGACATCCCACCAAGAGTTGTAGCCCGGCACTCGCGCCTCGCGGTCAGTTTCCACCACGATGAGGGTGGTGAGATCGGACTCTTTGGCTTGCTGCAGAGCGTGTTTGAGGTCCGCGAGATTATTGGCCTTCACTGCGTGTGCCCCCAGGCTGCGGGCATTGCCGACGAAATCTACTGGCACAAAATCGCCATCTGTTTGCTGCGATTCCAGGCTGCGAAAACGAAGCTGGGTGCCAAAGGCCCCGCTGCCCAAGGCTTGGCTCAAGGAGCCGATGCTGGCATAACCATGGTTATCTACCAGCACAATGATGACCTTGATGCGCTCCTGCACGGCGGTCACGATTTCAGACGGCATCATCAAGTAAGTGCCATCGCCGACGAGCACGAACACTTCGCGGTGGGGATCGGCCATCTTAGCGCCGATTGCGCCTGGGATCTCGTATCCCATGCAGGAATAGCCGTACTCCAGGTGATAACAGTTCGGTGAGCGAGCGCGCCACAGTTTATGCAAGTCGCCGGGATGGCTGCCGGCCGCCGAGACCAGCGTATCGTTGGGTCCGGAAGCATCCCAGATAGCGCCGATCACTTCGCTCTGCGCGGGACGTGGATCGCGTTTCAGATGGAGTAGTCGTTCGACCTCCGCTTCCCACTTTTCCTTGAGAGCGGAAACTTGAGATGCGTATTCGACACTGACGCGATAGCCGTCGAGGCCCGCGGTCAGTTCTTCGAGGGCCACTTTGGCATCGGCCACAACGGGGATCGCCGAGACCTTGCAGACGTCAAACTCGGCCACGTTGATGTTGAGAAATCGGACCTCCAGGTTCTGGAATGCAGTCATGGAAGCAGTGGTGAAGTCGGAGTAACGTGTGCCGATTCCAATCACCAGATCCGCGGCGTTGGCCAATCGATTCGCTGCCAGATTGCCCGTCGCACCCACGGCTCCCACACATTGCGGGTGGTTGTAGGCTAGGGCACCTTTTCCAGCTTGAGTTTCGCCCACCGGAATGCCGGTTCGGTTGGCAAACAGCGAGAGCGCCTCCCAAGCATGGCTGTATAGGACGCCGCCTCCAGCGACCATGAACGGCTTCTGGCTAGCGCGGATCGCTGCGATGGCGCGCTTCAGAGAAACTCGATCAGGACGGGGACGGCGAATCAGCCAGACGCGCTTGCGAAACAATTCCTCCGGGTAGTCATAGGCTTCGGCTTGCACGTCTTGCGGCAATGCGAGCACTACCGCTCCAGTATCGGCAGGCGAAGTCAGCGCGCGCATTGCTTCCGGCAGGGAAGTGATGATCTGCTCGGGCCGATTGATGCGGTCCCAGTAGCGGGAGACGGGACGAAAGCAATCGTTCACTCCAATATCCTGGGTCGAGGGAGATTCCAGTTGCTGCAGGACGGGCGCGACATTTCGGCGGGCAAAAATGTCTCCGGGCAAAAGTAAGACGGGCAGACGATTGATGGTTGCCAGAGCGGCCCCGGTGATCATGTTGGTGGCTCCCGGCCCAATCGAGGATGTGCAGGCAAATGTGCGCAGCCGATTGCTCATCTTGGCGTGTCCGGCCGCGATGTGCACGGCCGCCTGTTCGTTGCGCACGGGGATAAAGCGAAAATCCAGATTCTGTTGCAGCGCTTGCCCGATGCCGGCGACGTTACCGTGCCCGAAGATCCCCAACATGCCGGAAAAGAAGGCGTTCTGCTGTCCATCGCGCTCGACGTATTGGTTCTTCAGAAAAGCGATGATGGCCTGCGCCGTTGTCAGTCGCCTCGTCGTGCCCATAACGTTCTCCAAACAATCGTCGCGTGGTTCTACTTCTTGTCCGGGTCCGGCAACATAAAATCGCGCACAAACGCTAGCAGTTCGTGGTACGAACCGATGAAAGAACGCAGGGTGCGAACTGTCGCTCCGTAGGAATCGAATTCGTCCACTGTCATTCCGTCTTCGCGGTAGGCTCGGGAAAAGTCTGGGAACTTGCGGCATAACTCCGCTACGATCTCCGGGTCCACGGGATCCTGCATACGGGGCTTGATCTCAATGCCGGACTGGTTAAACATCACTTGCCACTCATGTGGAATCGTGAGGATGAGATCGCCGCCGATGAGTTCCGACCAGTGCATGTGGTGACGATAGGCGGCGGCCAGCAGCCGGGTGCGATAGCCGCGCTGGCAGTATATGCCGTAAGCCTGCTTAATGGCCGCGATGCCGGCCCAATCCATGTGGCCGGGGGTGATGACGATGCCGTTTTTCTTCGCCAGCACTTTGATCCAATCGTCCAAACGTCCCACCATGATGGTGCACACTGGCGTCATGCCGACGATTTCATTTCCTTCCCGCTGTCGACGGTTGAGTCCCCGCTCCACCGCTTCCGCCACAGCAATCGCCTGCGGAACGGTAAAGCAAACTGTGGCGTTGATGTTCACGCCGCGATACGAGGCCTCTTCGATCGCGGCAATTCCAGCTTTTGTCGCCGGAACCTTCACCTGGATATTCCTGGCCAGTTCATGGAAATGCAAGGCCTGTTCCACAATGGCGCTGGCGTTGCGATAGAAGGTGGGATTTGTCTGCAAAGAAAGACGCCCCTCGCGGCCGTTTTCGCGATCTCTGCATTCGCGATCGAAGATGGGCAGCAACAGTCCGGACGCTTTGACTGCGAGATCCTCGATCACCTTCCAAGCAATCTCCACTTCGTTCCAGGTGGGATTCCTGGCGATGAGTTCAAGAATGTGCTCGCGCCACGCCGGTAACTCTTTCTTCACGACCGCCAGAACGATGGTCGGATTGCTGGTTGCTCCCACTGCGCCGTTTGCGATCGCATAGGTGAGTTCCTCGACGGAACACGAGTCGTTCCAGTAATCCGTCGGCGTGGTGGTCGCGGTCAGATACAGTGGGCTGCGGTGGTTCGTACTCACCAAGGAGTCCTCGTGATCACCCTTTTTTGTTTGCGCCAAACTCTCCATGCCTCAGCCTTACGTCGAAATGCGTTGCCAGAATGGTCGGTTCATTGCTTCGTGCCTCGCCGCGCCAGCGGCAGACGCGGGTCTTTCTCTTTCCACGTTTCGCGCACCCAGGCATATGCCGGATCGTCGGAAGCGGCCATCGAGCGCGCGGAGCCAGCCAGCGCATTCAGGTAGTACACGTTGTAGCCGTGCGCCGCGACCACCGGGTGATAACCCTCGGGAATCAGCACTAACTCGCCGTCGCGCACGGTGAGAGTTTCGTCGAGCCGTCGATCTTCCGTATAGATCCTCTGAATGGCGTAGCCGTCGGCGCGGTCGATCCGGTAGTAGTAGATCTCTTCCAGGGCAACCTCTCCCGGCGGCTGGTGCACATCGTGCTTGTGCGGAGGGTAACTCGACCAGTTGCCGCTGGGAGTGAATACCTCCACAATCATGATCCGATGTGCCGGGAATTCCGGCGTGATGATGTGATTAATTTGCCGCGTGGCATTGCCGCCACCGCGGATCTCGATCTTGACCGCATCGGGCGTGATCAGGCGCGCGGGATAAGATGTCTCGGCCCGACAGTAACAGAAAGCCAATTCACAATCCGAATCAGCGGTCACCTCGAAGCGAGTAGCAACCGGCAGGTACAGCGCGTAAGGCAGTCCATCGAAGACGCTGGAGCGGCCCCCCATATGCGGCCATTCGCCATGTTCGGACTCCACTGAGCAATGCCCCCTCAGTACAACCAGCGCGAGTTCATTACTGCCCGTATTGGTGCAGTGCTTCTCTCCCGAAACAAACTTACGCATTTGAAAACTGAGGTATTCGTAACCGAAACTTGCAGTTTTTCCAGTGAACGTGTCAGGGCGAATGAGCAGATTGGGCATCATTTTCTCTTGGGCGCAGCGGTAGACTCGCGAATTATAAGTTCTCCTGGCACCTTGATGCTTTGCACCGATGCGGAGCCTGATAACAGGTGGAACAGAGTCTCCATCGCCATTCGTCCCATTTGCCGCATCGGCTGGCGCACAGTTGTCAGTGGCGGCTCCGTGTACTGCGCAATGTAGAGGTCATCAAATCCGATGAGGGAAATATCGCCCGGAACCTGAAGGCCGCGCGCGTGGATTTGTCGCAAGGCTCCTAGCGCCGTCATGTCGTTGTAACAGAACACAGCGGTTGGCGGCTGTTTAAGCGCAAGCAACTGCACCATTCCCCGCATTCCGCCTTCCGGTTTGCCGTCTCCGTGGACTACCAGTTCGGGCCGGAACGGCTCATCGGCGGCATCCAACGCCTGGCGATATCCGGCAAAACGCTCGCTGTCGGACTGGCCTCCGTTCCGGTCGCCGAGGTAAGCAATCCTCCGATGCCCCAGTTCGAGCAGATAGTTGGTCGCCTCCATGCTTGCCGTTGTGTTTGCAATCATCACGGAATAGACGAACTCGCTGGGATGCTGATTGTTGAGCAGCACAATCGGGATGCGCATCTGCGCGATCATCGGCGCGTAGATGGCGCCGGCGCGGGAAGACGTGACGATGATCCCATCCACTCTCCGCTCTTCAAACGAGCGCACCACGCGCACTTCACGTTCCGGGTTGGCATCGGAATTGGCGAGGAAAACGGAGAAGCCGCGCTCATTGGCGGCCTCTTCGATCCCGGCCACGACTCCGGCGGCAAAAGGATCGGCGATCGTAGTGACAACCGTTCCGACCGTGCGCGTGTAATTGGTCACCAGGCTGCGCGCGACCGCGCTGGCGCGATAACCGGATTCCTGGGCGATGCGTTGAATTCTGGCGGCAGTTTCGCGATTGATCAGCGGACTATTCTGTAAAGCGCGCGAAACGGTGGAATGGGAAACATTGGCCATGCGGGCGATATCGACGATCGAGATCGGTTTGGCGTGAGTACGTTTCATCGTCGCACACGTGTGCAGTTAGCTTCCAACCATACCTCTGTCTCCACGTTTCTGTCAATCGCCGCTGACTCACAGGCGGGTTTCTTCATTTATGCGCGTAGTAAGTGGATCTGAAGCGAGAAATCTCCAGCCGCTATTTTTCGTTTTGCCAAAGCCATACGAGAAGGGATAGAATGCGCACACGTGTGCATCCTGGCTCGGCTTCTCGGCCCGACCCTCCGAGATCGCAGCCACTGTAAGCTCGTAATCGGGGAGACTCTCAGACTTCATGGATCTGGAAAAGGGATCGTCGCTCAAGCGTGGCATAGGAGTCTTTCAGGCTTCCACCACCAACATGCTCCAGATGATTGGCATCGGGCCCTTCATCACCCTGCCTATCCTCTTGGCCGCCATGGGAGGGCCGCAGGCCCTCATCGGTTGGTTTCTCGCCGGACTCATCGCCCTGTCCGATGGCCTCGTGTGGGCCGAACTCGGGGCGGCGATGCCCGGTGCGGGCGGACCTTACCACTACCTCAAAGAAGCGTACGGCCCCCGCCGTTTTGGCCGCATGATGAGTTTTGTTTACATCTGGGAAGCGACTCTCAGTGCTCCCCTGTCGCTAGCATCCGGCGCTGTTGGCCTCTCCCTGTACCTGAGGTTCTATTGGCCGACGATGAGTCTGAACGAACAGAAACTCGCTGCGATGGTAGTTTGCGTTCTGTGCACGGTTTTGCTGTATCGCGAGATTCGCGATGTGGGCCGATTGTCGGTTGTGATGTGGGTTGTGGTCATGCTCACACTGGCGTGGGTGGTGGTAACGGGCCTTTGGAAATTCTCGCCGGCTCGAGTGCTCGACTTCCCACCCGGTGCATTTGCGCTCTCCACGCACTGGTTTCTTGGGCTGGGCGGCGCGACGCTGATCGCGATGTACAGCTATGGCGGATATTCCAACGTCTGCTTATTTGGCGGCGAAGTGAAGAACCCGGCACGGACGATTCCCCGGTCGATCATTTACGCCATCCTTGTAGTTGGCCTTCTCTACATCGTGATGAGCGTCACGATTATTGGCGTGGTGCCCTGGAAGGAGGCCATCGGAATCCCGTACATCGTTTCGGAATTCATTCAACGGATCTATGGACCGCGTGCGGCTGCGCTGATGACGGCGCTGATTCTATGGACCAGCGTGGCTTCCGTGTTCGCCGCTATGCTGGGATTATCGCGCGTGCCGTATGCCGCCGCCGTTGACGGACAATTTTTCAAAGCGTTCGCCCGGGTTCATCCCACCAAGCACTTTCCGGATTTCTCCTTGCTCTTTCTCGGAGTTACGGCGACGGCGGCCTGCCTGCTCAATCTCGATTCGCTCATCCGCGCGCTGATGGTCATTCAGATTGTTACTCAATATATTGCTCAGGTCGTCGCAGTAACCATGATCCGACGCTACCGCAAAGACATAGCGCGACCCTTCCGGATGTGGCTCTATCCGATCCCAAGTTTCTTGGCGCTAGTTGGGTGGATGTGGATGCTGATCGGAAGCGGATGGCAGTATATCGTGCTCGGATTCGGAATTCTGCTCGTCGGGATAGTTGCCTACTTACTGCAGGCCAGGCAAAGGCAAGAATGGCCCTTCGCGCCAGAAAGTGTGCCGGCATGAGTACCGCCAAAGCATGGGATTTTCTCGTCTTCGGAGATTTGTTTGTCGACCTCGTAATGGCCGGCTTTCCGCGCTTGCCGAGCCTGGGTGAAGAAGCGCTGGCTACAAGTTTCATGCGGGAGGTCGGCGGCGGCGCAGCGATTACTTCCTGCGGGTTGGCGATGCTCGGTGCGCGCACCCAGGTGTTGGGAGTTGTGGGAGCAACCGATCTTGACTGGTTCAAACAGAGGTTTAGATCAAGAGGAGTGGATACCCAGGCACTGATCGCCCATCCCAAGGAACCGACTTCCATCACAGTGGCGGTCTCCACATCGAGTGACCGGGTCTTCTACACCTACGCGGGAGCCAATGCATCCTTGCCGCAGCTGCTGACGAGTCCTGAGTTGCGCGTTCACATGGCGGCCGCTTGTCACGTGCATATCGCACACCTCATGGACCCGGCCTGTCTTGAGGAACTGTCGAAGCGGCTGCATACGCAGGGTTCCACAGTGTCCGTTGATGTTGGCTGGCAGGAGTCATGGCTGGACGATCCCACCAGTTTCAGCGCACTGAAAGAAGTGGACTGGTTTCTGCCCAACGAGCGCGAAGCCGAACGCATCACCGGAGAATCGCAGCCGACCCGGATGCTGGAGTGGTTTCGCAATCATGGATTGGGCGGAGTCGCTTTGAAACTCGGTCCTGAGGGTTCCGCGGTTCTTGCTGGCAACGAGTTGCTTCAGCAACCTGCCGTCCGTGTTCAACCCATCGAAACCACCGGTGCAGGAGATTGCTTTGACGCCGGGTTCCTTTTTGCGTGGCTGCGCGGGATGCCGCTACGGCAGTGTTTGGCTTGGGGCAACGTCTGCGGTGCGTTGTCCACCCGGTGCCATGGGGGTCTCGAGGGATTTCCAAGTCGCGCAGAAGTGGAAAAAGTGCTCAACACAAGAAAGGGAGAGAGCAATGGCGTTTGAGAAGGTGACGGTTCTGGGAGGCGGGAGTGCCCGTACTCCTTTGCTCATTCATGGCATCGCCGAGGCGCGTGCGAAGGTTGGCATCCGCGAGGTGGCGCTGTACGACACCGACCGGTCACGGGTGGAGTTGATTGCCGCGCTGGGAAGGGAAGTGGCCCGCCGGCTGGGCAGCGATCTGAAGATCACCACTCCTGAAAAAGTAGGAGACGCAGTGACCGGAGCCAAGTGCGTGATCAGCAGCCTGCGCGTAGGCGGAGGGGCTGCGCGTGCGCGCGACGAAGAAGTGGCGCGCAACTGCGGATTTGCCGGGCAGGAAACCACCGGGCCAGGCGGAATGGCCATGGCGTTGCGCACGATTCCAGTGGCGCTGGAGTATGTGCGTGTCGTCGAACGTTGCGCGCCGGATGCGTGGCTGATTAACTTCACGAATCCCGCGGGCCTGATCACGCAGGCGTTGACTTCGCACACGAAGTTGCGCGTTGTAGGCATCTGCGACACGCCCACGGAAATCTTTCACAGGATTGCGGCAGCACTAAAAGAGCCTCGCGAACAGGTGGATTGCCACTATTCCGGTCTGAACCACCTCGGTTGGGTGTACAGCGTGAAGGTCCGAGGCGAGGAGCGGATCGGCGACATTCTGAACAACGATGCTTCTTTGCGCAGCCTCTATCCGTCCGATCTTTTTGCGCCGGAGTTTTTGCGCAGCCTCCAAGCAATCCCGACCGAGTATCTGTTTTTCTACTACAGCCAGCAGCGGGCGTTTCAAAACCAGAGCGGAGTCGGCGCCACGCGCGGTCAAGAGATCCAGAAGCTCGACGCCCAGGCCTGGAAAGACACCAACGATGCAGTCGCCAGAGGTAATGTCGCTCGCGGTCTGGAGCGGCACACCGCGTATCTGATGCAACGGTCCGCATCGTACTTGCGCCTGGAATCGCGTGGCGAATCGGCCATGGGCGTTGCGCCAGAAGAGTTCCCCGATCCCTTCCAGGCCGAGACTGGATACCATCGGATGGCTCTGGAGGTTTTAACGGCACTCGCCAGCGACCAGCCGAGTACGATTGTCGTGAATGTGCCCAATGCGACTTCAATTCCGGATCTCAACCCGGACGATGTGGTTGAGGTCCCTTGCCTGGTCAGTTCCAAAGGTGTCGTGCCGATCCCGGTTGGGCGTCCGCCCGACGCGGTTCGCGGACTCATTCTGTCGGTCAAAGAATATGAGCGGTGCGTCATCCGCGCTGCCGTGGAGCAGTCGGCGGACGCCGCCCGATTCGCGCTGGTCTCGTTGCCAATTGTCGGCCAATGGGAACCTGCCGACCAGGTGGTGAGGGCGCTGATTGCCAGCGACCCCGAGTACCTTGGATATCTCTCCTGGGATAGGGTTTGATTCTGTATGCACACGTTAGCAAAATGATTTTCTTGCCCTCGATTCGACAGAGAGGGAGCATATCGAGTCGGGATGGTTTTTCAAGTTGAGAAATATCCCGAAAATTATGGCTGATCTGAGAAAGAATGTCTTGACAAAGGGCGGGGAGAAAAGTTACAAAGGCTTCGCGACGCAATGCACACGTGTGCATAAATCTGAAGGGGATATCCCATGAAGGCTGGCCGTTGCCGTCCAATCTCTCTTTGCTTCTCAATCGTTCTTTTCTTTGCCCTCGCCGCGTCTGCCGCCTGGGGCCAGCTGACCAACGCCCGGCTGAGCGGCTCGGTGAGCGATTCCAGCGGATCGATGATTACGGGTGCGAAGGTCACTGCCACGAACACCGGAACGGGTTTGACCGAGACCACGACCACGGACTCGATCGGCGCCTATCAGTTCCCACTGTTGCCGCCGGGAGAGTACACGGTAAAGACGGAAGCTCCGGGCTTTTCATCGCTGGTGCGCACTGGCGTTGTGCTCACTGTGAGTCAGCCCGCCACCCTCAACCTCACGCTGCAGCCGGGCAAGGTTCTGGACGAGATTACGGTGACCGGCGGAGCGGAACAGATCAATACCACCACAGCCGAGATCGGCCAGGCGATGGAAGAGGAGGAGATCAAGGATCTGCCGCTGGACGGGCGCGATCCGTCGAGTCTCGTCAATTTGGCCGTCGGCACTACCAATGAGTTGTACAGTCAGGCTTCGACACTCCCCGGGAGCAACTCTTTCCCGACTGAATCAGGAGCATCGTCAGGCGGCGGACGGCAGGGAAGCGCCTGGTATTTGCTCGATGGCGTGTCGAACATGGACACGTTTGCGCTGCTCGCCGCGCCGTTCCCGAACTCCGACGCCACGCAGGAATTTCGCGTCATTTCCAATAACTACGACGCACGCTACGGATTTGCCCCCAGCGCCGCGGTGGTGATCCAGACCAAGTCGGGCTCGAACAGCTTCCATGGCGGCTTGTTCGAGTTCGTTCGCAACAACGACCTAAATGCTTCGAACCCTTTTCCGCCATATCTGGTAGACCAACTCAAACGCAACCAGTTTGGCGGCTACGTGGGCGGCCCGATTCTGCACGATAAGCTGTTTTTCTTTACCAACCTTCAGCTCACGCATCGGAACTACAACTCAAGCACGAATGCCACCGAGACGCCAACCCAGGCGATGCTCAATGGAGACTTCAGCGCGGTGCCCGCTAGCGACCTCTCCGGGCCGCTGGCATCCGTTTTCCAAACGGTCAATGGTAAGCCCCAGCAGGTGAGCACGAGCCTTTTCAGCCCGGGCGCGCTCGCCATTGCGGCGTCGCTGCCGCTGGGCCAAGACCCGGCAACCGGCCTGACCAATTACATCGCCCCGGCCGCGAAGCAACGCTACAGCGAGAATACGTCACGTATCGACTACGAAATCAATGCTCGCCAGAGGGTGTTCCTGCGCAGCTTTCTTTACAACTACAATCAGCCGGGCACGACGACGCCAGGGAACCTACTCGCTGGCGTACAGGGCCAGAATGGAACGTATCTGAACCTTGCGGGTGGCCACACCTGGACCCTCTCGCCCACGCTGATCAATAGCGCCACTTTTTCATGGTCGGAGATAAACTTCACCACGGGTACGATCGAGAAAGATACGAGCGGCGCACCGGTCTGCCTGTCGCGCTATATCAATGTGTCCGATCCGGCAGGGTCGTGCTACATTTCGGGTCTTTCGGCCTTCGATGGCAATGTGCTCTATGGGGGCGGCTTAGGTTTTAACGCTTTCACCGGAAGCCCGAGCGATACCCGCCGCCGCTACTGGTGGCTGACCGATACGGTCACCAAGATTATCGGCAAACACACGTTGACGGCGGGCGCGGACATCATGCATCGCTATGGCTACGAACTCTACGGCGGCAGCCAGAACCCCGGAGTGAGCTTCAACGGCCAGTACACGGGATTCCCGCTGTCGGACTTTTTGCTCGGGTACATGTCGAGCTTTAGCCAAGGAGCGGGCGAGGCTGGCAGCGAGTCGGGATGGATGACCGGCTACTACGCGCAGGATCAGCTCAAGTTATTTCCGACGTTGACGGTGACGGCAGGTTTGCGATGGGAGCCAAACTTTCCACTGACGATAAAGGGAGGTCGCGGCGCAGCCTTTGTCCCCGGTCAGCAGAGCACGCGCTTTCCCAACGCTCCACTGGGAGAGGTTTTCCCCGGCGACGCGGGGATTGGATCAGGCCTTTACCAGGCTTCCTACGGTTATTTCATGCCACGCCTCGGCATCGCATGGCAGGCGCGTCCCAACACTACGGTCCGCGCCGGTTTCGGTATGTTTACCACGCCGATGGAAGATGCATTCTATAACCACGCTTGGGACGCAGCGCCCTTTGCTCCTTCCTACAGCCTCAACGGAACTGGTACAGTGCCACTCTCGTTTGACAACCCGTGGAGCGGTTTTAGCGGAACAGGGGGCGTAAGTCCGTTCCCGCCTTTCGCCTCGCCGTCGCAGGTGCCTCCTTCTAGCGTCACTTTCACCACGCCGATTTCGCTGGGAGCGGTGTTCTCGAAAAATTTGAAGATTGGCCTGACCGAAAGCTGGAACCTCTCCGTCGATCAGCAGATCAACAAGAACTTGGCATTGCATATCGGCTACGTCGGCAGCTTGTCCTACCACATGGCCACCACAGTGGAGCAGAATCCCGCCAATTTGACGACGGGAACCCGCCTCACCTATCCCAACTTCGGCTCGATTATTCAGGTGCAGGATGGCGCGACGGGCACATATCATGCCCTGCAGGTGAGCGTCGATCAGCGCCTTTCTCATCGCCTGACATTTCATTCAAACTTCACCTGGTCGCACACCACGGATGTAGGCGGATCGGGCGACCCCTCCTTTGAGTCGAGTGTGAGCGACCCGTATGACTATCACCACGACTTCGGCCCATCGAGTCTTAACTATCCGTTCGTGTGGGTCTCAAACCTCGTCTATCACCTGCCTGATCTCAACAATGCGCCCGCGGCTCTCAGGTACACGCTGGGCGGCTGGGAGATTTCCGGACTGTATACGGATCAGTCGGGGCCGCCGTTCACCATGAATGGTGGTGAAGGCAACAACAATTCCGGATTCGATGTTGGCCAGGATCGCGCCGATTTGGTTCCGGGTCAGCCGTTCGATGTTCGCCAGGGCGGCAAGAGCCATTGGCTCAACGAATACTTCAACACAGCCGCCTTTACTAATAACGCTCCTGGTACGCCCGGCAACTCTCCGAAGTTCCTGATCCAGGAGCCTCCAATTGCTACGGCAAATATCGCAGTAATCAAGAACTGGAAGTTTGGCGACCGCTACAAAGTTCAGTTTCGTTGGGAGGCCTTCAACGCGCTTAACCACCCGAGCTTTGGGCAGCCCGATTCCAATCCGGGCGACGGAAACTTTGGCAAGATCACAGGAATCGGCAACATCCCTCCTCGCGTCATGCAGGGAGCGCTGAAATTCAGCTTCTGAGGTTAGCCCCACGCCTTCCCGTGGACTGCTCCTGGCACGGGACGGCGTGGGCAAACACTCTCTTTGCCATTCCATGTTCCGTCACTCTGTTCCGTCTCTCAGACGACGCGTCCTGTATTCGCTTCCCGCCGGAGAATCCTTTCGCCGTGGCTTCTTTGCGTCAACTGGAGGATATGATATTCCGATCATGCTCGGACAGAGAATCGGACGAAGAAAGGGAAACAGAAATCATGTCTGAAAACTTTAGCCGGAGGTCTTTTCTGCAATCGGCCGCACTCTCCGGCGCAGCCATCGCTACGCGGAAGGCTTGGGCTTCGTCGCTAACCAGCAATGCGAGTGAGCCCGCTGGCAGTGGCGGACTCACGCAGTTCGTCGATGTGTTCATTGGCACTGGAGGGCACGGGCATACCTATCCTGGAGCCACGGTCCCGTTCGGCATGGTGCAGCTCAGTCCCGACACCGGGCTTGGCGATTGGGACCACTGTTCTGGGTATCACTACAGCGATACATCGATTATGGGATTCAGCCACACCCACCTCAGTGGGACCGGTGCCGCTGACTTGCTGGACGTGTTGGTGATGCCTGCAGTGGGACCTGTGCGCATGGAGCCAGGGCCGAGCAACAATCCGGGAGCCGGGTACCGATCGCGATTCTCACATGCCGAGGAACATGGCGAGCCGGGTTACTACTCGGTCCTGCTGACAGATTGCGGAATCAAGGCTGAACTGACGGCCACGGCTCGCGCCGGAATGCATCGCTACACATTCCCCGCCGACCCGACCAGTCATTTCATTATCGATCTCGCCCACGGTACTTTCGACAAGGAGAATGCGGAGAGTACGCGCATCCTGTCCGCTGAAATGCGTGTTGCGGGAAACGATACTCTGGTAGGCGGCCGGCGCGTGGGCGAATGGGCCGACGGACGATTCCTCTATTTCGCGATGCGATTCTCCCGCCCGTTTTCTGCCGCACAACTCACGTCGGGAGCCCAGTTGCTGGATGCGTCGATTACGGAAACCAAGGGTGCAGTCGTTAAGTGTGTCCTGTCTTTTCCGACGACAGCCGGCGAAGTGATCCAGGTAAAGGTGGGACTCTCTGCCGTGAGCATCGAAGGGGCCCTCAAGAACATGGACACCGAAATTCCCAGCTGGGATTTCGAAACCGTGCGCCGTGCCGCCAAAGCAGCATGGGAGCGGGAACTGCAAAAGATTGTGATCGAGACGCCACGTGCGGACCACAAGAAGATCTTCTACTCCGCCCTCTATCACGCGCTCGTGGCCCCCACGCTCTTCAGCGATGCGGACGGCCAGTATCGCGGTATGGACCTCGAAGTCCATCGTCTCCCAGCCGGTGAAAAGAACTATACGACCTACTCGCTGTGGGACACGTATCGCGCTCTGCATCCTCTTTTCACGTTGATTCAGACCGAGCGCCTTCCGGGCATGCTCAATACCTTGATCCGGATGGCCGAGCAGAGTTCTGCTGGAGTGCCGGTCTGGCCTCTCCAAGCCTGCGAAACCGGATGCATGATCGGTTATCACTCCGCCGCCGTGTTGGCCGAGGCCTGCGAAAAGGGAGTGCCCGGTGTCGACTTCAAGAAGGCCTATGCGATCTGGAGGAAGAGGGCCTTTATCGAAAATTATCGCGGTCTGGTTCAGTATCGCGATCTTGGATTCATTGCCTGCGATCAGGAAGCCGAGGCGGTGAGTAAGACGCTGGAGTATGCCTACGACGATTGGGCTATGGCTCGACTGGCGCGCGCCGCAGGTGCCATGGACGACTATCGCCAGCTGCTCGACCGCTCCCGCAACTACAAGAACGTCTTCGATTCATCGATAACCTTTATGCGCGGACGGCTTGCCGACGGCACTTGGGCGAGCCCCTTCGATCCCAGGGGGATGGGTCATACAAAAAAATGGCGCGACTTCACCGAAAGCAATTCCTGGGAAGCGACTTTTTTGAACCAGCACGATGTCAAGGAATACATGGCCCTCTTTGGCGGCGAGCGAGGTTTTCTGCAAAAGCTGGATGAGCTCTTCAATCAAAGCTCAGACCTGCCGCCGGACGCGCCTCCCGACATCGCCGGGATGGTGGGCCAATACGCCCACGGCAATGAGCCCGGCCATCACGTTGCCTATCTTTATTCCTACGCCGGCGTGCCCTACAGAACGCAGTCGCGCGTGCGGTTTCTGCTTGAAACCATGCACCACAACGATCCCGACGGACTCGCAGGTAACGAAGATTGCGGACAGATGTCAGCCTGGTACATCTTGAGCGCTCTGGGCTTCTACGCTGTGGATCCAGTCAGCGGGAATTACGTCTTCGGGAGTCCTCTGTTTGACCGCGCTACCATCGATATTGGCGAGGGCCGGCGCTTGATCATCGAAACGATTGGCAACGGTGTAGACACGCCTTACGTGCAGTCGGTGACCTGGAACGGCAAGCCGTATACCAAGAGTTGGTTCAGCCACACCGAGATCGGCAAGGGCGGCACGTTTGTTCTGAAGATGAGCGAGCATCCCAATGAGCAGTTTGGCGTTTCGTCCTCTGACCGGCCGCCGTCTTTTGTGTGAGGCGACTCCATCTCAGATCCACAGAAGGGAACCATGCAGCGACGAAACTTTCTCAAGACCACTGGTGCGCTCCTTGCAGGCGCCGCCCTTGTCCCCAAGACCTTCGGCAGCGAGCAACCGCCGGTCTCCTCGACTGGAGGGGCCCGGCTCGTCCATTCGATCAATCGCAATTGGCGGTTTGGCCGCAATCCAACCGAGGCCGCCTGCGCGAGGGACTTCAACGACTCCGCCTTTGAGCGCGTTGTCCTTCCGCACACGAACGTTCGGTTGCCATGGCACAGTTTCGACGAGAAGACCTACCAGTTTGCTTCCGTGTACCGTCGCCGTTTCAAACTTCCGCCCGAAGCGAAAGGACGACACGTCTTCGTGGATTTCGAAGGGGTCATGACGGCTTCCACCGTGTGGCTCAACGGCGTTACGGTCGGCGAATACAAAGGCGGCTTCACTCCTTTTTCATTTGACCTGACCCCGTATGTCGATTTCGACGGAGACAACATTCTCGCCGTCCAAGTGGATTCGTCCGAGCGCTCCGACATCCCGCCATTCGGCCATCTGATTGACTACCTGACTCACGGCGGCATCTACCGCGAAGTTGCGCTTCGCATCGTACCGGACACATTCATCGAAAACATTTTTGCCAAGCCTAAAGACGTGCTTTCTGGAAAGCCAGGTCTCGAAGTCGAGTGCTTCTTGCAACACCTCAAATCAGTGCGGGATGTCCTCACGCTGGAAGTTGAACTCCGAGACGGCGACCGCGTGGTCGGCCATGAGACCGCCACGGTTCCCTTCAGCAACACCATTGGATCCGAGCCGACCTCCCAGACGATCCAACTGAATCGGCGTGCTGGCATTGAGCTTTGGGATCTCGCTCATCGAAATCTCTACTCCGTTCACGTTCGCCTGCTGCAGGGGACGCAATTGATCGATCAAGATTCTTGCCGGGTTGGTTTTCGCGAAGCCCAATTCACCGATCATGGTTTCGAGTTGAACGGCAAGGTCGTCAAGCTCCGCGGCCTGGACCGCCATCAAACTTTCCCCTTTGTCGGTCAGGCCATGCCTGCGCGCGTCCAGCGCCGCGACGCGCAAATCCTCCGGGAACAACTGAAGTGCAACATAGTCCGCACCTCGCACTATCCGCAGTCGCGGCACTTCCTGGATGCCTGCGACGAACTCGGATTGCTGGTGCTCGAAGAGATTCCAGGCTGGCAGCACATCGGAGACGAGTCGTGGAAGCAGCTCTCCGTGGACAACGTTCGCCGCATGGTTCGCCGCGATTGGAATCACCCCTCGATCGTCCTGTGGGGAGTGCGCATCAACGAGTCCAGCGACGACCACGATTTCTATACGCGAACCAACGCGATGGCCCACGCTCTCGATCCAACCCGCCAAACTGGCGGCATTCGCGCGTTCCGGGAGTCCGAACTCCTGGAAGATGTGTTTACCGTGAACGACTTCGGTTTCCCTCTGCAACCGCCCAACCATCCCCGCTATCTGAACACCGAATTTGTCGGCCACACCTACAACACGAAGACGATCGACAATGCCGACCGTCTCATCGAGCACACCATCCGCCACGCTCGCGTTCACGACCAACTCGCTTCCAACCCGCAGTATGCGGGCGGCATCGCCTGGTGCGCTTTCGACTACCACACCCACGCCGACTTTGGTTCGGGGGATCGTGTGTGTTACCACGGCGTCAGCGACATGTTTCGAGAGCCCAAGCCCGCTGCCACTTTCTACAAGTCACAGTGCGATCCGGCGGAGGAAGCCGTGCTCGAGCTGGCTTTTCACTGGGCGCCCAGCGACGAAGCCGGGGGGCTTTCCAAAGGCATGATTTGCTCGAACTGCGACCATATCAAAATCTATGTTGCAGAAGAACTGGTAATGGAAATTGATCCGGATCGCCAGCAGTTCCCGCATCTTCGGTATGCACCGTTTGTCTTCGACTTCGGCGACGCCCTTGACGACGGCTGGGGAGACCTGCGCCTGGAAGGCTACATTCAGGGCAAACTAGTGATCACGAAGCGCCACTCGGGCAAGGGGTTTGATCAGAAATTTGTCCTCGCGGCCGATGACGAGCATCTCGTCGCCGACGGGGCCGACACTACTCGCGTCGTTCTTCGCGTAACCGATGAACACGGAAATGTTCGTCCGTTCGCGAACGAAGCCGTCGCCGTCGACTTGGACGGCCCCGCTGAGATCATCGGCGATAATCCGGTGGCGCTGATGGGCGGAACCGCGGCAGTATGGGTTCGGGCCAAAGAGCAACCTGGACAGGTGCGGTTGAGAGCGACGCACCCTCGGCTGGGGTCTCGGATTGTGGAATTGAGAATCGAGGCGGTCGCTCCAGAGATCTTGTGACGACTCCTCGCTACCGCACCGGCCACCCGAAGCCGCCCAACGACTCTCGATTGAAAACAGCCTTTCGACACGCTACATCAAATTGTGCTCCGTGCCGCGAAGGCGCCGCGGTTGGCGTTGTAACCGATGCCGGCGGAGCCGCTTTTGGAGATTTGTTTCAATAACGGCAAGATCGTCGTCACAGAACACCAGCCAGGCGGCACTTGCTCTGGAGCAGCACTACTCCGTCACCGAAGTCGCCAAGAGTGAGTTCGCCAGGCTGCACAATCGGTGGACCCAGACAACGTGGCTGATGGTCCTTCGCAGATTGCTGCGCTATTCAAAGATCGAAGGCGCTGGCCGGCCGACCCATAAAGATCCATTCATTCTTTCCGTCACTCATTCGCGGTGAGGAGACTGACCCTCTGGCATCGTGAAAGAAGAGACGTGCAGGAACTTCTTCCCAACCTGGCTGTGTATCTCGGCCATGTGGGCCCCGAAAATACCTACTGGTATCTAAGCGGCACTCCCGAACTTCTTCGCGCGGCCAGTGCTCGCTTTGAGAGTCAACCGATGGAAGGAGGATCGAACCAATGATTGCTCACACTTTTGTCGGGCCTCTCCTTCAGAGATTTTTCACTGACCACCTCGTTGCGCAGCGGCGTCTGAGTCTACAGACGGTTGCGAGTTATCGCGATACATTCCGGTTGCTGCTGCAGTTCGTTCATCGCGAAACGGGCATCGAACCTGTTGCCCTGAAGATCCCAGAACTTGACGCCGAGATCATCCTTAGATTCCTCGACGGTCTAGAAAAGGACCGGGGCAACACCGTCGTCTCGCGCAACCTGAGGCTCACGGCGATACGCTCGTTCTATCGCATGGTCGCATTGCGTGATCCTGCGAGCATCGGCATAGCAACTCGCGTGTTGGCGATCCCGCTGAAACGGGCTAATACCAAAGTGCGCGAGTATGTGACGCGGGAAGAGATGGAGGCCATCTTGGTTTCTATAGACCGTGCGCGTTGGTGCGGGC
>Ga0187847_10000521_pt1 | contig 42115 bp, 36 predicted proteins | sample June2016WEW_4_10_FD_132458 | JGI IMG/M metagenome (GOLD analysis project Ga0187847, IMG submission 132458) | Peatland microbial communities from SPRUCE experiment site at the Marcell Experimental Forest, Minnesota, USA - June2016WEW_4_10 | ecosystem: Environmental > Terrestrial > Soil >...
CGAAATAGACGCGCCGCCACAAACGCAATACCCGCCATTCACCCCGCGAATCTCCCCAAACGCTGTTGCCGAACCTGACACTAACCCTGCATCCATGCTGTAATAGAAGTAATTAATCCATGCCATCAGCCCTTACATCCCTGCGCCGTCGCGCCAAAGCCCTGCACCGCAATCTTCGCGGAGCCGCCATGGCCGCGCGAGCTCTTACTTCGACCGAGCACCCTCTATTGGCGCACATCATTCCGGTCCGTCGTTGCAACCTGGCCTGCACCTATTGCAACGAGTTCGATGATTTCTCGAAGCCCGTCGCGACCGACGAAATGTTTCGCCGTATCGATAAGCTGGGTTCCCTCGGCACGGCCGTAGTCACAATTTCCGGGGGCGAGCCGCTGCTCCATCCTGAACTCGACGAGGTGATCCGCCGCATTCGTTCCAACGGCATGATCGCCGGTCTCATCACCAACGGCTATCTCCTCGTTGCGGATCGCATTCGGCGCCTCAACCGCTCTGGCCTCGAGTGGCTGCAGATCTCCATCGACAACGTGAATCCTGACGAGGTTTCGAAGAAGAGTCTGAGGGTTCTCGACAAGAAATTGCAACTCCTCGCCGAGCACGCGGACTTTCACGTGAACATCAATTCCGTGGTGGGCAGCGGCATTCATCATCCCCAGGACGCGCTCACCATCGGCAAGCGCGCCCTCGAACTTGGATTCACCTCGACCATCGGTATCATCCACGACGGCGGCGGCCAGTCGCAGCCGCTGGGCGAGGAAGAGCGCCGCATCTACGACGAAATGAAATCGTGGGAGAAACGCAGCTTCACCCGCATCAACGCTTTCCAGGACAACATCGCGCAAGGTCTGCCCAATGACTGGCGCTGTCGTGCCGGAGCTCGCTATCTCTACATCTGCGAAGATGGATTAGTCCACTATTGCTCGCAGCAGCGCGGCTATCCCGGCGTGCCGCTCGCAACCTACACGCACGATGACATGCGCCGCGAATACTTGACGGAAAAATCCTGTGCGCCGCACTGCACGGTTTCCTGCGTACATCAGGTATCGATCTTCGACAGTTGGCGCGCCCCGCAGCACCTGGCTCCGTCTACTCCCGCAGCCGTCTCCGCGGGCGAACTAGTTCAAATCAAGTAGCCTCGGGAAGGGCACGAGTTTTACTCGTGCCGATCAGTGGCGTAAATTTGATGCGCTTCAGCGCCTGGGGTGAGCCTTCCCCCCGCCCGCATCATTTTTTCGGCTGCGCCGACGGCGGCAAAATTCCATTCAAACGCAGATACATGGCCGCTGCGGCGTAATGGTCAGCCCATCCGCTGGCCAAGCCGAGCGCGGCCATGGCACGGGGAAACTTGCGCCCGCCGAACAACTCTACGGTGTCGCCGAGCTTGGAGTCATCCATCTTCCCCAGCGCGTCCGCGCAGAAGTCGAACGAAGCCGTCGCCGCGGCCAACATCTTATCCTTGGAATCCGTCTCCTTCAATTCTTCGACCTTGGGTTCTGCAACGTCCGCTGCCTTGGCGCACCCGCCGTTGTTCGACCCAACAATGTGCACCACCAGATGCGCAAAGGTCATCTGGTCGGGCGTGGGCTTGTAATTGAATTTGTCGGCGGGCATCGCGCCAATAGCGCCGAGAATATTATTGCGCGAGCGCGGCAGCAGCATGCGAAGCGACGTAGCTACTGGGTCCTTCACTGGCACCGCAGCTTGCGCGGCGGGTGGCGCGGTAGCAGGAGCCATTGCTCCTTGCGCCCATCCCGAACTAACACAGAAACATGCGAAGAAAAACGTGAGCACAATACGATTCATTGAAATCTCCTCGACCTGCCTGATCTTAAATAATGCATACCGATTCGATGCCATCGTGCTGAGACCGTGCCGCCGGCACCGCCGCTCCCAGGCGAGACGATGGAGATCAACAGCCACGGTCCCCACCAGCTCGCATTCCGGCGCAAGTCGGTGAAAGTTTTCGAAGGTGCAATGAACGTGTTAACGCTGCGCGCGCCTTCCGAAAGCGGTGCAGCTTCCGGCGTGTTCGCAGATGAAGTCAGAGGCGGTAGCGGAGCGGCAGCCATCTTGATTCCTCCTGCGGGATGCCAAGGAATTCTAGCCGCGAGGCCGCGGCGATACAAGTGTCCTGAGCAATTCAGCTAGACAAAACAGTAAGACACAAGCGAGTTTAAGATGGGCCTATGCAGAACGTGACCCCGGCAGCGATGGCAGCCCTCGCCCTGGAACTCGCCCCGGCGGTTCTGTTCGGCTGCGCCGCCGAGCGAGTTGCGCGCGCCGTGGGGCGCTGGCCCTTGGCGTTGCGCGTGGGCCTCCCTGCGCTGTTCGTCTTGCCCTATGTTATGGTTTCCATCTCCGCCCACATCTTCCAGTGGACATGGTTCGCGCTCTATGCAGTGCTTCCGGTGGCCATCGCATGGCTGCTGATGCGCGCCGCAAGGTCCGATCCCCAGCAGCACGGCGACTGGCGCGATGCCTTCATCTTGCTGGTGCTGGGTCTGGCCGTCGATCTCCGCTGGTTTGAGAGCGCATGGCCCAGCGGTCTGCGGGCGTTGAACGAATTACTCTTGGTGGACGCAGGCTTGTATGGATTTCTGGCGATTCGCCAACTCAGTGGCGCCGGATTCGATTTCCGTCTGAAATGGAGCGACTGGAAAACCGGTCTGCGCGAGCTTGTTTTCTTCGCACCCGTTGTAATCGTCCTGGGACTGGTGTTGGGCTTCATCCATCCCCATCGCAACCTGCCCGGGATCGGCAGCGCCCTGCTGCGCTGGGTCCTGATATTTTTCTTTACCGCCGTCCCCGAAGAGCTTTTCTTCCGCGCCTGGGTGCAGAACTTTCTGGAGCGCCGTGTAGGCCGCCGCGCTGCGCTTGTGATCGCATCGATTCTGTTCGGCCTGTCGCATTTCAACAAACGCTCTGTCCACTTCAACTGGCCCTACGTGTTGCTGGCCACCATCGCCGGAATTTTCTACGGCCGTGCCTGGCGCGAGAATCGCCGCGTGCCCGCCTCAACGATTACGCATGCCACGGTGGATTGGCTGTGGGGGCTGTGGTTCTAGGCATTTCCGTTGACCTCGACCCACTGACGACTTACCGCCCGCCGTAATACCGCAAATATCCCAACCCAACCCGCAGATGATGATGCAACGCATCCGGCACGCACACTGCGAAGCACAGCCCAAGCACTCCCTGGGCTAAGCCAAGCGCCCACAGATTGCGATAGCGCCGGAACAGCGCGCACGAAGCGATGCCCCACACCAGCGTAGCCACGGTGAGCACCAGGTTGGGCAGATGCGCCGCGGCAAAGAGAGTGCCTGCAAGAGTCACCGCAACGGATTCGTTCGAGACCAGGCGCAGCAACCGGTCCATGAAATAGTCCTGTAGAAGAAATTGCTGGTAGATGGTCCACAGCACGTAACCGGCGATGTGCTTGAAATCCCCTTTATAAAGCGGATGCAGCGTGCCAAGTTTCGCAGCTACAAAAATGCTCACTCCGGAGAGCACAACGGCGGCTGGCAAAATCCAAAGTGACCCCACCAAGCCGCGCCGGCCCACTCCCAATTCGTCGCGGTTCTTTCGCTGCGCCAGGACCACCGCCAGCGTCAGCACCAGAGCAAGTGGCGAAAGGATGCGTTGCAGGTTCTCCGGCGTCCAGATGATGCCCACGATCAACCCATAGCCCAGGATCAGCTCAATCAGATCGCGCGTCCTGCCGGAATAGGCCCGTGGCATTAGACTCCCACCTCCGGCGTTGCCTCCAAAAGACTGCGCGTATACGGATGCTGCGGCCTTTCCGTGATTTGCTCGGCGGGTCCGACTTCCACAATCTTGCCGCGATACATGACCGCGATCCGCGTTGAAAGATAGCGCACCACCGGCATCGAGTGCGAAATAAACAAATAGGTCAGCCCGAAGTCACGCTGCAATTGCGCCAATAGATTCACAATCTGCGCGCCCACGCTGACGTCAAGCGCCGATACCGGCTCGTCGGCCACAATGAACTTCGGCCGCAGAGCCAGCGCCCGCGCAATGCCAATCCGCTGCCGCTGTCCTCCGCTGAACTCGTGCGGAAACCGCCGCAGGATCGACTCATCCAGGCCAACCGCGCGCACCAGTTCCGCCACGCGACCACGAATCCCATTCTTCGTATTCTTGTCGCCGTTGGAGCTTCGGTGCCGGTGAATGATCAGCGGCTCCGCGATAATCTCCTCAACCCGAAAGCGGGGATCGAGCGATGCAAAAGGATCCTGAAAAATAATCTGCATGTCGCTGCGCAACCGGCGCATTTCGCCGCCACTGGCCGCACCCAGATCGTTTCCTTCAAAGCAAATGCTCCCCGAAGTCGGCTCGATCAGCCGCAAAATCAGGCGTCCCACCGTGCTCTTGCCTGAACCCGATTCGCCCACCAGTCCAAGCGTTTCACCCGCATGAATGTCGAGCGAAACGTCATCGACCGCGCGAACTTCATGGCTGCCGCTGAGCTTTCCACCCAGCGGCGATTCCCCCTGCGAATAAATCTTGGTCAGATTTCGGACTTCGACCAGCGCCATGGTTAACCTTCTAAAATCAGTTGGCTCATTCGTCTCCGCACCAGTTCCAGTCGCTGCTGGCTGGCGGCATCGGGCAAGAGGTGACCGGGCAACGCCTCCAGAAAGTCGCGATTCGATAATAAATCCCCGAACTCATCGCTGAGATATTTCTGCACATCCGCACGAGCGTGACGAACCTCCTCCATGAGTTCTGCCCGACCGTCGATGACGGTCACAATATCTTCCAGATCGTGGCTCATACGGAAGTCGTTCTTGCCACGCCCGCGAAATGCTTCCAGCTTCGTCGCCAGAAAATAGGGCGCTGTGATCACGCGAATTTCATACTTGTCTGCCAAGACTTTCTGCGCAGTCGCGAGCGCGGGCCCGTACCAGCGGTTGCTAAAACCCAGGATCGAAGGATCGGTTGGCATGAAGTCAAGAATTAAGTCTCCGTGCGCCCACCGGCAAATCGGCGCGCCCTCCGCTCGATATTCATGAAAGCCAAGTCTCCGCAGGTGCTCTTCGAGAACAGTAAACTGGGCGTAGGATGCTGCCTCTACAATCACGTCCACATCGATAGTTCCGCGGACCGGGGCAGCTCCTGTGTCGGTGACGAGCAAGCCCGTGACGCACCCACCGACAAAAGCGATCCAATCTAGCAGGGGCTCAAGTCTGGTGGCGGCGAGAATGAGTTGATTGAGATTCGGATTCTGAGGAGGAGTGCTCACTGGGAGTCAATTCTCGCTGTCAGTTCACGGATCGCGATCTCCCGCTCTCGTGCGCGCCCTTCGCGAATCGCATCCACAAGCGCAAGAAGTTCATACAGTTTGGAGTCTCGCGACGCAGCTTGCGGAACATTCTTGTAGAGCGGTGAAAAAGCGATGCCGCGCAGCGGGCCTTCTGCATATGGCCAGACCGGCGGAAGCGGGAAATCCTGGGGAAAGTGCTTTTTGAGCGGGGGCGCCGCTTCGGCGGTCGGAATCCCTCGAGTCGGTCCTCCACGCTCAACCGGGAAAGCGTACTTCACTCCGTGGATCAGGAACTCTTTGAGGTTGTTCCGGTTGGTCTTAGGGAATTCGGGAAGTATGCCTGGCCCTCGCCGGGCAGGCGATGATGAAATGTTGAAGGCCGCCAGGAGATGAGCCGTTTCGGCTCGGCCTACCGACGCAAACACGTGGGAAGCACTCATCGCCAGCTCTTCTCCAAGCTTGGAGTAGCTCCAGGGATTGCCGTTGCTCGCCAACAGCTTTAGGACAACAACGATATCTTGGGGTCGAAGGTCCATTTATTCTCTATTCGAGAATAGAGAATATCACTTCCTAACAATGATATACAAGAATAAGTTATTTATAATTCTTCATTCAAGAATAAAGAACGTAAAGCCCTATCCCGCCGCAATCATCGGCACCGCCGCCAGCGCCGCTAAAAGCCCCACAAATCTCCAGCGGGTGAAATGTTCTTTTAGCAACAGGCGGGCAAGCAGTACCGTCACCGCCGGATACAGTGACGAGATCACCACAGCTTCGTCGAGACGACCGGTCTGGCTCGCGCGCACGAACAGTATCGTGCCGATCGAATCCACACACCCCGTTAGGATGCCCCAGCGCACGCCCGCGGCAGTGATGTCGCTGAATTCTCGTTGCAGCAAAACAATCAAGCCAGTAATCACCAGGGCCCCGGTTCGGGTCAAGGTCGCAATCCAAAACGGTGACGCGTCGCCCGCCTGGCGCACGCAAAGATAAAATCCCGCGAATCCCGTGCCCGCGAATAACGCCAGCCCAATGCCCTCCGGAGTGTTGCCGTCTTCCGCGCGCGTGATCAGCCAAAGCCCGATCGCGGCGAAGAAAAAACCGAGGATCGAAATTCTTCCCGGCATGCCCTCCGTAAACATCGAAAAAACCGTCGGGATCGCCGCGCTAACCACGGCAGCCACCGGCGCGGTCAATCCCATTCTTCCCGAGGAAAGCGCGCGATAGAAAACTGCCAGCGAGGCTCCCGCAGAGAGACCTCCCGCCAGCACCCATGCGGCGCTTCGTCCCGTAGGAAAAGCGGCATGACTGGCCGCAGCGAGAGCCCCAACCAGAATGAGCCCGCCGATATTTACCACCGTTGTAAATAAAAATGCGTTGGCGCGCCGGGTGGCGTAGCCACCCAGAAAATCGCTGGTGCCCCAAGCCAATACAGCAGCCAGCCCATAAACGGCACTTGCGACCTGGGGCGCGGCAGCCATGTCCGACGAGGTTAACACGCGTCGTTTTTTGATCCCTGCGGCTCCCGTGCATCTGCCCAGAACTGTCTTCACAGTTCGCCTACAATCACTGTCAGTCGCGCCCTCGGGGATGGTAAACTCCTTAGAAGGTTTCCGACCACGAGAGCCCAGGTTTCAAAAGGCAACGCTTTTAGAGACAACGCTTGATTGAGCTAGCACCCTCGATTCTTTCGGCGGACTTTGCCCGTCTCGGCGAGCAAGTGCGTGCCGCGTGCGAAGGCGGGGCCAGTGTCATCCATGTGGACATCATGGATGGCCACTTTGTTCCCAATCTCACCATCGGTCCGCCGGTGGTCCAATCGTTGCGCAAGGTCACCAAGTTGCCTCTTGATTGCCACCTGATGATTGAGAATCCCGACGAATTCATTCCCGCATTTGCCGAAGCCGGCGCGGATTGGATTTCAGTGCATCAGGAAGCCGTCCGCCATTTGAATCGCACGCTGCACCTGATCAAAAGCCATAATTGCATGGCAGGCGTCGTGATTAATCCGGCTACCCCGGTGGATACGCTCAGTGAGGTGCTCGATATCGTCGACTATGTTCTGGTGATGTCGGTTAATCCCGGTTTCGGCGGTCAGAAGTTTATTCCCGGTGCGCTGCATAAAATACGCCGTTTGGCGGAGATTCGCAGCCAACGCCGCCTGGCCTACCGCATCGAAGTAGATGGCGGCGTCGCCCTCGCTACCGTGGTCGACGTGGTCCGGGCTGGGGCAGAAATTCTGGTGGCGGGCAAGGCCGTCTTCGGCAACGGTAATCCAACGCAGAATGCTGAAGCGTTGCTCAAGGCAGCAACCGAAGCCGCGTTGCTGAAAGTCTAGAGCTCGAATTGTTGCAGGAATGGGTTGGGCACGATTTTCAGTCGTGCCGCTGCGGGATCCCTAAAAGATTCGGGCTTTAGTCCGTGAGCCTTGTATCTTGGGACTCACAAGAATTGATGACGCCCGTCCCAGGTAAATGAGCAAATTGCAATCCTGATCCGAGGTCTTATGTCACATCGCGTTTCATTGCTGTCGGTGCTTGCAGTGCTGCTGATGATTACGGCGGCTTGCAGCAACAAAAAAGCCGTCAACCCGCTGGCCAACGTGGGATCGAAGCAACCGGATAAGGTTCTGTTCGATAAGGCCATGGACGCGATGAAGCACAACCGCTTCGATGTGGCTCGCATGACGCTGCAAACTCTCATCAACACTTACCCGGATTCCGAATTTATCGCCCGCGCCAAACTGGCGGTTGGTGATTCCTGGTATGCCGAGGGTGGCACCGCTTCGCTCGCCCAGGCCGAGCAGGAGTACCGCGACTTTGAGACCTTCTTCCCCAACATGCCCGAAGCCGCCGAAGCGCAGTTGAAGATCGCCAACATTCAGTATCAGCAGATGGAGAAAGCCGATCGCGACTATACCCATGCCAAGCGGGCCGAGGATGAGTACCGCAATCTCATCATGCAGTATCCCGATAATCCAAAGCTGGTAAAAGAAGGGAAGGAACGTCTCCTCGAAGTGCAGGAAGTTCTCGCCGAGCGCGAGTTCAGCATTGGAAGGTTCTACTTCTTTCGCCAATCCTATCCCGCGTCCATTGCCCGTCTCAAGACGTTGGTGGAAAAATACCCGCTCTACAGCAAGGCCGATGAAGCCCTTTTCCTGCTGGGCCAGAATTACGAAGGCCAGATCGCGCAGATGCGCGCCCGCCTGACCTGCGTCAAAACCAGCCCTCATCCGGGATGCGTGCCCGAGCAGGTAAAAGCCAACATGATTGAAGAACTAACTAAAGAAGCATCCGCGGCCTATTCGCAAATCATTACAAGATATCCGCTCATGGATCGCGAGGATGACGCCAAGAAGCGCTTGGCGCTGCTGCATCAGCCCATCCCTCGGCCCACCAAGGCCGCAGTCGCGCAGAACCGCCGAGAGGAAGAAAGCCGCCAGGAAGCGAGCACTTACAATCGCCTGATAAGTGTGGTAAAGAAGGGCCCCGATGTCGCGCAGGCCGCGAAAGTAGGGGACCCGACTCTGGTAGATCCAACGCCGGTCGCCGCCAATCAAGATGCCGGAGCAACCGCCATGAGGGCGATGGGAATTTCCCGCGGCGGCAACAACGGTGTGAGCGTGGAAACTGTGAATTCCGGAACGCCCGCCGCCAATGAGCCGGCCCCACGCTCCGATGCGCCGCCTCCGCCACCCGCAGATCCTTTTGCCCATGCGGCCACTGCTAATGCGCCCGACCCGAACGAACTGACGCCCGCCCCGCCTCCCGTTGCATCCAAGCCTGACCCCAACGATCTAACCCCCGCCGCCGATGCCCAAACCGCTGCGGCGAGCAATCAGCCTTTACCGCCTCCCGTGCAGGTGAACGAGCTTCAGCAAGGCCAGCCATCCAGCAGTTCCGCCACTGCAAATGCTGCCTCCAGCTCCTCCCTGGCCAGTGATCAGGATGTTTCGAGCAGCAAGAAGAAGAAAAAGAAGGGCTTAAAGAAGATCATATCCTTCTAACCCGATTTCATGGCCACCAGGTTCGCGGTCTCCTATTGGCCAACGCCGAATGTGTTACTGCCCGCTCACTAGACGCTGACCCCTAGTAACCAGGTAACATCCCGTCGGATCATTGACTTACGTTGTCGCTCAGGTTACCTTCGCGATATCTCCCCTCATAAGAGGAAAAATTTCCTTGGCCCGGAAGATACTGCTCGCCGACGACAGCGTGACCGCCCAGAACATGGGGCGCAAGATTCTTGCGGACGCAGGGTATGAGGTCATCACCGTCAATAACGGCTCCGCCGCGTTGAAAAAGATCGCAGAACTCAAGCCGGATCTCGTCATCCTCGATGTTTATATGCCCGGCTACAGTGGCCTTGAGGTCTGCCAGCGTCTCAAGGAATCCCAGGACTCGGCCCGCATTCCCGTTCTGCTCACCGTTGGCAAGCTGGAGCCTTTCAAGCCGGAAGAGGCGCAACGCGTCCGCGCCGAAGGTTTCATCGTCAAGCCGTTTGAGGCTAGCGAGTTGCTCAGCGCCTTATCCAAGTTGGAAGATAAAGTCGTGCCTCGGGCTGAATCCTCCAAGCCTGGCCGCTTTGCGCGCGCCATCGCCGCCGCGGAAGAAGCCGGTCGCGGTGGTAGAAACGATGCCGCCGGCGATGACGACGGATGGAAGAACCGGATTTCGTTTCCTCACCAGAAAACGGAGTCGGAAGAAAAAGAGAAAGAAAAAGACACGGACGCCGCCGCTTTCTTTAATCCCATCAATCGCGACCTACGAACGGTTGTCGAAACCCCTGCTGAACTGGCCGCGGAGAAGGCCGCCGAACAGGAACACAAGCTTCATCAGGCTCAGAAATCGCCCGAACCCAGTGTGGATGTGGCTGCCTTGGTTCCCCCTGGCCTGCCTCAGGACGTCACACCGGAAGAGGTGGCCGCGATTGCCGCTGCCGCCGCCCAGATACAAATGATCGGTGCCGTCGTCAAGGACGAGCCCAAGCCCGCTTCCGAACCCGCCGCAGACCATGTGGTCGCTTCCGCTCCCGCGACCGACCCGGAAGCCACTCAGGAAAACAAGAAACCAGAGAGCACGCAGAACGAGAAGGACAAGCCTGAAGGGTCGCGAGAAGAGCCGCAAGACGTGCCCGTAACCATGGCAGCCGCTACCGAAGTCCCCAGCTCTGGAAGCCAGAGTGGTTCGCGATGGAGCGCCGTCCCGGTTGCGCTCGAAGGCGACGAGGCCATGATCTCGCTCGACCAGGAAATGCGGAAGGCGTACGCCGCCTTTGTGACTGAGGAGGCGGCCTCCACGCCCGTAGCTGCCTTGCCAGAAGCCGCGCCGTCCGGGATCTCTACCGCACCTGCGGAACCGGAATTCCCGGTTGCTGTCGTTTCGAATCCAGAGCCTGAGCCCGTACCCCAATCGCAATCTGCAGCAAGCGCTGATGCTGGCCAAACTGAATCACTGCCAGCCGCACCACCCGCCGTCGCAGCCGTGCCCTCATCTCCGTCTGCCGAGACTGCGAGCCTTCCTGAGGCCGCCAGCGCATCCTTACAGCAGACCGAAGCCGAAGTTGCTGCCTCTGTCACCGAACCGGTTGCATCCCTCGATGTACAGAGCGCCACACACACCGAAGCCACGAACGGCGAGGCCGCACCTGGCGAATCCGCACATTCTGATGCTCCGCCAATGGCCGAGCCCGCTCCCGCCAGTAGTCAGCCCGTCGCCGACTTGGTCTCATCTATCGTGGAGACTGCGGTCGCCAATTTTGCCAACCGCACTCCTGAAGAATCACACTCCGCTCCGGAAGCCGAAGCTGCCCGAGACGAAGCCGTAGCGTCGAGCCACGCCTTTACTTCCTTCACTCCCGCTCCCCACACCGGGGAACGCGAAGATGAGGATCGCAAAGAAGAATACAAAGAAGAATCCGAAGCCGTGAAGAGCACCGCAGCCGCCTGGGCGAGTTGGCGTCAGATTCGTGACGCCGGTGAAACCAAGGATGTCGCAGCGGAATCTCGCCAGGAATCCCAGGAATCCGTACCCGTTTCCACGGAGTCTGCGGCGATGGCCGTTGCAGCAGGCGCCGAACATACCGCGCAAGATACTCCCGCTCCCGCATCCGAAAATCCATCCGACGTCGCCGGCATCGTCGACAGCGTGCTCGCCGACCTCCGCCCCAGGCTCATGGCAGAAATCTCCAGGAAGATGTCGGAGAAGAAGTAATCCTTCCACCCCTTCGCTCGTTTGACGGGGTATTACGCATTGAGGGAAAAATAGCTATCCCCAGCCGGGGGTTGAATTGGGAATGCGTTGAGATGCCGGGTGGCAGAGAAAACCTTAAAGACTCCGGCAGAGCGTGAAAAGGTTCGGCTCGACACCTCCCCGTGTGAACATGCATACTGATTGGTATGTCCGCTGTTAGAAAACGATTGCGACGCGGGCGGGCGACGTCGCGGAATCCAGAGCGCACACGAGGGCTTCTCCTGCAGGCTGCCTTCCAAGAGATGTACCGCTCTGGCTTTCGGAGCGCTGACCTGGATGCCATTCTGGCCGCAGCGGGCGTCACCAAAGGCGCCCTGTACTACCACTTTGACAACAAAGACGCCCTCGGCTACGCGGTGGTGGACGAAATCATCGCGAGCAACCTTCACCAGAAGTGGGTGCAGCCTTTACAGAACGCCAAGAACCCCATCGACGTTCTGATCCGCATTATTCAGTCCGAATCGCTGAAAAGAGAAGACGTTCAGCGTGGTTGCCCCTTGCTTAACTTGTCTCAAGAGATGTCAGGTCTTGATGAGGGATTCCGCAGAAGGACAGCAAGAGTTTATAGGGACTGGCACGACGCCATGGCGGAGGCACTGCGCCAAGGACAGAAACGCGGGATCGTGCGGAATGATATTAACGCGAATGAAACGGCTACGTTCCTGATCGCAGCGTGGGAGGGGTACGTCGTTTTAGGAAAGAATTCGCAGGATCCTCGCATGATGGAATCAGGCCAAAGAAGCGTGAGCGGCCACATCGAGTCGCTGCGCCCGGCACGAGGCCTGCGGCGAGTGGCAGGCCTCGAATAGCCGCCCCCTTCCTGGCAGTACCCCTCCCCAGCGTTGACTCTTGTTGCCATAACATACATACTGGTCGGTATGATGGATGCAACTCGCAAATGGAATGGCCGCATCATAAGAGTCGGATCGCCCGCGCCGAAGGTGTAAGTGATGGGTTGAAGGACACTCGCGATAATTGCATGAGCCGGCTCTGTGCTTGTTGTCGCGCAATACGGATAAGCCCGCACCGTGCCGGGTTTGGTGAGTAAGTAGCTTCCCGATCCATGAGGTGCTGCATTCATGGAAGGGGAAAAAGGAGTTGCAATTGTGATGGAACCGTCACCGCAACTACACATTGCTACGAAAGGCTCGGCTTCTCGGATCGCGATCAAGGCAGGAAATAAGATTCTATTTATCGACTCTGCGGACATCATCGCTGTGGAAGCCGAAGGTAACTATGTCCTGTTGCAACACAAATCGAGCGGGTACCTGCTGCGCGCGTCGATTTCAACGATGGCTGAGAAGTTGAGTCTGTTTGGATTTGTCAGAATCCATCGATCATCTCTAGTGAATGCTGCCTTCGTTGAAGAGATCCAGCCCTTGTCGACAGGGAAGTACATTCTGCGCGTAAGGGGAGGCAAGAAATATATAGTCACTCGTACTTACAAAAAAAATCTACATCTTCTTGCCGAATCGTGGATCGGCACCAACGGTTTTGTCGAGATTGAACGCGGCGGCCTGCTCGATAGCGAGTGACATTCCCGGGCCTGCACTCGACCGCTTCCGTGTTCGATTCGCTTCATCCTCCATTCCGACTCAACCGATCCAGTACGACTACGTGCAACCAAACGAAGAACATCATCTTACAAATCCTTCCTGATTTCCTTGAGAAGATTAACTACGCGCAAAACAAGTGGGTCGAGGTTTCCAGTCGACCATAGGGCAAATGTTTCCATTGGCACGATTGAAAAGCTCGGCGGACGTAAAACAACTCCCTCGGGAACAAAATCCTTTACAGAAGATGGGAAGAAAGCAATTCCCATATGAGCTTTGATGAGACTCACCGCTGTCTGGAAATGATCCACCATTTGATATCTGTTTAGCGGCACGTGATTCTGCAGGAAGATATCTCAGGCTGCGAGATCTGGTCGACTGATCAAATGCCTATCGACAACTCGGCTGCTGCTGAAGTCGCCCAACGAGCAGGTTTCGTTAAGCACGCTAATTTTGTGGGCGACGGTGGCGGCACAACATTCCGAATCAACGAATTCGCTCCCGGCAGCATGAGATTCACACACCGCACCGAAACTATGGACTACGTCCTCCATTTGTCAGGTGAGATTGACTGCGAACTCGAAAACGGTGAGGTCGTGCATTTGAAGCCCGGCGATGTCATGATCCAGCGCGGCACGATTCACACCTGGGTCAACAGGGGCTCGGTTCCGGCGGTCATAGCATTCATCCTGATCGATGCTAAGCCGGTCGAAGTCAACGGCAAGGAGATGCGCACCTTTTTCCAGTCACATGACGGATCGCAGACGGCAGAAGTTTAGAGAGAGTGCGTGCCATCAGCTTTCGGCGGGTGGCACAGCCCTCGGGCGGGTTTGAATTTCCTTATGGCCGCTCCTTTATGGTTTTTCGAAGGGGTGGAGGATTCGGTCTACTTCATCGAGAGGGGATTGCCAATCGGGAAGCATGATTCCCGATTGATGGTTACGTTAGTTTCAGCCGCAAGCTCGCAGAAGGTTTGATTCTTAATTATGTGCTCTGACGTCTTGAGAATAAATTACTAGGAGGTAATACCATGAGCCGACAAGCTCGCCTCGGAATTCCCGGCGCTCGCAACGTAGATCATGTTGGCGTCTCGGTGCCGGATCTCGATCAGGCAGTCTCTTTTTTTCGTGATGTGCTTGGCGCGGAGCTTCTTTTCCGCTTCGAAGAAGGTCCCGGCACCGAGAATCCTGCGGACCTTCAAAAGACCTTAGGTGTCGACCCCAACAGTAAGCTGAACATCGCCATGATGCGCCTCGGCCCCAACCTTAATCTCGAGCTTATGGACTATCGGACTCCCGGGCAGAATCGTTCGATTCCGAAAACCAGCGACGTCGATGTAGCGCATATCGCATTCTGGGTGGATGACATGGAGGTCGCCGCTAAGTATCTCCGCAAGCGCGGATGCCGACAGCTGGAGGGACCTTTCAAAAGTGACCGCGGGCCCAAGGCAGGGCAGGAGATCCGTTACTTCACGACGCCCTGGGGAATGGCAATGGAAATACTCCATCGTCCCCCCAATATGCCTTACGAGAAAGACACGCAGTCGCGGCTCTTTGGACCTATTTCGGACTGAAGTAGAGGCGCACCACCAGCCGGCGGAGCTCGACCAGCCCAGCTCGTGAGGGTTGAACCCCCGCGCTAGTCACTTAGCGTTGTCACGCGCTGGCAAAAAGGAAAAATACCATGGCGACCTTGCCCGGTCCGGCGTCATTGCATTCATCCTGATCGATGCCAATCCCGTCGAAGTCAACAGCGAGGAGATGCGCACCTTTTTCCCTTTATCTGACGGATCACAAGGAGTCGAAGCCCAGAGGGAGTGCGATCGGCAGCTCTGAACAGCGCTACTGTCAGCGTACGGCTCCAGTGAATCGCGCCGCTGACCTCAGCAAAGCAGTCGGAGGATGGTGTTCCCGGCACGGCCGACCAGGACGCCATCGGCCCTACGGACGATTTGAAGAGGGACTCAGGATGGCAGTCGAAGAAGGAAGAGCAGTAACAGGATATGACCGAGAGCCGGTCGCAAGACCACCCAAAACCCCGAAGCGCTGGAAGCAGTTCTGCATTACTTTGGCAGGAGTCTATCCACTGACCGTTGCGATTCCAATCACACTCACCTGGCTTTCGCACTTTGTTCCATCTCTGACAGTGTTCGCCATCAGAGACATGGTCTCCGCAACGTTGCTTGTCACTTGCCTCATGTGCGTGATTCTTCCACTCTTCAACAAGCTCTTCAGGAGATGGCTAACCCGATGAGGCATGACATTATCCTAATGGTCGGCAAATCCTCGCCGCAGGTTTTGCCGGAGCGTTAGAGGGGCGAGCGCTTCGTTTCGCTACGCTCTTTTCGCTGGTAAGATTCATGAGTTTTCCATCCCATCGGACACGTGAGCTCGAAATGTCGCAGACCAGTGGCCCATGTTGGGCAGTCCCCTGTACGGCATTGCACCCCGGCTCGCCAAGCAGGGTCTCCATCTAAGGGCCGCAACATCTGCACTTCGTGCGTAACGCTCAGCGAATGCTTCGCTTACTTCCCACTCGAACGCTCTAGCTGTTGAGCGATGCGGGTGGGCCCCGGCCAATGTCAAAACCGGAGGGGTTTCCACCGGGCGGAGAGGGGGCATTTTGCCGTCCGTATATACCACCCCTTCGCTCGTTTGACCCTTCTTTTCTCGCGCCTGTAAGATCAAACTTCATCAGTATTTCGATGGCTGGCGTCCGGAGTATACAAAGCGCATAGAAAGCAGAAGGTCCACCCTGTGATCCCTCTGTGCTCCCTTTGAAGGTTTAGCCGATCGCGAACTGCTGACTGCGAACTCATGCCCCACGAACTGCCCAAATCTTACGAACCTGGCGCGATCGAAACCCGCTGGGCCGACTATTGGATCAAAGAGAAGCTTTTCTCCGTCCCCACGCCCCCCGCAGGCGAGACCCGTCCCGTTTTCACGCTGCTGTTGCCGCCGCCGAATGTCACCGGCCGTCTGCACATGGGCCACATGCTCAACCAGACGCAAATGGACATCATCGTTCGCTGGCATCGCATGCGCGGCTTCATCACCCTCTGGCTGCCCGGCACCGATCACGCCGGCATTGCCACCCAAATGATGGTCGAGCGCGACCTCGCCAAGGAAGGCAAGAAGCGCCGCGACCTCGGCCGCGAAAAGTTCATCGAGCGCGTCTGGGAGTGGAAGCGCCACTATGGCGGCGCCATCCTCGACCAGATGAAACGCCTCGGCGCCTCTGTCGATTGGGACCGCGAATACTTCACCATGGACGAAAATCTTTCCCGCGCCGTGCGCGAAGTCTTCGTCCGCCTCTATGAAGAGGGTCTGATCTATCGCGGCAAATACATCGTCAATTGGTGCCCACGCTGCGAGACCGCCATCTCCGACCTCGAAGTGAAGCACGAAGACGTTGCCGGCAAACTCTGGGAGATACGTTATCCGGTCATCGGCGCCTCTTCCTCAGAAAAGCCCGAATTTATTACCGTTGCCACGACTCGTCCCGAGACCATGCTGGGTGACACGGCGATTGCTGTAAACGAAAAAGACGGGCGCTACACGCATCTCCACGGCAAGCATGCTCTGCTGCCGCTGATGAATCGCGAGATCCCCATCATCACCGATGAACTCGCGCAGCCCGAGTTCGGCACCGGCGCCGTGAAAGTCACGCCCGCCCACGATCCCAACGATTTCGCCGCCGGCAAGCGCCACAACCTGCCGCAGATCGACATCATGGACGAGCACGCCCACATGAACCAGAACGCGGGCCGCTATGCGGGGTTAGACCGATATGAAGCCCGCAAGCGCGTCCTCGCCGATTTGCAGGAGCAAGGATTCCTCGTTGCCGAAAAGGACTACGCGCTCTCTCTCGGCAAGTGCGACCGCTGCGGCACAGTGGTCGAGCCTCGTCTCTCCGAGCAGTGGTTCATCAAGATTCAGCCGCTCGCGCAGAAAGCCATCGAGGCTGTGGAGTCCGGCGAGATCACCATCGTCCCCGAGAATTACAAACAGATTTATCTGAACTGGATGCGCAACATCTACGACTGGTGCATCTCCCGCCAGTTGTGGTGGGGCCATCGCATTCCAGCGTGGACCTGCGAGGGTTGCGGTGAAATCATCGTTGCGCGCGAGTCGCCCACAAACTGTCTGAAGTGCGATAGCACGAACCTGGAGCAAGTCTCCGACGTGCTTGACACCTGGTTCTCATCGGGACTGCTTCCGTTCACCACGCTGGGCTGGCCGGAGAAGACGCGCGATCAGGCAGTTTTCTATCCCACAACGCTGCTCATCACCGCCTACGAAATTCTTTTTTTCTGGGTCGCGCGCATGGTCATGTTTGGGTGTCACTTCATGCAAGGACACGAGCAGGATCCCGCTATCAAGAAAGCCAGCGGCTGGGCGGGCAAGAAAAATGACAGCGTTCCCTTCCGTCAGGTTTACATTCACGCGCTGGTTCGTGACGCCGAGCGCCAGAAAATGTCGAAGACCAAAGGCAACGTGATCGATCCGCTCGAAATTATCGAGCGCTTCGGCACCGACGCGACCCGCTTCACCCTGGCCGCCATGGCCGCGCCCGGCACCGACATCGCCTTCAGCGAAAGCCGTACCGAAGGTTACCGCGCCTTCGCCAACAAAATCTGGAACGCCGCTAGATTCATGTTCATGAATGTAGACCGCCTGGAATGTGGCGCGGGCACTCTTGTCCGCGAAATCTCGCCCACACCAACCGGCATATCCGCTTTCACTCTCGATACCCTTGAGGACCGCTGGATCCTCTCTCGCTTCAATCGCGTCACCGCCGAAGTGAACGATGCCCTTGAAACCTACCGCTTCCACGAAGCCGCCAATCGTATCTACGATTTTTTCTGGGGAGAATTCTGCGACTGGTATCTGGAACTCATCAAGCCTCGTCTGAACTTCGAAGACGGCGCGGACCAAACACAAGCGCGTGCCGCTTGCGCCAATCTGGTCAACTTGTTCGACGCATCGCTGCGCCTGCTGCATCCCGTGATGCCCTTCATCACGGAGGAAATCTGGCAGGCGATTTATGAAGGCCAACCTCCACTGAAATCGATCGCGCTCGCAGCCTATCCGCAGGCCGACGAGACTCAGTTCCATCTCGCCGCCGAAACGGAAATGGCGATTTTACAGGACCTGATCGTCAATATAAGAAATGTCCGGGCGGAACTAAAAGTCGAGCCTAAGGTGAAGGTTGAGGCCGAAGTCTTCGCTCATGAGCCCGCGATTCGCGCCATGATCGAGCAAAATCGCGGCGCGGTCGAGCGTCTGGCCAACGTGGCGAAGCTCACCTTCGTCGACGCCTCTCTCGCCAAACAAGCCGGCGCGCGCAGCACCGCGCGCTTCGACGTCCACGTGATCTACGAACGAAAGATTGACGTCGCCGCCGAACGCGAGCGCCTGAACAAAGAACTCGAGAAGCTGGAAAAAGAGTACGCGAACAATCAGCGGCAATTAAGCAACGAACAATTCCTGGCAAAAGCCCCGGAGAAAGTGGTCGGTGGTTTGCGCCGTCGAGAAGGAGAATTGGTCGCCCTGCGCGAAAAATTGAACCGTCAGTTGGACAGCCTGAACGGCGCCGGTTCCAAAATCTAGAAACCGGAAACTAGCAACTGGAAACTGATTACCGGCAACTGCCCCATGGACTTTAACAGTCGACGCATCACCGCAATCATCGAAAACGCGCTGCTCGAAGACCGAGCCACGCGCGACGCCACCAGCTACGCCTGCATCGATTCCAATCAGCGCGCCTCGGCCACCATCCTCGCCAAGGAAGATTGCATTCTGGCCGGCATCGGTGTGATTGCCCGCATCCTCGATGTCTACGCTGCCCTCGATGGCGCCGTCACCTCCCACTACGAAGTCACCACCCATCCCGAAATTTTCGATGGCGTCCGCCTCCACAAAGGCCAGTCTGTCGCCGTAATCCGCCACAATGCGCGCGTGGTCCTCTCTTGTGAGCGCGTCATTCTTAACTTTCTGCAGCGCATGAGTGGCATCGCCACTCTCACCCGCAAGTTCGTCGAGGCTGTCTCCGGCACGAAAGCGCGCATTCTCGATACCCGCAAGACTGCTCCCGGCCTGCGCGTGATCGACAAGTACGCCGTCCGCTGCGGCGGCGGACAGAATCACCGCCTCGATCTTTCCGACGGAGTCCTCATCAAGAACAACCACATCGCTCTTGCTGGCGGAATCTCGCCGGCGTTGGAGCGTGCCGTCCGCAACCGCCGCGGCTCACAGCCTGTCGAAATCGAAGTACGTTCAATGGAGGAACTCGAAACCGCACTCTCTCACGGCGCCGAAGCCATTCTGCTCGACAACATGTCTCCCGAGGATGTCGGCCGCGCCGTCCAGCGCTGCGCCAAGCTTGAGCGCCGCATTCCGCTCGAGTGTTCTGGTGGGATTCGTCTGGAAAACGTCCGCACCTACGCCGAGACCGGCGTCGATTTCATTTCGATCGGCCTGCTCACTCACTCCCTGCGCGCCGCAGATCTGAGCCTGCGCGTCTCCCCAGCCTGATCTCACCCCAATCATTTTTCCGCCTGGCATTGTATTGTCCGCTCGGACGCCGCAGCTTGGCCATCCGTACACATCAACCGCCTGTCGGAGAATTGCCTCACGTTGCACTTCTGTGTGAGGCGGATTTTCGCTGGAGGCCTTAGATTATGGGGGATGGAGGCCCTCCCCATGACTTCGCTCCTACGGCCAGCCGCGCTTCTGTTCCTGGCATTCTCTGTCGTTAGCAATTCATCCGGTGCCGGAAGCGATTCCCAACTGAAATCGGGCGCTGCGGGCAGCGCAATCCCCACCACGGCTTCTTCCTCGGAAGCCTCCACTCCCGGCACCACCAGCGTCAGCGTCACGCTCGACGTTCTCACCAACCGGCATGCCATCAGCCAGTACGTTTACGGCGGCGCTTACCCGCAGGACGCGCCCACCATCACTGATAGTGGCCTCACAACCGTGCGCTGGGGCGGTGATGCGACCTCAACTTACAACTGGCAACTCTTCACCGATAACGCCGCAGCCGATTGGTACTTCGAAGACTTCAACTACACAGAAATCGGTGATGGCGATTCGGCCAAATACATTTCGGATGCAAAAGCCGCAGGCAGCAATCCCCTCATGACCATGGTCATGCTGCCCTGGGTGGCGAAAACCGCCGAAGACAACAACGGCCACTGGAGTTTTTCCGTCGCCAAGTATGGCGCGCAGTGCAGCGTCGATCCCTACAATACCGACGCTGGCAACGGCGTGAAGTCCGATTGCGTCACCGATCTCACCGCCAATCCCAACGATGCCTACTGGCCGCTTCTCGACCAACCCGGCACCAACGATCCTCCCGGCAGCGTCTATCGCAATCAGTGGGCGGCCGCGCTGGCCACGGCCTTTGGCAGCGCACCCCATTTCTACGACATGGATAACGAGATCGACATCTGGGGCAGCACTCATCGCGACGTCCATCCCAATCCTTCCGGTTATGACGAGTTGAGCACCACCTATCTCGCGGAAGCGCAGGCTCTCAAGGGCTGGGACCCGAAAGCGATCCGCTTCGGTCCGGTGAGTTGCTGCTGGTGGTTTTACTGGAATGGCGCCAATAACAATGACAAGGCCGCGCACGCCGGCGTCGACTTCCTGCCCTGGTGGCTGAATGAAGTCTACTGGCAGGACAAAATCTCCAAGACGCGCTCCCTCGACGTCTTCGACATTCACGCCTATCCCGACGGCCCCGACACCTCCGGTTGGACGCAGGCGCAGCTACAGGCTCTCTCCGCCCGAATCTATCGCGACTACTGGGATCCGACCTACGTGAGTGAGTCGGGCGACATCAATCAAATCTGGACCACTTTTCTCCAGCCCAACAAAACGATTCCGTTCCGCCTGCCGCGCATGCGCGCGATCGTCAACATGATCTATCCCGCAACCCCGCTTAGCGTCACGGAGTGGAGCGCGGCCTTTGCTGGCGAATCCGATTTCTCCACGGCTCTCGCCGATGCCGACGCTTACGGCATTCTGGGCCGCGAGCGCGCCTACCTGGCTTCCCGCTGGGTAGCTCCTCTTCCCACCAACCCGAATTATCTGGCGCTGAAGCTCTACCGGAATTACGACGGAAAGCACAGCACATTTGCCAACACCTCCGTCTCGGCCACGAATAATGGCGATCCCGATCTGTTCAGCAGTTACGCCGCGCTCAATTCCACGGGAACCACTCTCACCGTAATGGTTCTCAACAAAGATCCCGGCAACAACGCGCAAGTTCAGTTTGCGGTAAACGGATTCACGCCTCAGCAGGTGACCACCTACACGCTTTCCTCCGCGAATCCGACCCAGATTGTGGCAACCTCCGCCCAATCCTGGACGCCAACCATGACCTTTGCTCCATACTCCGCCACATTGCTGGTTGTGACTGGCACATCGCAGCTGCCTGGCGCTGAGTGGGATCTGAACCCCGATACCACCATGGTCGCGGCGGGCGGCAAAGTTGTTCTCCATCCCAAACTCGTCTCCGGATCCGCAACCGTGACTCTGGGTACGCCTCAACCAGAAAGCGGCATCACCATGGAGGTAACGCAGCCGACTTTGAGCCACGGCAAGGAGGGCAGCATCACCGTGACCGCCGGCCAGACTCCCGGCTTTTATTCCTACACCCTCTCCGGGGACGACAGTACCGGTGTGGCGCAAGTGCAGAGTGGCTGGATTCTGGTCGGCAATCCTCCCGCATCGCTGACCAAAACTGGCGACAAGCAGAAGGGCGCAGTCGGAACCCAGCTGAATCTCTCCGTCACGCTCAATCCTGGCCAATCCGGTGGCAGCGCAGTCGGCGGAACGATTCTGTTCACCACCAGCGCGGGTTCGCTATCCAGTCGCACCGTGGTCACAAATTCCTCTGGCGTGGCCGCTGTCGTATTGACGCTGCCCGCGAGCCCCGGCGCCGTGCACGTCACTGCGGAAGGACAATACGCGTTAGGGCATCCGGAGGTTACGTTCACCGAGACCGCGCAGTAGCCGGCCCGCGAGCTTTGACGTCGGTGAGCAGCATGCTCACGGTAGTGAGGCCATTAAAATGAGCGGTGTTAGTCGTCGGGCGTCATCCCGAAGTCCCGTGTCTTCAGCAGCGGGACGAGGGATCTCCCGAACCACACAGCCGTTTTGGGAGTCAAACTGAGCCGCTACCGCTCGTTCGCAGGTTTGTCGTTTTGCCGGAATTCCCTCATAATTCCGACATTACCAAGACTGCACCAATCCGAAGCAGGCTTTCGCGGGCATTGGCCTCCGCGCCTCACGAGCAGGCCACCGATCTTCGCCTCGGCCGCATCGTGCGTCTCCTGATGGAGCACGCCACGGTCGTTGTTAGCGGAACGAAGATCGCGCAGGAAATTTCCTCCAATCGTTCCGAAGTCTGGCGTCTGATTCAGCAATTGCGCGGCCTCGGCGTCGATGTCGCCGGCCATCCCGCCACGGGATATCAACTGAAATCTGTCCCCGATCTCCTGCTCCCCGAAATCCTTGGTCCTCTTCTTCGGGGCACCATCTTTGATGCGAAGCTTCACCATTTCTACAAAATCGGATCCACCAACACGACGGCCATGGCGGCTGCGGCAGAAGGTGCGCCCGAGGGCAGCGTGTTTCTCGCCGAGGAGCAGACTGCTGGCCGCGGCCGCGGCGCGAACACTTGGGACTCGGCACGCTCCGCCGGAATCTACTGCTCGGTCGTGTTGCGGCCGGAGCTGCCGCCCTCCGACGTGCTGGTCCTCGCGCTCGCCGCCGGATTGGCCGTACGCGCCGCCATCGAACAAGTCAACTCGCGCGTCAGTCCCGACTTGAAGTGGCCCAACGATGTCCTGATCGATGGCAAGAAAGTTTGCGGCATCCTCACCGAGATGAATGCCGAAGTCACGCGCGTTCGCTACGTCGTCGTAGGCATCGGCATTAACGTCAACCATTCGAGCTTTCCCCAAGACTTGGAGAACCAAGCCACCTCCTTGCGCCTCATAACCGGCAGCGAATGGTCCCGTGTGGAACTCGCCGCAGCTTTGCTAAAATCGCTCGATCAGGAATATCGTCTGCTGACTCGATCCACCGACGCGCGCCAGTCCATCCTTCAGCGTTTCGCCGAGCAATCTTCTTGGGTTCGGGGAAAACGAGTTCGCGTCGAGGAGAATGGTTCGAGAATCGAAGGAACCACGGAAGGCCTCGACACTCGCGGCTTCCTGCAGGTAAGAACAGCACAAGGCATTCAAACGATTTTGAGCGGTACTGTGAGAGAGAAGACATAAGCAATCGGGAATTAGCAATCGACAACCAGCAATTAGCCTTTAGCATTGAATAGGCAAGTCCGCGTAACCTAAACGCCAATTGCCAATTGCCAATTGCGAATTGCTCTGCAGAGTCAACCATGCTTTTCGTCCTCGATGTCGGCAACACCAACACGGTCCTCGGAGTCTTCGCTCGGCTTGCGAAAGCTCATTCCGATGGAGACGCCAACGATCCTCCGCGCTACGAGCGTCTGGTCGCAAACTGGCGCGTCGCCACCAGACAGGGCAGCACCGTGGATGAATACGGCGTCCTGTTCCGCAATTTATTTTCCATGGCCAGCCTTGAGGCCTCCGGCATTCGCGGCATCGTGATTTCCTCCGTAGTGCCGCCGCTTGATCCCGTGCTCCGCCAGGTCTGCGAGCGCTATTTCAACTCCAAGCCGCTCTTGATCGAGCCCGGCGTCAAGACCGGTATGCCCGTCCACTACGACAATCCCGCGGAAGTTGGCGCCGATCGCATCGTTAATTCTGTGGCCGCATTTGAAAAATACGGTGGCCCCTGCGTCGTCGTCGACTTCGGTACCGCCACCACCTTCGACTGCGTTTCCGCGAAAGGCGAATATCTGGGCGGAATCATCTGCCCCGGCATTGGCATTTCGGCCGACGCCCTTTTTCAGCGCACGGCGCGCCTGCCCCGCGTCGAAATTCGCAAGCCCGCTCGCGTGATCGGAACCAACACGGTTGGCAGCCTGCAATCCGGCCTTTACTACGGTTATCTCGGCCTGGTCGACGGCATTCTCGAACTCTTGCTCGAGGAACTCGGCAAGGAAACGAAGGTGATTGCTACCGGAGGCCTCGGCCCCATGATCGGCACCGGATCGAAATACATTAAACAGGTAGACGATTTCCTGACCCTCGAAGGCCTGCGCATTATCTGGGAGCGCAATGTCGCTGCCCGCCCCGCTCCCAAGGCCCAACCAAAGATTTCTAAGCCGGCTACCCGCTGACCCGCAGTGAAGGATCAATTTAACTACTTCAACTACTTCACCGAGATTGAGGAACAGTTCTTGCGCCGCCGCGGCGGTGGCCTGCTCCTCACCACTCTCGACTGGGCTCTCATCGAAACCTGGAAAGACGCCGGCATTCCTCTCGAGGCCGCACTGCGTGGAATCGATGCCGCCTTCGATCGCTATGATGCCCGTCCGTCGAAAATCAAGAAGGTGAACAGCCTCACCTATTGCTCCCAGGAAGTGCTCGCCGCCGCGGAAGACATGAAAGAGGCCGCCGTCGGCGCCTCCGCCGCCGAGTCGCCATCCGCGAAGCCGGGCTCGGGACAAGGTTTTGAGCCTGGAACCATCGCTGCCTTCCTGCGCCGTAACGCCGATCTTCTCGACACCGCAAAGTTGCCGCTCACTGCGGGAGTTTCAGTCCACGCCGTCGCCCAGCACTCAGCCGTCACGCTCCGCAAATTGGCGGACGACTCCGAGCGCATGCAAGCGCCGTCCAGGCTGGAAGATCTGGAGCGCCATCTCACCGTTCTCGAGGAAAAGCTTTTTGCCGCCTTGCTCGCCGCCACCCCGGATGAAGACATCGTGAACGTGCGCGCCCAGGCCGATCGTGAACTCTCCCCCTACCGCCGCAAGATGGCAGCTCCGCAAATCGAGCAACTACAAAAACAATACGTCCACAAACGCCTTCTGGAAAAATACGCCCTGCCACGTTTGAGCCTCTTCTACATGTGACGGTTCCGACTCACGATGATGACATTCCTTGTGGTCCAGGTCGCGCAAGGGGTCGGGAAAGCACGACCTCTCCGCCTGGGAGAACTCACAGACATTTACCGTATCGTGGAGGACGGGCAGCACCGTGGAAGAGCGGCGCTTGAGCGCTGCGTAAAGCGCTTGCAACTGATTTGGGCTTTAGCCCCTGAGGGAACCTCCAACTCATGACCCACTCCTTCGACGCACTCATTCTCGGCGGCGGTGCCGCAGGATTGATGTGTGCCATCGAAGCCGGCAAGCGTGGCCGCCGCGTCGCCGTCCTCGAACATGCCGATCGCCTGGGGAAGAAAATCCTGATCTCCGGCGGCGGGCGCTGCAACTTCACCAACCTTCATTGCCGGCCGGAAAACTTTCTCTCCTCAAATCCGCACTTCACCAAGTCAGCGCTAGCCCGCTATACTCCCACCGATTTCATCGCGCTTGTAGAAAAGCATCGCATCCCATACCACGAGAAAACGCTCGGCCAACTTTTCTGCGACCGCTCTGCCACCGACATCCTCGCCATGCTCGAAACCGAATGCCGCGATGCCAACGTCACTATCTTTCTGCAAACGAAGATTCAGCAAGTCGAGCGAACCGCCGACTTCGTTGTTCATTCCAAAATCGCTGGCTCCGAAAACGCAGCCTTCCGCGCCCCCGCCCTCGTCGTTGCCACCGGGGGCCTCTCCATTCCGAAAATCGGCGCCACCTCCTTTGGCTACGACCTCGCCCGCCAGTTTGGTATCACCATCCGCGACCCCTGGCCTGCACTGGTGCCGCTCACTCTGGGCCCAGAAGATTGTTCCCGCTACTGTGATCTAGCCGGCGTCTCCACCGAAATCATTGCGTCGACGATGACTCCGCATGGCGCCCAGCAATTTCGCGAGAAGATGCTGATCACCCATCGCGGCCTGAGCGGCCCCGCGATCCTGCAAATTTCTTCCTACTGGAAAAAGCGTCAGCCCATCCTGATCGATCTCGCGCCCGGACGCGAACTCACCGCCGCATTCCGCGATCCGAAAACACCAAGAACCCGGCAAACATTACGAACCGAGTTGCGAAACTTCCTTCCCCATCGCCTCGCCGACCGCTGGCTCGATCTCCACACACCGAATTCCTGGACGAATCAAGCCCTCGCCGACTTGGAAAATCAAGCGCACTCCTGGGAAATCTCACCTTCAGGAACCGAAGGCTACGAGAAAGCCGAAGTCACCGCCGGCGGTGTCGACACCGACGAGCTCTCTGCCAAAACCATGGAGAGCCGCAAAGTTTCCGGCCTGTTTTTCATCGGCGAAGTCGTCGACGTCACCGGCCATCTCGGCGGCTTCAATTTCCAGTGGGCCTGGTCCTCAGGCGCCGCCGCTGGCCGCACGCTGTAGGGTACGCTGCATAGCGGAAGTAATTACCTGGGCACCGCGGCAAAACAATCCACAATTCCAGCCCTTGCATAACGCTGAGGTCGGGTTAAAATGCCGTTCATGTCCAAGAAAACGGAAATGAGCAGTTCGTCCCTCTGGGTCTTCGTAATCGTCTTGGTGGCGTTGGCCGCCTGGATGTACTTCAAAAAGTAGCTATGTGGCCGAATCCGCTCCCCGTCTGCTCATCGGCGTGCTGAGCGATACTGCTCTGCATGCCGTAGAATCAACTCTTGCTCCTCAACATTGAAAAGCTCATCTATGGCGGTGACGGACTCGCTCGTCTTCCTGCCGACTCTCACGGACGCGGCAAGGCCGTCTTCGTTCCCTTCGTTCTCGCCGGAGAGAAAATCGAAGCCGCTCTCACCGAAGAAAAGCCCGGTTTCGCCCGCGCCCAAGCCACGGCAATCATCGAGCCATCGCCCCATCGCGTGCCGCCGCCCTGTCCCCATTTCTCCCGCTGCGGCGGATGCCACTACCAGCACACCTCCTACGAGCAGCAACTCGAAATCAAGAAAGAAATTCTGTGCGAGAACCTGCGCCGCATCGCCAAGCTCGAACTGCAGCGGGAAATCCAGGTCCATCCCTCTCCGCCGTGGAACTATCGCAATCGTTCGCGTTTCCAGCTGCGAGCCCGACCCGACTTCGCCGCCGGATATTTCAAGTTCTCTTCGCACGAGTTGCTCCCGGTCGAAGAATGTCCCATCAGCTCTCCTCTCATCAACCGCGCCCTGGCCGCCCTGTGGCAAGCCGGACGCGCCGGTAAAGCCGTCGAAGGCGTACGCGAAATCGAGTTCTTCGCCAACAGCGACGATTCCCAAATCCTGGTCGAGTTCTTATGCGCTCCAGAGGCTCGCCGTGCGGCCGTGCGCGCCTGGGCCGAAGAGCTATGCGCCTCTATGCCTGAGATCGTCGGCGTCGCTGCGTTCCGCGAGCCGCAAAAAGGTGTTCAGGAACCTCTGGTCGCGGTTGGCGCCTCGGAATTGACCAATCAGACAAAAACGGCCGCTTACCGCGTGAGCGCCGGGGCATTCTTCCAGAGCAATCGTTTTCTGATCGACGAACTCGTCAACGTCGTTACGAGCGCCCGCTCTGGCGAACTCGCGCTCGACCTCTATGCCGGCGTTGGACTGTTTTCCACAGCCCTGGCCGGTAGCATCCGTCACGTCGTTTCTGTTGAGTCGTCACAGACAGCCGTCGGCGATCTTAAATACAATTTGCCCTTGAATGCGGAGGTTTTTCATACCACGACCGACCAGTACTTGGCTCAGTGCGGTGATAACAGTCGGGCCGGGAATGGTGCAGTCCTCCCCCAGTTGCTCCATAGGCCTGATCTGGTGGTCGTGGATCCGCCGCGAGGCGGCTTGGGCGACCGCGTGGCGCGTCTCCTCACCGGAGTGGGCGCGCCTCGCGTGACCTATGTCTCCTGCGATCCCGCGACGCTGTCTCGCGATCTGCTGCCGCTGCAGGCCGCCGGTTATCGCGTTGAGGAGGTGCACCTCGTCGACCTGTTCCCCCAAACCTACCACCTCGAAACCGTCCTGCACTTGGTGCGCTAGTCCCGGATGCTGCTTGAAAGCTGCTGATTTGCTCATGTGGGGACAGCCGCCTCGGCTGTCCAGCCAAGCGAAGCGAGGCTTTCTAATCGTAGGTGCGAGCAGATGCGAACGCCTGCGCAACCCGCGAACGCCTGCGCAACCCGCGAACGCCTGCGCAACCCGCGAACGCCTGCGCAACCCGCGACACGCGTGCGCAACCCGCAAACGCCTGCGCAACCGCGCAACGCGTGCGCCGACCGCGAACGCCTGCGCAAACCGCGCAACCTGCGCAACCCGCGCAACCTGCGCAACCCGCGCAACCCGCGAACCCCTGTGCAACCGTGGAAGAGCGGCGCTTTAGCGCCGCGTTGAGGGCGGAAAAATTAGCGGGCTTCAGCCCCTGTGGTCAAGTTTGCTTCCCCGCGATATTCACGGTGTGAACCGCGAAGAACAAGGACTCAACTCCACGATGCCGCCGTTACACCCACTCACGCCGCCTCCCGCTTCGCCGACTCCATTTGAAATCCAATGCAAGCCCGCTCGCCAACCGATGTTTTGGGCCGCCGTCTCCTACGCCGCCGGAGTCGCCGTCGCTATGTATGTCTCTCGCCCACCCTCACGGTGGGCCCTGGCCGGACTAGCATTTGTCGTCGCTGCCCTGTACTTCACGCACAAACGAAAATGGCTCGCCCTGTCTCTGGCTCTGGGTGCGCTTTTCCTCGCAGGCGCCCTCCATCTCCAACTCAAAGGGGCCCCGAGCCCCCTCGACCACGCTCTGGATCCCTTTGCCTACGGCCCAGAGGTCCAGATGACGGCGCACGTCATTCGCGACGGCAGACTTCGGGAAGCATCTGTCGGCGAACTTGCACAGACCCTCGACGTCGAAACCGAAGAAATCGTCACCGATGACGGTTCGAAATTCTCCGTGCATGCTGGTGTCCGCCTCGGCCTCTACGGCGCACGCGCAAACTCGTCGTCCGAAAGCGTCCCTACGCCCCCGATGCGCCTTTTCCGCTACGGCGAGCGCATCCGCCTTCCCGTCAAGCTGAAACTCCCGCGCAACTTCCGCAACCCCGGTGCTTTCGATTATCAAAGCTACCTGGCCGCCAACAGCATCGCCGCGCTCGCGTCCGCCAAAGCCGAAGACGTTCAACCGCTCCCCGGTTTCGCCGGAAACCGTCTCGAACTTTGGCGCACTCGCATTCACGCCAGCATCATCGCCAAAGTGCACGCTCTCTGGCCCGCGCCTCAGGCCGCTCTCATCGACGCCATGGTTATCGGTGAAGAGGCCTTCATCGACCGCGATACCCGCGTCGATTTCCAGCGCTCCGGTACTTATCACATTCTGGTAGTTTCCGGCATGAACGTCACCATTCTCGCTTTCGTCGTTTTCTGGACTCTTCGCCGCCTGCGCCTCAGCGAGATTCCCGCAACTGTGCTGACGATCCTCGCCTGCGTTAGCTATGCGTTCCTCACCGAAGTCGGCGCCCTCGTATGGAGAGCCACGCTGATGTGCGCCATCTTTCTGAGCACGCGCCTCGTATATCGCGACCGCAGCATGATCAACGCGCTCGGAGTCGCCGCTCTCGGCCTGCTCGCATTCGATCCCCGCCAGCTCTTCACCGCCAGCTTCCAGATGACCTTTCTTTGCGTCCTCATCGTAGCCGCCATCGGCCTGCCTCTCGTAGAGCCTACCTCCCGGCTCTACCGTCGCGCCCTGGCCCACTGGGACGCCGAAGATTACGGCGGATCGCTGCCTCCGCGCGTCGCCCAGTTTCGCGCCGACCTCCGGCTCATTGCCGGTCGCCTCGGGCGTTTCCTGGGCAAACCATGGTCGTTGCGTCTAGTGCGTAGCGTGAGCATTTTTTCCCTGCGCGCATATGAACTCCTACTCGTCTCCGCCGTGATGCAGATGGGGCTCGCTTTGCCGATGGCCTATTATTTTCACCGCGCCACCACCATCGGCCTTCCCGCCAACGCCGCGGTCGTTCCTCTCACCCAACTCCTTATGCCCGCCGCTATCCTGGCGATTTCGATGGGCTATATCTCTCCCTTGCTCGCAAGACTTCCCGCCCTGCTCACCTCCCTTGCTCTCCAAGCCATCACTGGCACCGTACATGGACTCGGGAGCCTTCGCCTCGCCGATCTTCGCGTCGCCACTCCATCGCTCGGGATGATCGCTGCCGCCTCTGCGGCGTTGATCCTGGCGATGTTTCTCGTGCGCCGTCGCGCCCTGTGGGCTGTCTCAGGAGTAGTTGCGTTACTGGCAGCATCCTTAGCTCTCGCCCTCCTGCCACCTCGTCCCCACACGCAAGCTGGAATTCTCGAAGTAACTTCGATCGACGTCGGCGAAGGCGACGCCATCCTGCTGGTCATGCCCCAGGGCCGTACCTTGCTCATCGATGCCGGAGGTCCCATCTGGGGCGGTGCTTCACAACTCGATTTCGGCGAAGACGTGGTCGCCCCTTACCTCTGGACGCGCCGTATCTCCCGCCTCGACGCCGTCGCGATTTCCCATGGCCACTCCGATCACATCGGAGGCATGTCCGCCGTACTGAAAGATTTTCGCCCCAAGGAATTATGGGTTGGTCTGCTTCCGCCCAGTCGCGCTCTCGATAGCTTAATCGCCGAAGCTCACACTCTCGGAATCAAGGTTGTGCGCCATTGGGAAGGAGATGAATTCGATTCAGGCGGCGCGAAAGTCGATGTTCTTTTTCCGCCGCAAGATTGGCCCGTCGGCCTCGAGCCCAAGAACAACGACTCTATGGTCCTGCGCGTCACTTACGGTTCAACTTCTGTACTGCTTGAGGGCGACGCCGAAAAGGCCGTCGAACGCCGCATTGCCAGTCTTCACCCGCTGCATTCGGATCTGTTAAAGGTAGGCCATCACGGCAGCGCCACGTCCACCACACCGGAAATATTAGCGGCGGTCAAACCCGCCTTCGCCGTCATCTCAGTCGGCTTCCACACTTCCTTCGGTCTTCCCAAAGCCGACGTTCTCGCACGCCTCCAAGCCGCCGGAGTCCGCGTCTACCGCACCGATCTCAACGGCGCCGTCACCTTCTATCTCGACGGCCACTCCGTCACCCCGTCCCTGCCCTCGAACAATTAGAAGGATTTCCGTCTTGAATGAGTACTGCCAAGAAGGAAGCCCGGCGAGATGGGATCGAATCTCCAGGCTGACTTAGCGGACCCGATCGCCGTCCCCGCCGTGTTGTTCGGCGAGACACGCGTCGAAATTCTGGAACGCCGAGGTAGTCCTCGAATGACGGGGTAGATCCTCGAATGCCGGAGTAGTCCTCAAATGCCGGGGTAGATCCTCGAATGCCGGAGTAGCCCTCAAATGCCGGGGCAGATCTTCGAATGCCGGAGTAGTCCTCAAATGCCGGCGCGACCGTGGAAGAGCGGCGCTTTAGCGCCGCGTAAAAGCGTCGAGGAGGATGTGGGCTTTAGCCCCTGAGGCCCTCAACTCTGCGTCTCGTCATCATCCGCCGCCGCACCCGATTGCCGGAATTCCTCGATCAATCCGCGCGCCTTCTCCGCATCCTCTTCCCGCACCAGAATAATCATTCCCCCGAGCCCGGGAAACGCGTCCTGCAAAAGGCTGGCCGACTGCAGATCATTGTCAATTCCCGCCGAATCCAGCAACCCTTTCACCACCATCGCCTCCGACTCCTGTTCGCTGCCAAACACCTTCACCAGCTTCTCATTCGGATCAGGCCGCTGTTCTTCCGCCGTTGCATTCGACTGCTCTGCCATGGTGATCTCCATTTCCGGATTCAGCCCGCAACCAGCAGGCTCGGACTCCGCATTCCTCAGATTCTACCTCTTCTTCCGAGGTTGCATTTCCCGCTCTCCGCACGCTGGCCCGCTTGCCATCATTCCGAGCGCAACTGTTTTTCAGCTGGATCGAGGACCCTCTAGAGGATCGCCACCACCCCTTTGCTCGGCATCCCCGAAGAACCCAGCACTTTCGGGCCGTTTCCTTTCGACCTCGATAGGTGCAAGATGCTTCCGAGAGCAGCGCAAAATCCAACTCCGTCGTATCATCCAATCTGTGGGTTTCGCAAAAGGTGTTGGTCAAAAAGGATCTATGAATTCTGGGGAGCAATCCGATCGTGAAGAAAATCTATCTCTAAATGGGGCCCAATCCGATCAAAATACGGCCGAGGACGAAGCCCGAAGAATCCGCCGTCTCCAACTGATGATCAGCATGGTCTCTTCCGTCATCAGCCAGGATTCCAGCCTTACCGTGGAAGAGGCCTCGGAACTCGCCGCCGGCGCCAAGCGCGCCGCCCTCGCCATGTTTCCCGACAAAGAACTCGCCTACGATCTCCTCTACAAACCCCGCCTGCAGCGCCTCATGCGCGAACGCTTCCGCCTGCAATAAGCCGCCTATCACTGCTTAGTTGTCATCCTGAGCGAAGCAAGCCGGTGAGCGAATCGACCCCTCTCGCTCACTCATTCCTTATCACTAGAAACCTGGAAAGTACTACGGACCCTCTCAGTACCATGGAAGAGCGGCGCTTCAGCGCCGCGTTAAGCGTTGAAATGATTTGGGCTTTAGCCCCTGTCGTCCCTACTCATCCACCACCACATTCCGCAGCGTCCCCACTCCCTCCACGCTGATCTCCATCACGTCTCCCGCCACCACCGGTCCCACGCCCGCGGGCGTTCCCGTCGCAATCAGATCCCCTGGCAGCAGCGTCATCGCCTGCGATATAAAACGAATCACCACATCCAGCGGAAATATAAAATCCTTCGTATTTCCCGCCTGCCGCACCGCGCCATTCACCCTCGTCTCTACTCCCACCCCCGCCCACGGATCCATCCCATCCGCCACCACCGGCCCCACCGGACACGACGTATCAAACCCCTTCGCCCGCGCCCACTGATCCTCTTTTCGCTGGATGTCGCGCATCGTGACGTCGTTCAGGCACGTATAACCGAGAATGTACGGCCGCACATCTTCGCTATCCGCCAGCAGATGGCATTTCTTCCCCATCACCACGCAAAGCTCGCCCTCATAGTCGACGCGCTCGGAAATCTTCGGCCGCTTCACCACCCCGCCCGGCGCCAGCAGCGCCGAGTTCGGCTTGAAAAACAAGAGCGGCTCCGTCGGCACATCACTTCCTAACTCCGCCGCATGCTCCCGATAATTTCGGCCCACGCACACAATCTTCGACGGCCGCACCGGCGGAAGCAGCGTCGCCTCGTCCAACGCAATCGGTTCGATCCGTCGGGTTCGCAGACCCTCCACATCGCCATCGGATTCCTCCGGCGCCGTCAGCAGGATCCTCAAAATCGAATCGCGTCCCGCCACCGATTCGACCAGCCCATAATGAGCCTCTCCGTTCAGTTGAAAGCGGCAATATTTCATCGTCTTCTATCTAACCACGAGTAACGGAAATCCGCAGAAAGTTTTTAATCTCCAACATCCATCCTGGAAACTTTGTCATCCTGAGCGGAGCAAGCCGGTGAGCGAAGCGAACCGTCTCGCGCAGTCGAAGGATCCCTGGCGGCTCCCCGCTACCCACGTCTCTGCAAGGCGTTTGTACCAGCGCCCTCCGGCTGTCTTGCGAAAGGCCTGCCTACGGCACGCTCTCGCTGGTCTCCTCTGACCCCCCACTCTCATTCCCCCGGTGATCGACCGCCGACACCGAATAAAAATAAGTCTTCCCCGCCACAACCCGCGTATCGCGAAACGCCGGCGTCTTCACCACTTCGGAGTTTATCTTCACCGCCGCCGATCCCTCTTCATGCCGGTAAACGTTGTATCCGTCCAGATCCGCATCCGCCACCGGATTCCATATCAAATCGATGAACGCCTGCTGCCCCGGTCCCGAAAATACCGCCTGCAATCCCGCGGGCACCGCCGGTGGGAAGACATCGTGCGCGAATACCTTCACCTCCGGGGTGTCCTCGCCTTCTATCTCAATCGCTGCCTTTCCCGCCTTCTCGATGGCACTCACCACCGTGCCTCGATAGAAATATGTCTTCTCCCACTCGAAGGTCTGGTCAAGGAAAGAAGTGACAACGTTGCTCGAAGCCCTGCCCAGCGCGCACTCCGTCGCCGCCACGTCCGCAATCTTGCTTTCGCTTGAGCTCGATTCCGCACGCCGGTAAATCCGGAAGAGATATTGAATATCGCTGATTCCACCCGGCGTCTCCGGACACTTCCACGAAATCAGCACTCCGGGCGCTGTGGCTTGCGCAGCGAAATCGCTGAACGGCGCCAGCGTTGGCACCAACGGCACGCGCGTCTGATTCGAAATCCCCGCTCCCCGCCCCGCCTTGTTCAGCACTTCCACCGCGTACGTGGCAAACTCGGTCGGATGTTCCTGCTCAAGCGTCGCCGGCAAAGCGTCGGTAAACGTCCCACTCAATTTTTTCCCGGACGCCTTCTTTGCCGTCTGCTCGAAATCCGCTGGTGGCGCCGCTTCTCCCGCCGGCGGTCCACATTGCTTCAGCGCCCCCGCAGCGCTCCGGCATATGAGGGTTTTTCCCAGATAGCGCGTTCTCTGCCGGTCCGTAGTCCGCGGCGGGATCGTCCACGTCAGCGTCACCTTGTCGCCCTTCCTCGCCGCACGTAGGTCCGTAGGCGGTTTCGGCAGCTCCAGCGAAGGCGCCTCCGGTGGCCCAATCGACGCGCACCCGCTCATCCCCACCAGCGCGCTCAGCAGCAACACCCCGCGAATGATTTTCATGCAGGAAGAACAGAGTACATCAGATCCTTGTGACAGCATCACCGCCCGTTTGGAGCGGACACTCCTGTCCGCTGGTTCTGACCTGCCTGCGTCAATCTCCCGACCCCCTCATCATTCCAACCTTAGCCGGAGTGTCAGCGACGGCGGAGTGGAGAGTCTGCCCTGAGCGAGGCCGAAGGGGAACCTGTCGTTTGCATGAAGCTTCACGAAACACAGAATCCGTTCAACCCCAATCACCACCACTGGCCCCGGCAGCATCGTGGAAGAGCGGCGCTTCAGCGCCGCGTACAGCCCCTAAACACATGCGGGCTTCAGCCTCTGCGGCAGCTACAGAATATATCTCGACAAATCCTGATCCTTCACAATATCGGTCAACATCTTGCGCACATAATCCGCATCCACGGTCACGTGCTCGCCCTTACGCTCCGGAGCCTCAAAGCTCAATTCGTCCAGCACACGCTCCATAATCGTATGCAGCCGCCGCGCCCCAATGTTCTCCGTACTCTCATTCACCCGAAACGCAAAGTGCGCAATCTCCTGCAGCGCCTCCGGCGTAAATTCCAGCTTCACCCCTTCGGTCTCCAGCAACGCCGTGTACTGCTTCACCAACGAAGATTTCGGCTCCGTCAAAATCCGCACGAAATCTTCCATCGTGAGCGACTGCAACTCCACCCGAATCGGAAACCGCCCCTGCAACTCGGGAATCAAATCGCTCGGCTTCGAAACGTGAAACGCGCCCGCAGCGATAAATAAAATATGATCCGTGCGTACCATCCCGTAGCGCGTGTTCACCGTCGTCCCTTCGACAATGGGCAGAATGTCGCGCTGCACGCCCTCGCGCGAAACATCCGGACCATGCCCGCCTTCGCGCCCCGCAATCTTGTCGATCTCATCCAGAAACACAATCCCCGAATTCTCCACCCGATCAATCGCCACCCGCGTCACCTGATCCATGTCGATCAGCCGCTGCTCTTCTTCCTGGATCAGATATTCGAACGCCTCGTTCACCTTCATCTTCCGCTTCTTCGTCCGCGCGCCGAAGATGTTGGGCAGCATGTCCTTGATGTTGATGTCCATCTCTTCGACGCCCTGGTTGGTCATGATTTCAAAGGACGGAAAATTCCGCTCCCGCACATCAATCTCAACCTGCCGCTCGTCCAGCTTGCCCTCGCGCAGTTGCTGCCGCAATTTCTCTCGTGTCCGCGAAGAAGATTCCGTCAACGCCGTATTGCCATCGATCACCACTCCGCCCGCAGTTGTCGCTTCCGCCGGCCGCGCCGGCGGCGATGGCGGCAATAAAATATCCAGCAGCCGCTCCTCCGCATTCAGCTCCGCCTTGTCGGCCACGTCCTCCAATTTTTCCTCGCGCACATTATCGATCGCAATCTCCACCAGATCGCGCACCATCGACTCCACATCGCGCCCCACATATCCCACTTCCGTAAACTTCGAAGCCTCCACTTTCAAGAACGGAGAGTTCGCCAGCTTCGCCAGCCTCCGCGCAATTTCCGTCTTTCCCACCCCCGTCGGCCCAATCATGATTATGTTTTTGGGGATGATTTCTTCGGCTAGGTCTGGGGTTAGCTTTTGTCGGCGGGTGCGGTTGCGCAGGGCGATCGCGACCGCGCGTTTCGCGTCCTTCTGGCCGATGACGTGTTTGTCGAGTTCGGCGACGATCTCACGCGGCGTGAGTTCGTCGAGGGCGAGTTGTTCTTCTTCGGCGCTGCTGGGTAAGTAAATGGCCATAAAATTAGTGGTCAGTGGCTAGTAGACAGTGGTCAGTATCCTGTGTCGGCTTTCCCGGACACTAATCACTGACCACTTTCTTACAGTTCTTCAATTGTTACCGCGTCATTCGTATAGATGCACATTTTGCCGGCAATCTTCATCGCTTCTTCGGCGATCCTGCGGGCGGAGAGTTCGGTATGCCGCGCCAGCGCTTCGGCCGCGGCCTGGGCATAGGGACCACCGCTGCCGATGGCCGCGACCCCGCCGTCGGGCTCGATCACGTCGCCTTGTCCGCTGAGCAGGAAGGTTTGCTCCTTGTCGCACACCAGCAGCAGCGCTTCCAGGTGCCGCAGAAATTTATCGGTCCGCCAATCTTTGGCGAGCTCGACGGCGCCGCGCCCGAGGTTGCCGTGATATTGCTCGAGCTTCGATTCGAACCGGCTGAACAGCGTGAAGGCGTCGGCGGTGGAACCGGCAAAGCCGGCGAGGATTTTGTCGTTGTAGAGACGGCGTATTTTTTTCGCCGTATGTTTAATGACAGACTCGCCGAGCGTGACCTGCCCGTCTCCGGCAAGGACTACGCTGCCGTTGCGGCGAATGGATAAAACTGTAGTGGATCGAATCAGACGTTTCGTGGACATGAGCGCAATCCCTCATTATAGCAGCGGGAAAACCCTGGCGCCCATGCAACAGCCGCCCTCGGTGGCTGTGTTCGCGACACTTGTGAGATGAGGCGCGGCCACAGGGCCGCGCTTTTTGTTTCAGATTCGTGGGTGGACGTGACGCCATCTCAGCCCCTGCGATCCAAAAGTTGCTTCAGCCGTGCTTTCACCTCGGGCCACTCGGCGCCAACGATGGAATAGCGCACCGAGTCCCGAGGGATGAAGTCTGCGGCCATGCGGTGGGCGCGAAGAACGCCTTCAAACTTTGCGCCGATGCGTTCGAGCGCGGCACGCGAGCGCTGGTTGCGCGCGTCAGTATGAAAGCACACTCGCAGTACCCGCCAGGTCTCGAAGGCGTGCGCCAGCATGAGCAGTTTGGCTTCAGTGTTGGCCGCGCTGCGGGTGGCGGAGCGGGCAAACCAGGTGTAGCCGATCTCGCAAGCGTCGGGGTCCGGCCGGCCATGCCGCGCGTGCCCTTGCGGCCACGACCAGCGTTCCAGATTCCAGAAGCGCGTGGAGCCGATAACGGTGCCGTCATTCGGGCGGACGATGGCGAAAGGCACGGCAGTGCCGGTATCGCGCCACCCAAGCGCGGTCGCGACATAGGCGGCGGCTTGGGCTTTGCCTTGCGGAACCGGGCTCCATTGGTAGAGAGAGGGATCGGCGGCGGCGGCGGATACCAGGCCATCAACGTGATCGTGCGCGAGGGGTTCAAGGCGGATGTGGATCCCGGAAAGCGGCGAGCCTTCTTGCGTCATGACTTCCAGTATGCCCGGGAGGGGGGCTGGAAGAATAATTGTTTTCCGGTCCCCTGGACGTGACCGGATAGTCTGCCTCGCTGTCGCCCTTACCCGAGGACTCCACCTCCTGCCGCGCCGGACCTTGACGACCCAGAAAAGTTGTCAATAGGCGGAAACCGCGTCATGGCATTCAAGTGGCTCACACCAAAGAGAAAATAATTCTGGGAAAATGTCCCAGTCACCCTTCCCAAGCTGATATAATAGAAATGTAGACTAAAACTTTAAGAAAATGAGGCGCGGCCCCTTCGACGTCGCCATCCACTTCGGCACCCGCATCGTGCGCGTCCAGGTCAAATCCACTTCCTGCCGCGTCGGCACCGGATACTTCTGCCAGTTCAAGCCCAACTACCTCGGCCCGCCCTACACCCTCAAGCAACTCGATTTCTTCGCCGCCTACGTCATCATGCAGGACGCCTGGTATCTCATCCCCGCCCACATCCTCCTCGGCCGCGAACGCAAACAAGGCCTCATGCTCTTCCCCCATGCAGCCCCTCAAGAAAAATCGCTACCGCTACGAGAGCTACCGCGAAGCCTGGCCCCTCCTGACCCCGCGCCAGCCGAAACGAAACAAATAGCCCATGTGGACCGGACGCGTGGGTGCCCCATTTCTCGCGTCCTTTGCGAGAAGTGGGATTTCGAGGTCATGGTGATCTCTCATATCCGTGTCATCCCGGAGTGGAGAAGTCCTCTGTTCGAGACGGACCATGTGGAGCGGACACTCCTGTCCGCTGCTTTTGACCTTGACCTTGCGTTTTTGCCTGCGCATCAAGGAAACAGATCGACTGTCTGAGCAACCGTGGAAGAGCGGCGCTTCAGCGCCGCGTTAAGCCCAAAGAAAAGGACCTGGGCTTCAGCCCCCGGCGAGTACTCCGTGGCCGAGTCATCACCTCACCATTTGTCGTTCCGACCGGAGCCGGACCCTGAGCGAAATCGAATCGGCCGCAGAAAATTCCAGCCGCGGAGCGGCGGCATAATTCAGCCCAGGGCGTAAGCCCTGGGTCAGCCTACACCCCCACCGTCTGCTCACTCGGCTTCGCCGCCAACAACTGCCTCAACACATATTGCAGAATCCCGCCGTTGGCGTAGTAGAGGGCTTCTTGCGGAGTGTCGATGCGAACCAGGGCGTTGAACTCGATTGGCTTATCTTTCCCGCCTCCGCCGCTGCTTCCCGCCGGCGTCGCGCGGACTTTGACTTTCTGTCCGGCGGCGTAGTGATCGATCAGTTTGCGGATGCCGGTGATTTCGAAAACCTCTTCGCCGGTCAGCTTGAGCGATTCGGCGTTTTGTCCTGGCTCGAATTGCAGCGGCAGGATTCCCATGCCTACAAGATTGGAGCGGTGGATGCGCTCGTAGCTTTCTGCGATGACGGCGTGGACGCCCAGCAGCCGCGGGCCTTTCGCGGCCCAGTCGCGAGATGACCCGGAGCCGTATTCCTTGCCGGCGAGGATGATGAGCGGAGTGCGCTCAGACTGATACTTCTGCGAAGCGTCGAAGATCGACATTTCCTGATTGGTGGGGAGGTGGCGAGTGAATCCGCCTTCCACGTTCACCAGTTTGTTGCGCAGGCGGACGTTCGCAAAAGTGCCGCGGACCATGACTTCGTGATTGCCGCGGCGCGAGCCGTAGGAGTTGAAGTCGGCGGGCTTGACGCTATGCTCTTGGAGATATTTTCCGGCAGGGCCGTCTTTCTTGATCGAACCGGCGGGAGAGATGTGGTCGGTAGTAACGCTGTCTCCCAATACCGCTAGCACGCGGGCAGAGCGAATTTCTTCGACGGGCGAAGGCTTGAGCTTCATGTCGTCAAAGTAGGGAGCGCGGCGGATGTAGGTGGAATCTTTTTCCCAGGCATAGGTCTGGCCTTTGGGAATGGAGAGCCCGCGCCAGCGCTCGTCACCGGCGAAAACTTCGGCATAATTTTTTGAAAACATTTCTGCGGTGACCGAGTGCTCGACGGCCTCTTCGACCTCACGCTGCGTGGGCCATATGTCCGCGAGGTAGACAGGCTTGCCTTCTTTGTCTTTGCCGATGGCGTCCTTGCGGAGATCGGTGTCGATGCGGCCGGCGAGGGCGAAGGCGACGACCAGCGGAGGCGACATCAAATAGTTGGCGCGAACCTCGGAGTTGATGCGCCCTTCGAAGTTACGATTGCCGGAGAGAACGCTGGCGACCACGAGATCTTTTTCGTCGATGGCTTGCGAAACTTCGGTAGGCAACGGCCCGGAGTTGCCGATGCAGGTAGTGCAGCCGTAGCCGACGATATGGAATTTTAGTTTCTCGAGATAGGGCATGAGGCCGGCATTCTCGAGATAGTCGCGGACCACTTTGGAGCCGGGGGCCAGCGAGGTTTTTACCCAGGGTGGAACCTGTAGACCTTTTTCAACCGCCTTCTTCGCGAGCAGGCCGGCGCCGATCATCACGGACGGATTCGAAGTATTCGTGCACGAGGTGATGGCGGCGATGACGACGCTGCCGTGCTTGAGTGAATTCTTCACCGTCGCGGGAACGTGCTCGTGGACGTTGGGATCTTCAACGCCGATGGCGATGGGGCTGCCACCTTCTTGCTCCCATCGCTGGGAGTTGGCGGCTGGCACGGTTTTCGCGGCGGCCTTTGGCTTGATCAGCGATGGCAATGCTTTCTGAAATGAATCTCCGGCTTGCGAGAGTACGACGCGATCCTGCGGGCGCTTGGGCCCGGCAATGCTCGGCTCGACGGTGGCAAGATCGAGCGCGAGCAGTTCGGAGTATTCGGCTTCGGGAGTTTTGTCGTCGTGGAACATTCCTTGCTCGCGGCAATAGGCTTCAACCAGCGCGATTTGTTCGGCGCTGCGGCCGCTGAGTTTCAAATACTTCAAGCTCTCTTTATCGACGGGGAAGATGCCGCAGGTGGCGCCGTATTCAGGTGACATGTTCGCGATCGTGGCGCGATCGGCGAGCGGTAGTTCGCGCAGCCCGGGACCAAAGTATTCGACAAATTTCCCGACGACGCCGTGCTTGCGCAACATCTCGGTGATGGTGAGAACAAGATCAGTAGCCGTAGCCCCCTCGCGCAAACGTCCCGTAAGCTTCACACCGACGACAAGCGGAATCAGCATGGAGACAGGCTGCCCGAGCATCGCAGCTTCGGCCTCGATCCCGCCCACGCCCCATCCCAGAACCCCGAGCCCATTAATCATCGTTGTGTGACTGTCGGTGCCGACCAGGGTGTCGGGATAGGCTACGCGGGCGCCCTTCGATTCGTTTACGAAAACTACGCGGGCGAGGTATTCGAGGTTGACCTGGTGGACGATGCCGGTGTCGGGAGGGACGATGGCGAGGTTGCGGAATCCGGTTTGTCCCCAGCGGAGAAAAGAGTAGCGCTCTTTGTTGCGCTGAAATTCTAATAGCGCATTCATGTCAAACGCGCTGGCGGTGCCGAATTCGTCGACCTGAACGGAGTGATCGATTACTAATTCGACGGGTTGCAGTGGATTGATGAGGGAGGGATCGCCACCGAGTTGTTGCATAGCGTCGCGCATGGCAGCGAGGTCGACGACGCAGGGAACGCCGGTGAAATCCTGAAGGAGGACGCGGCTGGGAGTGAAGGCGATCTCTTTTTCGGGCTTGGAATGCTTGTTCCAGGCAGCGAAGGCGCCGATGTCCTCTTGCTTGACGTTGCGGCCGTCTTCGGTACGCAGAAGGTTCTCGAGGAGGATGCGCAAGGAGTAAGGAAGATGTTTGGTGGAGATGCCTTGCTGGTCGAGGGCGTCGAGGCGGTAGATTTCGTATTCCTTGTTGCCAACGTTAAGAGCGGAGCGGGCTTTGAAGCTGTTTAACGACATGATGCCTTCCTGATGAAAGATGCCGCGAGACGGCTGGCGCCGCATGGCGGGCTGCAGTGAATATCGGAACTCATTAGTTTAGTCGTTTTGGCGCGGAATGCGTAGTGGGAGAAGCTTGTGCAACGAGCCAAGTTGCATAGGTCTCTTCGAAAGGCTCGGGGCGGGTCGTCGGCGGATACGAAATCAAAAACCCCGCCCTGTCTCTCCAAAAAACGGAGAGACAAGGACGGGGCACCCGCGCGCCAGAGGAGGTTTAGCGGGCGACGGCCATCATGAAAAGGAGATAGAGACGGAGGGACCAGAGGGCTGCG
>Ga0187847_10000522_pt1 | contig 42059 bp, 53 predicted proteins | sample June2016WEW_4_10_FD_132458 | JGI IMG/M metagenome (GOLD analysis project Ga0187847, IMG submission 132458) | Peatland microbial communities from SPRUCE experiment site at the Marcell Experimental Forest, Minnesota, USA - June2016WEW_4_10 | ecosystem: Environmental > Terrestrial > Soil >...
CCGTGTTTTCCCTCCTTCAGACAATCGTTCCAACAGCTTTCAGTTCGCACACCCACAATCCAACCCACAACTACTGCACCGTTGCGTTCATCCCCACAGCTGTCAGGAATGCGCCTTGCGCCGCCCGTGTCTCATCGCTGTCTTCCTGCGTGTACAGATCGAGCGTCGTCTGAATCTTGCTGTGACGCAGGATGCCCTGCACGGTCTTGGGTTCGACTTTCGCCTTGTTCACCAGCCAGTTGCTAAGTGAGTGGCGCAAGTTGTGAAGCCCGAACCTTTGCCCGTCCTCAATGTGCACTCCGGCTTTCTTTGCTGCCGGTCGCAGGTAGTCGGCGACGAACACGGAAGAGCAGAGCGGCTTCTTTCCCTCGGCTCTCATCGACGGGTAAGTCTCGGCGTTCCAGCCATCGGCGGCAATGAGGTAACAGTCGTCCTGCATGGTTTCCGCCCAATAATCCATGAGGTGCTGATAGACATCATAGTTGTCAATGTGCGGCTGCCCGGTGTAGTGAGCCAGCAGATCCTCAGATAGCGCAGTCGCGACTTCCTTCGGATGGCAATCAGCCTTCAATTGCCGCAGCGTTTTGGCGTTCTTCTCCCGCCACGCGTCGAAGTGTGCGTTCATGCCCGTAATGAAGGCGGCGAACTCTGGGTGCTCGTAGATCATAGACTTGATGGCCGACTTGTCCACGGCGAGATCGACGTAGCCTGGGCGGTTCGCTTTGAACAACCCCTGCCGGAGATTGGGACAGACTTTCCAATAGCGGCAGAGGGCATCCACATCGCGTACCGGAATGCCGCCGCGTAAGTGGCCCTCGATGTCCTGCATATCTTCGGCTTGCTGGCTGTCGATATAGCGCGGTAGGTTGAGGTTGAACTCATTCTTCTCGATCTCCGCGATGGACACCATCCGCGAGTATTTTGGGGTTTCGAGCCGCCTGTTGAAGACATCGACGATCTTGTGGATGTCCTGGGCGCGTAGGCGGTTCTTGGGGCCATCCTTCATATAGCCCGCGCTGGCGTCGATCATGAAGACACCCTTGCGGGTATGGGCGTCCTCCTTGTCGACGACGACGATGCACGCCGGGATTCCCGTGCCGTAAAAGAGGTTGGGGGGAAGGCCGACAATGCCTTTAATGTAGCCCTTGCGGACGAGGGCACGGCGAATGTACGCCTCCGCGTTGCCGCGAAAAAGAACACCGTGCGGCAGGATGCACGCGCCTTTGCCCGTGCTCTTCAGCGAGCGGATGATGTGCAGCAAGTAGGCGTAGTCGCCCTGCCTTGCGGGCGGCGTGCCGAAAGACTGGAAACGGTCGTAGGGGTCGTGGAGAGGATCGATGCCGGTGCTCCAACGTTTGTCGGAAAAAGGCGGGTTTGCGACGACGTAATCGAAGGTTTTGAGCGTATCGCCGTCCTTGAACTTGGGGACGGCCAGCGTGTTGCCCTGCGCGATGAGCGCGGTGGGGTTGTTATGCAGGATCATGTTCATCCGTGCGAGGGTACTGGTGGCGGCATCCTTTTCCTGGCCGTAAAGAGTGACGGCGGTACGCGCTTCATCCCCCACCTTCAACAACAAGGAGCCCGAGCCGCAGGTCGGGTCATACACGGTGTGGCACTCGTCGTCTTCGCTTCATGGATGCCAATGATCTGCGCAATGACGCGGCTGACCTCGGCGGGTGTATAAAACTGCCCCTTGCTCTTGCCACTCTCCGTGGCGAAGTGGCGCATCAGGTATTCGTAGGCGTCACCCAGGATGTCGTCGCCGTCGGCGCGGTTCTTACTGAAATCAAGAGCCTTGTTTTCAAAGATGGCAATGAGGTTGGTGAGCCTGTCCACCATCTCCTTGCCACTGCCGAGCTTCGAAGGCTCATTGAAGTCCGGCATATCGGACAGTTTGTTGGCATTCGCGAGAGGGGCGATTATTTTCTTGTTTATCTGGTCCCCGATGTCGGGCTTGCCCTTGAGGGCGACCATGTCCTTGAAACTGGCACCGGGCGGAATGGTGATCGGTGCATACGGCATCCCGGCATATTTGTCGCTGACATACTTGATGAAAAGCAGGACCAGGACATAGTCCTTATACTGGCTGGCGTCCATGCCGCCGCGAAGTTCGTCGCAGCTTGCCCAGAGAGAAGAGTAGAGTTCGGATTTCTTAAGGGCCATGCCTACACGCCTGTTTGCTTTCCTAGCGGTGCTATTTCCGCATTCCGTGGCAAAAGTGAAAAAGGAGGAACATCTCTTTTAGCCCAAGGAACCCCACTATGGCAACACGATTGGGATTGATGCAATTAACGCGGCGCTTCCCGAATGTCCGCCAGAGCGTCGAGAAACTGGCGGGCCGTGACGATCTGAGCGTCTGCCCACTTCGCGGGGAAATCCTTCAGATTGCCGGTTACGACGTAATGGGCACGCGCAGCCTGGGCGCATTCCAGAAAAATGTCATCATCGGGGTCGGAACAGGCACGCACCCTCTCAGTGGGCTTGACCCAAAACCCATTTTGCCGAATCGCGCGGAGTGCGGACTCGATCACCGCCTCGCTGCGGTTAAATTTGGGTCGCCGGAGCACTTCTTCGTATTCGGCATAGATATCGCCGCTGACGCAAAGCTGCGCGGTGGTTCCTGCGAGCGTCATCAAAAAGGTCCGGGCAGGCAAGCCCTGTGGTTGTAGCAACGCGGAAACCAGAATATTCGTGTCGAGGACGACCCGAATCATTGCTCCGAGGGCCGGCTTTCACGGCGCGCCCTTCGCGCCGCCACTATCTCCGCATCAATTTCGTCCATGGAGAGTTGATCCAGACCCTGCTCTTTCGCGCTTTTCCAGGACGCCTGGAGCCACTCCGGCGCGGAAGGCGAGGTCGTGGTGCGGATGCTGATCTCCTCGTTTTCGGCAAGGGAGCGTCCCAGCAGGCTTTCGATAGCCACTTTCTGGTCCGGCGATAGGTCTTTGGCCTTATGAGTCATGGGTGTACCTGATGCTTCAAGCTGGTTCAAAGCCAGTTTAGGGCGTTTTATTGGCATTGTCACGTGGAATTGCGCTGCCAGAGCGCTACTGGCCGATGGCGGGGATCGCAAAAATCCCCAAAATCAAACCCAAAGAGAGGAGAATGTTGAGATGTCTATAGAGCAACGACTGGTGGATCTGGGCATTTCACCCGATTTGCCCGAAGAGGAGATTGCCGCAAAAGTGAAGGCGCTTCACGAGAAATGTCTGGCAGAACAGCAGGCTGCGCTCGAAGAGTATGAGAGAAAGCTAAATGCTCGTGCACGGTAGTAGGCCCAGGCCGAATCTTGGGGCGTTTTGTTTTTATCCCCTACCCTGCTTGCGGCCACGCTCTGCGGCTGCAGCTGCGCTTGCCGCCGTAACGTGTGCGTAGCCCTCGTCATGGAACCGCGCTTTTTCCTGGGCCTTTTCGCTGACTTCAAGCAGCTTGCTTTCGATTTCCTCGACGCTAAAACCGCGTTGCGCGGCCATCATGCACCAGAAAAAGTCCGCCTTGCTACGATCCGGGGCGCCCTCCCTGGCACGCGGTGCTTTCTGGATACAGAGCCCGTAGTCCGGCCATTCCGGCTCCTTTCCTAACCGGCTGTGTTTGCGTGAACGGGTAAAAGGAACCACGGCGGGGGACTGGTAAGGCTTCGGCGGCGCAACAAGTCCAAGGGCTTCGAGCGCCTCCGGTGTTGTCATTTTTCCGGGGAAGGCGTCGATAATTCTGACCCTCGGAAAGTTCCCGATATATTTGGGTTTGAAGTTGGAGCTGCCGGCCAGGCGCACGGAGCCGCTGGCCGAAACATCCGACTTTATCCCGTCTTTGACCCGGCCGATGAAGTCCTTGCGCGCCTGGTCGCTGGCGAAGCTGGGAACGGCAATCCATGCCTGTTGATTGCCGGGGCTCGTCTCAACCGTCAGAAATGCCACGGGATGCACCCGGTCCAGCTTGTCCTCCGTCAGGTCGTCGAGCTGTATAAAGGCCGTGGTATCGCTAAACGGCCGCACCATGAGATTGCCCCCTGCCCTCGTCTTGCCGAGCGATTTCTTGGTTTTCTTCTGCAGGATGTCGCATTCCTCCAGTTTGGAGGCAACGCGTATCATCGGCGGCAGAACTCTGCGAATATCCTCCAGGGAGTAGGCCTTGCCCCATTGGAGAATCCCGTTGAGGTCGGTTTTGGTGACGTGGATTCGGTTCTGCAATTGCACTTTCGTCTTTCTTGTCTCCTACTTGGACGAAGCGGGTGTGGTGCTATGAAGTCTCAGGAACTCAGCCAATTCTCGCCTGACGTCAGTTCCATGCCCCACTAAGAGATGTCCACCTGTCGGATAACCAACGAAGCGAGCGCCAGGAATGTGTTCTGCCGTGAAGCGTCCGCCCTTAAAGGTCCCAAACAAGTCGTCCTCGGCGCTGATCACAAGGGTCGGCTCTGTGATCTGCTCCAGGTCATAACGCGGAACTGAAAGGGCAACCGCGGCGTCGTTTCTCAGTCCCTTCTTACGCTGGCTAATCGGCTCGATATTTCGGAGCACCGCGAGAACACGTGCTTGCTCCTCCGGTTCGGCATTCTTGAAGTCGGCGGGCGGCGTCGCACCGATTGTCTTCATCACGGTATCGAACGAAAGTTTCGAGGCCGACCAGAAAGCGAAATCAGACCTCAGAGTGGTGTTCATCAGGAACTTCGCGAGTGCCGAAGGTTGTGGCGGCGGCTGGTTGGCCGGGCGTGGTGCAAAGGCGATCGGGAACAGCAGAACGAGCGCTGAGCAGCGCTCCGGATGTCGGATGCAAAGCTGCATCGCCGATGGTGCGCCCATGGATCCGCCGATGACGACGACCTTCTGCAAGTTCAACGCATCCAGCAGGCAGGCATGGGCGTCGGCTTGGGCCATAGGCGATGAGTCCGCCGGCATGGGGGTACGGAGATAGCCGAATCGCGAAGGCGCGACCACCCGGAATCCAACTCCGAGGAAGTTGCGTGCGAGGTCCAAGCTCTGGTCGAAACCGCCGCCGGCGCCGTGAATCGCAAGAATGACAGGTCCGGTCCCCACGTCCGCGTATTCGATCATGCCGCAGGGAGTATTGGCGATTTTGCTGCCTGAAGAGCTGTGGATCCGTGCTACTTCCATGTCGTGGCGATAGCTGGAGTAGACCAATGCAGCCAATACCAGCACGATGATCAAAATAGCGAACTTTTTCCGAATCATTTCGGTCACGGGAAATCGGTGAGTTGAGCTTATCGGGTCCCAGAGTGGGTGCAGTGAGCAGAATCACTTGTCGCAGTGACAAGAAAAAACAGCGGTTTGTGGGCCGCGACAAGGGGCCTGCAGCTCGGTGTTTCTCGTCACTGACTGTTGGCGCGCAAACAGGTAGAAATGAGCGATCTCAGAACTGGGCGATGATCAATCGAGGAGTGACGTAGAACGGCTCAATGAGTCAGATAGGGGATTTATGGCGGTCCAAAGTAGTAGAGATATTGAACTCTGTGAAAGACTCAAGAACGCTCGGCTACGCACACCGCAATCGGATACGGATGCACGGAGAGGAGTTCGATTTGACCTCCAATCCACTTGACGACGAAAACGGTTTTGCCATTGAAGCGATTGCGTGAAAATCAGGAATTGCGAGGAGGCTTCGGATTCCCTTGTCGATCCTGCAGATGACAAACAAGGACCTGGCGGCGAATGCTACTTCTCGCAATGCTGCGTGACAGAACAAGTTCGGTATGCGCCCACGCGGCTTTGCTGACTCACCTTCTTCATCGCACTCAGGAGGCCCAAAACGGCTGTTGACACATCCGAAGCAAGCGAACTCGGAATCTACGCGTGCCTTGTATGCAGGTGCCGCTTGCGCCAAGAGGGAGGCGCGCTCCGCTGTCCCACCTGTTCCCGAGCCTATCCAATCAACGGAGGTATCCCGGACTTCATCGGGGAAGAACTGTCCCGAAGTGCGGACCCCGTATTAAGGAGAATGCGCTTCATCGACCGGATGGCACACATTTACGAATCGAAGTTGTGGTATCCGATCGTTCTAAATGTCTACGGTGGATTTCAAAGCCCATCTCTTGCGCAGTTGATCGGTACGGTATCTCAGAAAGTCCAATCGACCAAAGGCCGCGTGCTCGATATCGCCTGCGGCCCCGGAACCTACGGGCGACGGATTGCGTCACCGTCGAAGGAGGTGTTCGGAATCGACGTCTCCATGGGGATGCTTCGGCAAGGCGCGGCATACGTCGCAGGGGAAGGCACTGCTAACATGCACTTTGCCCGCGCAAGAGTGGAGGCCCTACCATTCGAAGATGGCGTTTTCGACGCCGTACTCTGTTGTGGATCGCTTCATCTCTTCGCCGATACCGTAACCGCTCTGCGCGAGATGGCTCGCGTCATGAAGCCATCAGCGATTCTTTCCGTCTTCACCTTCACCGCGGGTCGTGGTGGCATCCTAAAGTTTGCACGAGTGCGCGAGTGGAGCCTCACGAATCATGGCCTTCATGTATTTGAACTCTCGGCGATGGAGCAGTACTTAACCGCTTCAGGCTTTAGGGACTTCCAGCCAGAACTATCCGGCTCCACGTTGACGTTCAGCGCTCGCAAACAGGCGGCCTGATTGGTGGCGCAAAACCTATGCGGCTGTGGCTGGAGCGGCAACCTCTCGATGGCCAGGCTTCTGCCGCATTCGTTTGGTGCCCTTCGTTGTTCCGGCGGTGATCGCCGGCATTCTCTTGATGGTGGGTGTGTCGATGTTGGTGGTCGCGGCGTGTTCGGTCATGCGGGCGTACAACCGGGATCAGTTGGTCACCTCCGGAGTATCAGCTCTCGTGCGACATCCCATCTATTCGGCATGGATCGTGTTCATTCTGCCGGGGCTGGCTTTTCTCAGCCGATCCTGGCCAATGCTGCTGACCCCGTTGGTCGCCTATGCGGCCTTCAAGATGTTCATCGACCGCGAGGACCGATACTTGCAGCAGCGATTTGGAGAGGCATATCTCGAATACCGAGCCCGTGTCAACGAACTGATCCCGGTTCCGCGGTTCTGGCGTCGGTCTGCTAAGGCTGTGCCAAATGCTAATTGATCGTGATTCTCAGGCTAGCGACACGTTGACGCTGTTAGCTCGCCTGCGATCGTTCTGTTTTCCGGGCGGCGAGGAGGCCGCGCGCCTCATCGGAGCGGTTCGCACCGCCGAGAAGGGCGAAATGCGCATGTCTCCCCTAGCGCGCTGGATCCCTTTCACCGCGCAGCAATTCACTGATGCCAGACGCAGCAGGTTTCGCTGGGACGCGCGTCTCGATCCGGGCAAGATCGCTTCCCCCATGGTCACTGACGCCTACGAAGAAGGCCACGGACGCCTCGTCGTCAAGCTCGGAGGCGTACTACCGGTGAAGAGAATAACTGGACCGGACGCCGATAAGGGCGAACTGCAACGCTACCTCAGCTCCATTGCGTTCTGCCCACCCATCTTGCTGAACCATGTCTCATTGGACTGCGCCGCCGTGGGCCCTCTCACCTTGCGACTTCGTGACCGCGACGACCCAACCGGCGCCGTGATCGATATCGACATTGACGACGATGGCCGCCCGCTTGGTTGTCGCGCCGATCGCCCCCGCACCGTCGGAAAGAAATCCGTTCTGACTCCGTGGTCTGCCACTTGCACCGAGTTTCGCGAGTGGGAAGGTCTGCGAATCCCAACGCGACTGGAGGTCTCCTGGCATTTGCCCGAAGATCGGTTCGTCTACTTCCGAGCGGAGATCACGTCGTTTGTCGCCATCCACTAGGAACCCTCGAAGGGTAACCACGAACGACCTTGTGGTAAGACGAATTATTGTCGCTCTCGGCAATCTAATCGTGTCCCCAATTGATCCTGGTAGCACGCCGGCCACTTCCTATCCCGGAAGTCAAGCCATCGGACGCGCCAACGATGTCCACGACTGCTTCATACTCCCGTAGCGCCAGCATGACTATCCCAGCCGTGAGCAGGGTGGCGTCTATGCTGTGGAACGATCCAACGCTGACACCCAAGCGAGTGAAAACCGCATTGAAGACCGGGTACAAGACCCTCGGGGCTGTAGCTGATGACTTTGGCTGTAGTCCGAGAAGGCGCAGAGCTTGACGGCTACAGGGTCGAAGGGCTCGGGAAAGAGTGGCGCGGGTGGTGTATATCCGGCGCAACGACAAATTCTCGGTTTTCCTGATCACGATATTTCAAATCGGCCAGAGTCTCGGCAGAAATTCATCCAATCCTGGCATAGTGTCCAATGGCACACAATTATCTTGACTCGCGGTGTCCAATGGAGTACAAGGGAATTGTGCAGACGGTCGTCGAGACGCCCACTTACCTCGCCCTTGCCAACAAGCTCTTTAGCGAGGAGGAGCGTGCGGACATCGTGGCACTGGTTGCGGCTGACCCGGAATGTGGAGACGTGATTCGTGGAACGGGCGGGTTTCGGAAGGTCCGCGTTGCACGCAAAGGAATGGGGAAGAGTGGCGGAGCGCGGGTTGTCTATATCTGGCGCAACGAGAGATTCCCGGTTTTTCTGATCACTGTTTTTCCGAAGAACGAGAAAGAAAACCTGTCGATGGCAGAACGCAACGCGCTGAAGAAACGGGCGGATAGTATTTTCGACACGTACGGGAGGTAGCATGAAAACGCAATTCGAGCAGATGATGGATGGCCTTAACGATGTTGAGGCGTTCCTTGCTGGAGAGCACGAAGGATTTAAGGCATATGTCCCCCAGGAAGTTGACGTCAAGGCCATCCGTAATCGACTCGGCATGACGCAAGCCAAATTTTCTAACACGTTTGGCTTCAGCCTTGACGCGATCAAGCACTGGGAGGGAGGCCGCAGGACCCCAGAAGCGCCCGCTCGCACATTGCTGACCGTGATCGATAAGAATCCTGCTGCGGTGCTCACTGCACTGAATTCCGCTGCGTTCGCTGCCGCTGTCGGCTCTTCTGAACGCACTACTGTCAACGTCAGTCGTCAGAGAAAGCGTCAGGCGCCTCGTGGCGTTACAGGACGAAACGCTCATTTTGCCGGGAGAAAAAGAACCGCGAAGTGAAAAAGGCTTTGATTAGAGCGAACGCAAACGGAATTAGCAAGCGAGCGCGAGCGACGAGTTCTTCAACCCACGATCACAATGTCTCTAACGACTTTTCAAGAACTTAGGCGGCCACCCAGAGTCACGTAAGTCGTTCAAACTACAACATAAAGCTGCACTCCGAACGTTGCGACAGAAACACCCGCCGGGAGCGTGGGTCCGACGGTGATCCAATCGCGGTGCTCTGGAGTCTTTCCAATGACTCTGTGCCGTTCTCGGGTTCGTTGAGAAAGGCCAATTTGGGTCCGATCAGGGTCCGATGAGCCGGCCAAACAGTTCCCTTGAGTTCCCTTAGAGGATCAACAACGGGCTGTCAGTACCGTTAAGTTCCAATAAGTTATGTGGGCCAGCGACTCTGTCACGGCAGAGGTCGCGAGTTCGAGTCTCGTCGTCCCCGCCATTCTTTTCAGTAGGTTGGAAGGAATGGCACCCAAAACTCCAACCCACAATCCAGCCCACAATTACTGCACCGTTGCGTTCATCCCCACGGCTGTCAGGAATTCGCCCTGCGCCGCCCGTGTCTCGTCGCTGTTTTCCTGCGTGTACAGATCGAGCGTCGTCTGAATCTTGCTGTGACGCAGGATGCCCTGCACGGTCTTGGGTTCGACTTTCGCCTTGTTCACCAGCCGGTTGGAAAGTGAGTGGCGCAAGTTGTGAAGCCCGAACCTTTGCCCGTCCTCGATGGGTACTCCGGCTTTCTTGGCGGCCGGTCGCAGAGAGTCGGCGACGAAACTGGAAGCGTAAAGCGGCTTCCTTCCCTCAGCTCTCATCGACGGAAACACAAAGTCCTCCTCCTTCGCGAAGGCGCTTTGCTGCTGCCATGCGCGAAGGTGGCCGGCCAGGACCGGATGCAGCGGGACATAACCGTCTGATGCATCGGGTTTCGTTTCTCCGTCTTCACCCTTGGCCCAGCGCTTCGATACCCGAATCCTTCCCTCGCACCACAGCACGTCCGCCCAGCGCAGCGCCAGAATCTCCGACGAGCGCAATGCGGTCGCCGCACAGGTGAGCACCAGTGCGAAGTGGAGCGGGGAGGGGAGGGACTTCAGTATCGCGAGCGTCTGGGCCGGGCTGATGATGATTGCCCGGTAGCTGGACTTGGAACGTGTCTCGACGTGCTGCACCGGATTCTTCGCGACGTGTTCGTGCAGGATGCCGACCTTGTAGATGCGGTGCATAAGGCCTCGTATCTTCGCAATCGTCGTCCAGGCAAGTCCGTTGGTTTCGTTGAGAGACTTCAGCCACTTCTGAATATCAAGCGCCTTGATGTCCTCCGCGATATTCTCACCGAATCGTTTTACGAGGTAATCGCGGACGTAGTGCTCAACGATGGGGATGGTGTTCGCCGATTTCGGGCGCACAGCATCCGCACCGAAATCGGCCTTAAGGTAAAACTCCGCCAGAAAATCAAACCGGATGCGGCCAGGGCAGGGGGCTTCGTTGATTCTGACGAGTAGTCCGAGCTTGTCCACCTCGCGCCATGCGGCTTTCTCGCTCGGGAAATCCCGAACAAGGCCGATGGGCAGGGTGTTTTCCACTCGTCTGCCGTCCCCTGTTTTGACCCTGTACCGGAGCACCCAGGTGTCTCCTTCCTTGCGCGGCACTTTCTTCAAACTTCCTCGCTGATAAGCCATAGCTCCTCTTTTCAGCGGGGACTGCCGGTTGCAGGATCGCATGAGCTTGCGCTGCGTGCACGAACAAATGGCCACCGTGTCTTTGGCGGCACGTTGGTACCCTTCGAGAATCAGGCGTTCCGTCCGAGCACTCCGAAACCTGAACGTGAGAAGACGCGTCAAGCTGTCAACCAGTGGATTCGCAGTTCCGGAGGGGTTTTCGACGGAATGATCGACTTCGATAAGGCCGTGCGAGACCCGAGCCACCTGACGATGATACTGCCAGAATACGATAGCGGAGACCATCTGCACCCGAGCGACGCTGGGTACAAAAAGATGGGCGACGCCGTAGACCTCTCGCTCTTCGAGGAGCTGCAATGAAGTTCCTCGTCCTCTGCAGACTCAAGAAGAACGGCGACGGTCCGCGCAAGGCGTTGCGTCTCAAGCACCTCGAATATATCCAGATGCACAAGGCGAGCATCCTCGCAAGTGGGCCGGCGCTCGATGAGGCGAACGCACCGTCGATGATGATCCTGTTCGTGCAGTTCACCGACAAGCAGGCAGTCGAGGACTTCATTCAGCACGAACCGTACACGGCATCGGGGCAGGTCATCGAGTCGGTGGAGGTTCATCGCTGGGCTCAAGTGCTTCCCGAGCCTGTACCGGGGTCGCTCGGGAGGGAAATCGAGAAAGAGCGCACAAGCACGCCCGCATAAACGACGGCGAGTGAGCGACAACACAGGTCAACAAAGAACCAGCCAACTGGAGAGCGATTGCATGAACAGCACGACGAGTCCGCCCGACGCATTTCCAGGGCACGATGGAGGTCACTGGGCGCCTGTTGCAAGCGAAGTCGTGGCCTCGTGGCCGCAAGGGCATTTCGCCGAGAATGTGGCCGTCGATCCGGCAGGGGCTGTGTATGTGAGCTTGCACTCCCATAACCGCATCGACCGCTTTGATCCGAAGACGCGGCAAGTCGAGGAGTTTGCGCGGCTGACGGCGCCGGCGGCGGGGCTCGCATTTGATGCCGCCGGGGCACTTTGGGTCACCGGCGGAGCCGCGGGGCAGGCCCCGGGATACATATGGCGCATCCGCTCTGGTCAGCCGGAGCCTTGGGTGGAGATTCCCGATGCGCTGTTCATGAACGGCAGCACGCCACACCCTGACGGTCGGACCTTGCTGGTTTGCGAGAGTGTCACGGGGCGCATTCTCGCGATCGACCAGAAGGAGAAGCGCTGGAGCGTGTGGCTTCAGGATGATCGCCTGCGCCCGAAGGCGCCGCGAAAGCCGGGCGCCAACGGAATCAAGTTGCATGACGGATGGGCGTGGATTTCGAGCACCGACCTCAACCTGGTTGTCCGATCAAAGATCGCCGCCGACGGGAGCGCCGGACCAATGGAAGTGGTCGCGGAAAAATTGCACGCGGATGATTTCGCCTTCGGCGAATCCGGAGCCGCCTATCTCGCGACGCATCCCGCGCAGACCGTCTTGCGACTTCAGCCCGATGGCGGACGCGAGACGATCGCTGGACCAAATGAAGGCGCCGTCGGCTGCACCGCTTGCGCATTTGGACGTGGAGCGGAGGATCGCAAATCGCTCTATGTGACAACGATAGGCGGCCTTCTGTACCCATATCGGGGAGAGATCCAGGATGCAAAACTACTGCGATTGAACGTCGGGGAAGACGGACAACCGTTGCTGCCGGAGCGCCATGACCGCTCTGCCCCATAAGTCAATTGGCGTTGTTGTCACGCACCGCGAGTCGGTGGCCAATCTGGAGGCCTTTGAAACTGCGGATGTCGGTCTTGCTCATCTGCCGGGCTATTCAGGAGAGCCAACAGGCAAGATTTCGGAAATAGGTTCTTGCATCCTCCAGCGCCTGAGGAGTCTCGCGAATGGTTTTACCGGCTTGTTCGGTGACGAAAGACGGGCATCCGCGGCTGGGATCGAGGTTATAGTCGAGAAAATGGTGAAAGCTTGAATCTGCGATGGCGCGGCCAGAGGCCCGTCAGCCTCAAACGCCACAATCAAATTGAACTCACGACCAGTAATAGTGCTCACACCGGTTGCGATCACGCGGCTTTTTGTCTGGGCTGGAGAAGAGATTGCAGCCTCATGAGGATGAGCGGGAAGGTATTCGATGGCTTTGCCCTGATTATCCCTGTGGATAACAGGGTGAACCAGCGCAATTGGCGCAACGCGCTGGTAGTCGCCGTTGCTTCCTGAATGGTAGTTCGGCCAGGAAATGTTCGCTGTTTCCGTGTCTTCAATTTCTCTTCGACTCGGGTTGCTCTCCTGGTTCTTCGAATGGAAGTGATGGGCCGAGCCAATTCCGCCAAGCGTGCAAAAGGATATCCCAAGATCTTGGTGGTCGCGGGAGGTCAGCAAACCACCGCCACGCTTCCGAAATCTGCCGATTGCGGCACAATCGTTAGCGCTTATCCCTCCACCCGCATCTACCCCAAAAAGCCAGAGTTGCTCGAAATCGGACGTGTCAAGCCTCGACAAGACTCTGTCGTCGCCGTCATGGTTGTTTTCCCGATTTCGGCAAATAACTTGGAATTGGCGATTTCCAGAGCTGTCACGGGCATCGGAGAGAACCTCTGCCAACATCGAGAAACGCTCGATTGACCAGTCATCTTTCGCGTATGGGATTGTAGTTTGCAACAGAATCTTCTTCACGGATTTGAGCCTCGACTCCTATTTAGCATTCAGTCGGATTCCCGCGCTACGCACCCAGAAACATGGTACGGGTGCGCAAGGTAAGTACAAGTCTGGGGCTTTCTCTCAAAATCGATAGGAAATCGTGGCGTTGCCAAAATTCACGGTGTGGCTTGGCGGCGACTCTTTCAGGAAGGTTCCAATAAAGAAGTGCTGAACGTAAAAGGTAGCGTTGACGTGGCGGCTAGCGTGAAGGTGGTTTTGCGACAACAATCGCATAGCTTCCTGTTCGGCGACAATTCAGACCTTGGGTTATGAAACCAAAGCTCAGGCCCTAATATAGAGGGGATTCCCGTCTGGATCGGCCAGAGTCAGAATCCTGGTGGGATAGCCCGCCGCGCGAATCACGTGCCGGAGCCGGAGCCATGTCAGATCCACAGGAGCATCTCCATTCACCCACATTCCCGCGCCTCTTTTTCCCCGAATTAGATTGTCCGCCGCGAGGTCATCGTAGGCGACGAGCACGGTGTTTCTGGAGACGCGCAGGAGCCTCGCCATCACTCGCGTCGAGGGTAGCCGCGCCCCACAGTGGACGGAGCGGCTGCGGATAGCCCCTGCTATCTGATGGTAGATTTGCCGATGTAATGGAACCTTCGACGCCCTGTCCAAGTCGATCGGCGGCACGACGAATTCTCGGCGATGACCCATAAGTGGCCCTATCGAGTGGCTCTTGTCATTATGCGCCCATCGCGCAAATATAGTGGGGTAGAAGCAAGGAGGGAAACCCATGATCTCAGGTGGCAACGCAACCGTATTCGTGTCAAACATGGATCGGGCTGTCCAGTTTTACACGGAAGTCCTGGGGCTTAAACTCACCAACCGCTTTGGCAACGACTGGGTCACCGTCGAGGCTGGCAAAGGACTCACCGTCGGCTTGCATCCGGCTTCTCCGAAGTATCCCGTACCAGGAACGAAGGGGGCCATCATGCTCGGACTGGAAATCGATGAGCCTATTGAAAATGTGGTGGCGCGGCTCAGCGGAAAAGGCGTGCAAATCAAGGGCGCCATTGTGCGGGATCAGCCTGGAAGTTTCGCTCATCTGGAAGATCCCGACGGTAACGAAATATATCTGTGGGAGGTCAACCGACAAGTCGTCCCTGCAACTGAATTCGCCCACGCCGGAACGGTGTAGCTGGTTCTCAACGCTGATTTGCCATTGGTGCAGTCGGAGTGAGGCTCAGAATGAAGTTCGCGAGAATCGTGTTTTCTATAGCGGGAGCTTTGGGACTCCTTGCAATGATCCCGATGTATCTCGCTCCGGGCTCCTATCGCTATTACGGTTCCTTGGGCGGAATCGTCGCATGGCAGTTCGCATTCTTTGTGATTGCTACGGACCCGAAACGGTACCGGTGGATGATGATTCCAGCCTTGATGGAAAAGCTGTTTTGGGTCCTGGCGCTGGTTGTCTGTTACGTTCAGGGGCGGATGACTTTGGCTGAGGTGTCTGGCGGTACGATCCCTCATGGTTTGTTGGGCGTGTTATTCGTCATAGCATTTTTCAAAACGCCGCGTAAAGCTCCATCGACGCTCTAGATTACCCACCATTATCTTCTCTCTATTCACGCATGATGATGTCCTGTGCCATGCATGGATCAGCTTGGGTAAAACTCACCCCTAGGCGTCCTTTATGTTTTCGTCGGGACAACGTCCAGAAACTCCAGCACATTTCCGCAAAGGTCGGAGAAATGACAAAAGCGGATATTTAGTTCCGGAAAGTGCGCAATCGGACGGACGACCCTCACGCCTTTGCTGACGAGTTCCTCAAAAGTGGCATCGAGGTCGGCCACGGCAAATGCCATATGTTTCTTGCCGATGAAGGATGAATACAACTGATCCGGAGGTTGCCAGTTGAGCTTCTCCCTCATTCTCTTTTGTTCAAGCAGCTCAAGCCTGGACTGGCCACATCTCAGCATGGCGATCTTCCAGTCCGGAGCATCTCTGATATCGTCCTGGATGGTGATGACGGTGAAGTTTAAGGTGGCCTCGTACCACTGAATCGCACTTTCCAAATTTGGGACGATGATCCCGCAGTGGTCAAGAAACTTCACCTCGATCATGGTTTCTTACTCTTCCGGGCTTTCATCCCCGTTGTGGCCTTGGGCGGGTTTCTCGGCCCCAAGGCCTTTACCGACAAGGTCACCCCACCGGGGTGAATTTCCAGTGTCCAGATCGAAGAGATCAAGTGCGCGGGCGACCGTGTGTTTCACGAGGTCCTCAATGCTGGTAGGACGCAAGTAAAGAGCCGGGACGGGTGGCATGATGATGCCCCCGATCTCGGTGACCGCCAGCATGCTCTTCAGGTGCCCGAGATGCAAAGGCGTCTCGCGGACCAGCAACACAAGACGCCGGCGCTCCTTGAGGCAGACGTCGGCGGCCCGCGTCAGGAGGTTGCTCGTAACGCCGGTCGCAATTTCAGAGAGTGTTCGGACCGAGCATGGGGCCACAATCATCCCCATGGTCCGGACGGAACCGCTGGCGATGGCCGCGCCCACGTCGCGCGCTGGATAAGATACGTCAGCCATGGCGTGGAGTTCCCGGTTTGTGAGCGAAGTTTCGTAGGCGCGTGTCTGCTCGCCCGCCGGGGTTACGACCAGATGGCTTTCAATTCGCAGGTCTTTCAGCGCGCGAAGCAGCTCAACGCCGTAAGCGATGCCGGTCGCTCCGCTGATACCGACAATAATTCTCTGCACAGAATTCACAGCCATCAAGTCTGAGCCTCAGCCAGGCGCGCCTCGGGGCGGGATTGATCACTGCGGGCCATTAGCGTTTGACGAGGCGGAAGCCGAAGTCGGGACCGAGTCCGCCCTTGTAAGCCAGCGAAACCCAAAGCTGGGCTTGCGCTTCCATTAGACGCACATTTGCAAGCGAGCCCAGATCAAAGGCCTCGAAGCCCGTGGCCTTGATGAGAGTCTCCGCAGTGCGTTTGGCGTCCTTGTCATCAGCGCAGAAGAACATCGCCAGTGCCCCGTCGGGATAGACCGGATGCGCCATGTTGGCGGCACCGGTGATATTGAAGGCCTTGGCGAACTTTGCGCCGGGGGCGAGGCGCTTCAGCGCCTCCACCCCCGAATGCACCCCCTCGGGCAGCGTGCCAGTTGGGTTGGAGCAGTCAATCACCACCTTGCTGCCAAGGTCGATTTTGGGCAGAGACTCGTATGCCGCTGTCCACGGCAGAGCGATGACGATTATATCGCCGAACGCAGCGGCCTCCTTGAGCGTGCCCGCTTTCGCATTCGGGCCGCAGCGCGCAACGAGGTCGAGGGTGTCTTTTGCTTTGGGGTTCTGTACCCCGAAAAACACTTCATGACCCGCCTTGACCCAGGACGTGCCAAGGGCGCCTCCCACATTACCCGCGCCGAATAAGCCGATCTTCATAAGCTATGTGTTCCCTTCGTTTGCTCTATTGCTTCGGAAAGCCGTAGGCGGTCCAGTTCGCAATCACTTTGTCCTGCAACTCCTTGGGATAGTTCCGCGCGAACGAGGTGCGCACCGGCAGCCTCTCGCCCCAGTCCTCCGGAGGCAGGCAGTTATAGACGACCTTGTTTGTCTGCCCCGCCATCTTCTCTGAGGATTCAAGGAAGGCCACGAGCGGGCTGGTTGCTTCCTTGTTCAGGTGAATCTCGCCTGACATGGGATGGCACCGGGTTGCAAATCCCCAAACGACCTCGCGCGTGTTCGTCGCATCGATGTCGTCGTTGAGCACAATGATTTTGGGAATCACGGCCCCGAACTTGGATTTCTAGAAGACATGCTGCGCAATGGTGCGGCACAGCTGCTCCGCCGTTCCGCCGGAGCGTGCGCGCCAGTCCTTCGTCACGGTCACGACCAGCCAGTGATTGGCGCTCTCCAGCGTGACCCAGGCCATCGCCACCGGTAAACCGGCGTCCCGGAGCTCGGCGAGCAGTTCCGCGGCGCTCGGAATCCCTTGCGCCGTGTGGTCCTCTTCCACCGGTTCGCCCGCGACCACCACCGGCAGGATCGGATCGTTGCGGTAGGTGAGGGCGGTGACGTTATAAACTGGCTTCGGCGTGCCGGGACCCGGCCAGAGATAGCCAGCGTATTCCCCCATCGGTCCTTCGGGCGCCGTCTCTTTGTCGGACAGGTATCCTTCGATGACGATCTCCGAGGTTGCGGGAACTTCCAGATCGACCGTCTTACACTTCACAACGTCCACGGGCCTGCCGAAATATCCGCCCATGTAATCGGCCTCGCTGACCCACGCCGGCAGCGGCATGCCCGATACAAAGGGAATGAACGGAGGCCCTCCCTGGAACAGTGCAAACGGCATCGGTTTTCCTTGCGCCTTCCACATTCCGTGAACCTGCCCCAGATGCTGCAACGGATGCACAATGCCGGTCATGCGTTTGCCGTCAAGGAGCATGACGCGGGCGATGCCCCAGTTTGTCCACTTGCCGTCCGGCGTGCGTGCCACAACGGTGCCCCAGCTGTTAATGTATCGCCCGCCATCTCCGGCATGGAGAAAGGGCGTCGGCAGGCGCATGAGGTCCACGTCTTTGCCAGTGAAAACATTCTCCTGGCAGATACCGGTTGGGACGAGTCGCGGTGGGATCGGCGCCTTTTTCTTTGCACCCACAAACGCCTCGATGATTTCCTTTCCGCTTGCCTGCGCCGGAAGGCCGAGCGACAGCGCCACACGGTTTAAGTAAAGTCCCGGCTGGCGGCTGGTTCCAGCAGGCGCGCCAAAGGCGCGAAATCCCTTTTCAATGCCTTTGATTTTCGTGAAGAGCGGCGCCGGAGCCCCGAGTGCGTAGCACCGCCGGATGATGGCGGCCATCTCAAGATTCCAATCCACCTCCTTTGGAATGTCGATCGACTCTCCCAGAGCGCGGAGCGCGTCAATATATTCGCGGGGATCGCTGATGTTAGTCGGGTTCATTTTTTGCCTCGTGCCTTGGGCGATTTTCGTCGCATGAACTGGAAGCCGATATCACGGCCGTAACCGTGTTTGATGGCAAGAGAGATCCACAGCAGCGCGAAGGGCTCCAGCACGCGGCACTGCGTCAGCGGACCGGCATCCAGGGCTTCAAACCCTAGCTCGTCCGCAAGCTTCGCGACGACTTTCTTTGCTTCCGCGTCATCGCCGCAATAAAACAAGGCCACCTCTCCCTGCGGAAACTTGGGGTCGGCCATGATATTGAATCCCACCGTGTTGAATGCCTTCACGACGTGCGCGGCTTTCGCCCACTCCGCGATGGCCTCGCCGGCGGAGGCGTGTGTTCCAACGGCCAACCCGGCCAAGCCCGGAAGGAGCGGGTTGGTTGCGTCGATCAGGATTTTCCCGGCGAGGGTTCCCGCGGTCTCAATTGCCTCCTGCGCGGCTTCCCAGGGTGTCGCCAGCAGGAGAACATCGCTCGACGACGCCGTTTCCTCGACCGACCCCGTCCTAGCCGAAGGCCCCGCGTCGGCAAGGAGCGCCTTTGCCTGGACTTCGTTTCCGCTGCGCACGCTGAAACAGACCCGATGTCCGTTCCGTGACCATGCCTTACCGAGCGTGCCCCCGACATTTCCTGAACCTATAATCCCGATCTTCATGGCTGTCTGCCTTTAGTTGTTTGTGGAAGGGTGTATTCGATTTGTTTACAGGTTCGCGAGCCTGAGCAGAGCTTTCGACATCTCGTCGGGGGCCGCAAGGAAAGGCGTGTGGCTCGTATTCATGGTTGCCACCTCCGCGCACGGTGTTTTTGCCAGCATCGCGTCCTGCAGCAACGGCGTCACTGCGCCGTCCTTTGCGGTCTTTAAATAACAGCGGCGCACGGTGCCAAAACGCGCGGCCGTCACATGGATGGGGGTGTTGAACGGCGCGGCGGGTTCGGGCCGGGCGAGGGACTGAAGCCGCTTGAGATCATCCTTGGAAGCGTCGGCGGCAAATACGTCCTTTAGCGCTTCGGCCTTAATGGAGACCGTGCTCCAGTCCGCCGCCGGAACCATGTTCGGTCCCACAAGCGAATCAACCGCCGTCTCTGACACTTTGGTGATCGAGTGCCCATCCTCTAGCAGGTAAGCGCTGGCATAGATGAGGGTTGAAATGCGCTCGGGCATGCGCTCGGCCACTTGCGAGATCACGATTCCAGCCATGCTGTGGCCGACCAGCACGACCTTTCCAGTGACGCTGCCGATTTCCGCGGCAACGGTATCGACATAGGAGTCGAGTGAAATGGCGCCGACCGGCGTTTTATCCTGTCCGCGGCCCGGCAATTCCGGCGTGCGCACATCGTGCCCGGACGATTTCAGCGCCGCGGCAACGCGCTCCCAGCACCAGGCCCCAAGCCACGCGCCGTGCACAAGAATGATGGTGCTCATGTTCCTCTCCCCTGTTGTGAAAATCTTCGTCCAGGAAAGGAGAATGGCATATGGCAAAAAACTTCGCTACGCACTTGGAGGTATGGTACCTACCTTTGGGTAATCAATGTCAGGTACCGTGCAGCGCTAACGCTTCGAGGCCCGCTTGGACGAAGAGGCTTTCTGCGCCTTGGACGCAAGGTCGAATTTGCTGCGCGCCTGGTCGCGTTCGGCGATATGAGCCTTGGCCCAGTGGCAGAGGTCCACGAGTGGCTTGATCAGGCTCCTGCCCATGTTCGTGAGTCCGTACTCAACCCGCGGCGGCACGACGTTGAAAATCTCCCGGTGAATAAGCCCGTCGCGTTCCATGCCGCGCAAGGTTTGTGTCAGCACCTTGGGCGAAACTTCGGATATCGCCCCCTGAATTTCGTTGGTCCGCAGAACGCCCTCCTGCAGTATGTGAAGGATCGTAATCCGCCATTTGTTGGACAGAAGATCGATGGCGTCTCGCGACTGCAAGGCGCGATCCCTGATGCTGATGATTCTCCCCATACTTCCCCCGCGGTAACTACTGCACCTGCAAGTGCGTAGCAGCCTTTTGTTCCATGTGGCACCCTGAAGATTACATTTTGTGATGAGATTTCTCAAGCGGAAGCTGCATATGTGGAGGGGGGTAGTTCCCGGACGGTAGGTACTATACCTCCAAGTGTGTAGAACCAATGCAGGCTAGTTGTTAGGTTGCGGCGCACACACAATAACCCGGAAGGAGAAAGCATATGGACACAATCTTGGTCACCGGCGGAAATATCGGAAATCATGTCGCCGCGCAGCTTGCCGAGAGGGGAGCGCGTGTGCGCGTCCTCGTGCGCCAGATGATCCCGAATCCAGTATGGAAAGGGCAGGGTATTGAACAGGTGGCGGGCGATCTTAACAATGTGGATTCGCTCACTGAGCCATTTCAAGGCGCAAAGAAATTCTTCTCCATTTTTCCCCTCACGGAAAACCTGCCGCAAATGGCGGTGAACACGATTGAGGCGGCGAAGAGAGCCGGAGTGGAATATATCGTCCGCTCCTCCAGCATGGGCGCAGCCACGGATGCGCCGATCATGGCGGCGAGGCTGCATGGCCAGGCGGAGAAATCGCTGGAGCGTTCCGGCATTTCCCATACCATCGTTCGGCCCAGCGCATTCATGCAGAACTACCTCCTGTCCGCCGCAAGCATCCAGGCGCAAAGCGCATTCTATATGCCGCAAGGTGACGCACGGATAGGGCTCGTGGACGCGCGCGATATCGCCGCGGTCGCCGTGGAGGCGCTGACCGGCACTGGCCATGAAGGTAAGAAATATTCCCTCACCGGTCCCGAGGCGCTCTCCAATCAAGACGTGGCGGAGAAGCTTACGCGGCTCCTCGGCAGGAAGATCAATTACGTCAACGTCACGGATGCCCAGGCGGAAGAATCGATGCGGGCCGGCGGGATGCCGGAGTGGAATGTGCGCGCGATGCTCGAACTTCTGGGAGTTGCCCGCGCCGGCTTTATGGCCGCCCTATTTCTGGATGCGGAACTCGTGCTCAAGCGAAAACCGATTTCATTCGACCGTTTTCTGGCCGATCACAAGGAGACGTTTTCGGGCAAGAAGGACGCCGCGACCGGTACCCGCTAGGAGTGCTAGCGCACAGCAAAGCTATAACCCTTCAAGGAGAAAAGAGATGAGCCTGAAAGACCCCAATGTTGTCAGCAAGTCGCACCCCAAGCGGGTTGCGATCGTGATCGCCAATCCGGCTGTGTCCACGACCACCCAGTGGCCCGTCGGCTTCTGGTGGAGCGAACTCTCGCATCCTTATTACGTTCTGACCGAGGCCGGATATGAGGTCGAAGTGTTCAGCCCCAACGGCGGCAAGTGCGAAGGGGACGGCATGTCCGATCCGCGCGATGCCTCCGGCTACTCCGCGTCCGATCTCATCAGCATGGGGTTTATTTCCACGCCGAAGCTCGCTGAACTCGTGGCAAGCACAAAGAAGGCCTCCGACATCGACGCGGCGAAATTCGACGCAATCGTTATCGCAGGGGGCCAAGCCCCCATGTTCACCTTCGACAAGGCGACGAGCCTGCATAAGAAGTTCGTCGAATTTTACGAAAAGGGCAAAATCGCCTGCGCGCTCTGTCACGGGGTCGCGATCCTCAAATACGCCAAACTGTCGAACGGCGAATATCTCGCCAAGGGCAAGACCGTGACGGGGTTTGCCAATGTCGAGGAAGACTTCGCGGATAACGCCGTCTGGTCGATGAACCTGCTGTCCCGCGACAAGCATGTGATTCCCTGGCGGATCGAGGACGAGATGAGGAAGATCGGGGCGAACTACGTGCAGGCGGGACTATGGCGCGGCTTTGCGATCCGCGACGGCAATCTCGTCACGGGCCAGCAGAACTTCTCCGGCGAGGAGACCGCGCGTCTCTTGGTTGGGACGCTGGGGCGGTAGCCCATGCAGGAGCGAGTCGCACTGGTCACAGGAGCTTCGGGCGGCCTCGGGGCGGCGATCGCGTCGCGCCTGGCCGCTGGGGCCACTTTTGTTTTGCTCCACTATCGAGTGGACTCAATGAAGGGCGCGGCGTTGGAGCGTCAAATCCGGGACGCTGGCGGGCGGTGCGCAATTGTTGCGGGCGATATCCGGACGGGTGCGGGGATCGCGGCATTCCTGAGCGAGATAGACAAGGCCCTGTCCGCAAACGGGCTCGAAAAACTCGACGTGCTTGTCGACAACGCGGGCATCGGCGGCTTCGCGACGGTTGAGGAAACCAGCGAATCCATGTTCGACGATATCTGCTCGACCAACCTGAAAGGAACGTTCTTTCTCACTCAAGGCGCGCTCAAGAGGATGCGCGACGGTGGCCGGATTGTGGTCACATCGTCCGGCGCATCGAAGCGCGCCTCGGGACCCATGGCCGCTTATGCCATGACCAAGGCCGCTCTTAATACTTTTGTCGTGTACCTTGCGCAGGAGGTCGGACCCCGCCAGATCACCTGCAACGCCCTCGGTGTTGGCCCTGTGGAGACGGCCGCCAGCGCCGCTTTCTTCGGAGATGAGAGCCGCAGACGGGACATCCTCTCGCATACCGCGCTCCACCGCCTGGCCACGCCCGACGATATAGCGAAGGCGGTCGCCCTCTTCGCATCGGCCGAGAGCGGATGGATAACCGGCCAATATGTGGAGGTGAGCGGTGGCTACCGTCTCTAGAAGGACTTTTATTCTAGGAATTGCCTGCGCACCGTTGCTGCTTCGTGTCTCAAGGGTGACGGCCGCGTCCTCCAAGGACGCCGCAAGCGCCTTCCGTGTGCGGATACCCGGCGCCAAGGTGGAGCACATACTGAGCCAGGTTCGCGCGGCTCATTTGCCGGAGGACATCGGAGATCCAAAATCGTGGCAGTTTGGTATGAGCTATTCCGCGATGCGCGACATCGTCCATTACTGGACGACATCCTACGACTGGCGCAAGTCGGAAACCGAACTCAATCGCTACCCGCAGTTTCTGGCGCGGATCGAAGACTTTCAAATCCACTTCTATCACGTCCGTGGAGAGGGTTCCCGCCCAGTGCCGCTCATTCTCACGCATGGCTGGCCGGGCTCCGTCTATGAGTTTCATTCCGCCATCCCGTTGTTGACACGGCAAGGCTTCACGGTTGTCGTCCCGTCTCTGCCGGGATTCGGCTTCTCCTCAAAGCCGATAGCGAAGCCCGTCGGCCCGGTCACGACCGCGAGGCTGTGGCACAAGCTCATGACCGAAGTCCTGGGATACGGTCGCTACGGCATTCAGGGCGGCGATCTTGGCTGCATCGTATCGGCGCATCTGGCATTCCAGCATTCAGAGAATGCCATTGGGCTGCATCTGAATCTGGTGCCCCCGCCCGGAAAGCCCGATTCCGAGCTGAGCGCCGAGGAGCGTGATTGGCTCAAGGCATCCCAGGAGTTTCGCGCCCGCGAGCTCGATTATTTTGAGGAGCAGGCACATAAACCGGCAACGGTGAGTCTGGCCTTGAGCGACAACCCCGTAGGGACCGCGGGCTGGATTCTGGAGAAGTTCAAAATCTGGAGCGATTCAGGCGACCGCTTCGAGCCGACCTTCACCAAGGACGAGCTGCTCACGGACGTGATGATCTACCTCGTGACAGGCAGCATCGGCTCATCAGTGTGGTTCTATCGCGGGCTGCTCGATGAGACGGGCGGGAAGACGTTTCCCGGCAAGGTAACGGTGCCTACGGCGGTGGCGGATTTCCCGAAAGACCTGCTTAACGGCCGCCCACCGAAGAGCCTCATCGAGTACGGTTACAACCTCGTTCGCTACACCAAAATGCCGCGCGGCGGCCACTTCGCCGCATTTGAACAGCGGGAGTTGTTCTCGGCAGATGTCGCCGATTTTTTTCACTCGCTTTGAAAGGAAGACAACCTGTGGGCCTTGATGAAGCAATTAAAGAGTATTTCGCGGGATGGAACGCGCACGACGCCTCAAAGATAGCGCCGTTGTTCGCAGAGGCCGGAACCTATGAAGATCCGGTGAGCCGCATGGCGGTACGCTCGTTTGATCTGCCCACCGTGCTCTGGTCGATTGAGACTGTGTTGCCGGATTTTGCGTTCGAGATTGCCTCGGTCACCGCCGGCGATAAGGGCGCAACCGTTGAATGGGTGCTTCGCGGGACTAATTCCAAGCCGCTTAAGCCCGGCATTGACGCGACGGGGAAGGTCACGAGCCTTCGCGGCGTCGAGATATTCGAAGGCGTGAGCGGCTTCACGCGCGTGCAGCGCTACTTCGATCAGAAGACCCTCTATGAACAAATCGGCATGCAGGTCATCGTCGAACCGCTCTCGCAGGGCAAAGCGGTTTACGGATATTCGAAGCGGGTCGCGTCCGGCAATCCGGCGCCGCCCGCCATCGTCGGAATGACCTGGATTCGCTTCCGGGACCAGTCGGAACTTGATCGCATCCGGACCCACTCCGCCAAAATCATCCAGGATTTTCTCGACGAGACGGGTTTCATCAGCATCGTCACCGGCGCCGCCGGTGACCGGGCGTTCACCGTCACCGCCTGGGAAGACGAAGAGGCTCTGCACCGCGCCCTTAATAAGTCGCATTCTCACGCGAAGCATGACTTCCGCACCGGGGACATTTCTCCCGGCGTATGGACCAGCGTCTGGAAGCCCGAGCATATCAACCGCATCTGGACGCGCTGCCCGGCCTGCAGCCAGCCCAATGACGTGACCGACAACCACCACGAGTGCAAGAACTGCGGCGCGGCGCTACCCGAACGGCCGCCTTATTGGTGAGGAAGAATCCGGGCGATCCGCGGTTGATCGCTCCAAGGCAACTGACATGGATGGAGTTTTGAAACGATGCCCAAGAATCGGCTGGAGGCTTTTAGCGACGGAATCATCGCGTTTGCGATCACGCTGCTGATCCTCGAAATTCACATACCGGACTTGGGTCCGGGCGTCGATAACCGCACCATGCTGAGGGCCATCGTCGCCCTGCTGCCGAATTTCACGGTATATGTCATCAGTTTTCTCGTCTGCACGGTGTGGTGGGTGTCGCACCATACCTTCATTCACGACCTGCACTCGGTGAATCGCGTCCTGCTCTGGGCGAACAATTTCTTTCTGATGTTTATCGCCTTCATTCCTTTCCCGACCGGCCTGCTCGGGCGCCATCCCGGCCATCCCGTCGCAACAGCCTTCTACGGCCTGGTCTGCATGCTCGCGGGCTTCGCGTTCTGGCTGATGCGTTGGTATGCCTCGCTGCGCGGAGGACTGATGAAGCCGGAAATCGGCGAGGCGGTGCTCCGTCGCCGCGTCCGGATTTCGCTTATGAGCCCGCTTTTGTACCTCGCCGGAGCCGCGACCTCGCTCATCTATCCGATTTTCGCCCTGTGCCTGTATGCGGCGATCCCTGCCTATTTCGCCTTTACAACCCTGGGCCACGGATCGTCGAAACACGCGGGGGGCAATCCATCCTACCAACCTGAAACCTAGGAGAAAAACCATGGAAGCACTAAAAGCAGGAACGAAAGCGCCCGATTTCACGCTACCCAGCACCCCCGACCAGAAAGTCTCGCTTTCGGAATTCCGGGAGCTGGATCCGTCGCGCAGCACGCCGCTGCGGCCATGGCACAGCCATGCTCGCATTCAAAAGGTGCGTCCCGGCGACATTGTGCCCGTGGAGATCGAAATCTGGCCGTCGGCGACACTCTTCGAGGCCGGATCAACGCTTCAGTTAACGATCCAAGGTCAGGATGCGGCTGGATACCCTGCCTTCGGTCATCGCAATCTCGTCAACCGTGGGTTGCACACTATTTTCACCGGGGGGCAGTTCGACTCCTGTCTGGTAATTCCCATAAACCAATCGAGCCTCCTCATCTCTTAGTACAGGTCCCTCCACTGATTGTGGTCATTTTCCGTAGAGTTCGGATTCCGGGACCACCGGTTCGAGGTTGCCGGCACGGGCGGAGCGGTGGGAGGCGGTGAACATGGATCCGCGGGCGGGGACGATGGGAGCGAAGCTCATGAAACCGATCTTCGGGGCGATGTCGTCGTAGATGGCTTCCATGCCGCCGCGGATTGTGTAGGTCTCGTGCCAAAAGCCGGTGCCACCGGAGTCGCGGAGGAAATTCTTCCACCAGAGGCGGTGCGGCTCGGAGCGGGTCCAGGCGAGGAGAGATGCCATGTCGCGCCAATACTGACGCATGCCCACGTGCATGGGGAAGAACGAAAAGACGAAGTTTTCGTGGCGGAGCAGGCCGTCTGGCTGAGCGGTGACGGAGTTGGCGATCTTCGGACCGAATCCGAGGACGGTTTTAAGGCCGATGAGACGGTTGACGCGCATACCGAGGTAGACGACGGCAAGGTCGGGGTACCCGGAGAGATCGACGGTGCGGCGGTTGACGGGAGTCGGCATGGGAGGCTCCTGCGATGCATCATGCAGATTTTTAACTGAAATACTACAAAGCTCTTCTCAGAACATCGAAAGACATCTTAGCGGGGATCTTTTCGGCATCCGTTGCAGCGAATTGTATCGCTCCTGAGGCGCATTGCAAGCCGAGAAGATCGTTTGCCCCGAAAGGGCCAGTGTTTTGGGGTGGGAAAACCGGGCGAATTGCTGCCCTCCTTGCTTCGCCCGCATCCGAGGAATTGCCTATGATGCCAGCTTCTGTTTTGGGCTGGAACCAACTCCCGATTCGATGAGCCATTCTTTGATATTGGCGCCAATAACATCAGGATGATCCTCCTGTAAGTAGTGAAGGCCGGAGCTAAGCTGCACCACTCTGCAGTTCTTAAGCCCCTTCGCAAAGCTCTCGGCAAAGGCCGGCGATGTCAGGGCACCCGGATTTCCAACGAAGAGCAGCTTCTGGTAAGACGACTGCGCCAGGGCGCGATGCGCTTTCTCCATGGTTGAATACACATCCGCAGGTTCTCCGGCGATCGGCAGTTCATTCGGGAATCGCCAGGTGGATCGTCGCGACTCGGGAGTCGGAAAAGGCGCCCGGTAAACAGACATCTCCTCGTCCGTCAGTTTTCGCACGGTTGCCGAGGGAAGGACTCCCTCGATGAATGCGTTGCCTTCAAGAATCATCTTCTCGCCCACTCCAGGCGTCCGGAACTTCTGGAAGGTTTCGATGGCATCAACGTGAAAATCCCCCCAAGTGGGCATTGGCCGGATGAACTCCATAAAAGCGAGTCCACGGATAAATTCCGGCCTGCGTGCCGCTAGGTGAAATGCCAGCGCGCTTCCCCAGTCTTGGGCTATGACGAATGCTGAGGAGATTCCAGCATTATCGAGGAACGCATCGAGGTACCGCACATGATCGGCAAACCGATACTCGATGTCGGGTTTTCCCGATTGGCCGAACCCGATGAGATCCGGCGCGATGCAATGCGCCACCGGTGCAACCAGGGGAAGGATATTCCGCCATATGTATGACGAGGTGGGGTTCCCGTGCAGAAAAAGCGCGGCCGGTGCTTCGGGATTTCCCGCTTCCCGGCAGGCCATCGTGGAACCCAGAACATTCACTTGGGGCAGTTCGACATCATAAGGAATCTTCATTTTTGCTCTCCTTGAATATGGTTTGGAAAATAATGTTCTTGAAGCGATCGAGCGCCGCCGGGCCGCGGTCGACTTTCATACGGAGAATTGCGCCCTCCCAGGAAGACAGCAGGAATTCGGCAAGATCCATCGGATCGAACGTTGAATCGATTTCACCGATGGCTTGAGCTTCGGCGATGCACGAGGCAAACGGAGCGCGCCATTCCTGGAATATTGCCTCCAGTCTTTGGCGCAAGAGTTTGCTTTGAGAGGTAGTCTCGATGCTGAAATCGCCGATCAGGCAACCGCGATTCCACTTGGCGCCTGCCAGTATGCCGCTGATGATGTCCAGATAGCGTTTCAGTCGCTGCCGGGGAGTAAAGGAATTGTCGTCCAAAGCCTCTCTGACAGAGCGCTTGAGGTTGGCAAAATAGCGGTCCAATACTTCCTGGGCAAACAGTTCCTTAGAGCCGAAGTGATTGGTAAAGGAACCCTGCGGAGCGCCAGCGGCTGCGCAGATGTCACGCACGGTCGCCCCTTGATATCCTGCCCGGAACATCACCTTCAGTCCGGCATTGAGAATGTCTTCGCGAAGCGAGGGTTTGCTCATCCATCTATAATACGTACGTACGTATTACCTGTCAACCTCCTTTTCACGATGGCCAAAGCAAGCGTGTATGAGGTCACGGGCAAGCGTATTGACGAACCGAAGGTGTGCGAGACGGTGGCCAACAGACTGGTGGAATCGCCATTATGCGGGGGTGGCAGCGCTGGAGGCCACGGCGAAGGCCGCGCTCATGTGAACGCCCGCCATGGACACGGTCCCCGGCGTCAAGTTCCACACCCCCAATATGTTTCAAAGAGCTACTCGTCTTAGCGTACGATTTCTAACATCCTCTGCGATGACCTCCTGTAGCGGGATGGAACGGGGCACGACCATGCCAGCACGCAGCGTAAAACAGGACGATCCGCTTGAGGATTTCGCGGTCCGCGAGATTTCACTCGATGGCATTGCCAAACGGGTCTATGTTGCAGGTTCTGGCCCGGCCGTGATCGTTATGACTGAGATGCCCGGCATCAGCCCGCACGTGGCGCGCTTTGCCCGCTGGGTTCGGGAAGCCGGATTTACGGTCTTTATGCCTTCTCTGTTCGGCCGCGACGGCGCCGTGCCGAACGCCGACGAGGGTGCTGCGGTCTTCCAGCGTGCGTGTGTCAGCGCCGAATTTCGTGCATTGCAGGGCAACGCATCAAGTCCGGTGACACGGTGGTTGATGGCGTTGGCCCGGCATGCGCACAAAGAGTGTGGCGGCCCCGGAGTCGGTGCCATAGGTATGTGCTTCACCGGAAATTTCGCGCTCACCATGATGCTCGAACCTGCGGTTCTGGCGCCCGTTCTTGCACAACCCTCGCTGCCACTTAAGGAACCCGCCGGGCTCGAGATTTCAGCGGACGAATTGAAGTCGGTCCGGGCGCGTCTAGATCGCGAGAACTTGACTGTTCTCGCCTATCGGTTCGAGGGCGACAAAATCTGCAGAGCCGAACGCTTTTTAGCCTACTCTGCGGCTCTTGGGGAGCGCTTTGACGGACGGACGTTACCGGATAGCGCAGCTAACCCAGATGTTGCGCCGTTCTTTGCTCGCCATGTTCCATATCCCCATAGCGTCCTGACTCAGCACCTTGTCGACGCTGCTGGGCAGCCCACAATCGCCGCCCGCGATGAAATTCTCGCCTTCTTTGCTCAGCGGCTTTCCCGAGCCGGCTGAATCCTAGACTCCAGGTCAAACTCGGGATCGGGGCACTTATATATATATGTTTGTATCGTCGCCTCAGAAAGCTGCGCAGCCTGGACATTGAGAATGCGACCCCTCAGTTAGTAGTCCATAATATTGACTATCAACAATATAGACTATATAATAGGGCAATGCCAGGAAAAATCGACCCGACCTTTCCGGCGCTTTTGCGTGCCGCCCGCGCTACCTACGGATCAGCCATCCGTGAGGCGTTAATCGACGCCGGGTATGACGACGTGCCGCACAATGGCCTTTACGTGATTGGAGCCATCGCCCGAAGCGCGGCGCCGCTCAGTCAGATCATCAATGAGCTTGGAATCTCCAAGCAAGCAGCCGGGCAACTTGTCGATACACTCGTCGTGCGCGGCTATCTCGGCCGGTTCGTGGATACAGAGGACCGCCGCCGGCTGACAATCACGCTAACGGAAAGAGGTCGCGCTGTTGCCTCAGTGTCCAAGGCAGCAATCAAACGATTGGATGCCGAATTGGAGAAACATGCAGGCAGTGAATATTTCGAGCACACCCGCGCCACTCTTGCCGTCATTGCCGAAGCCGGTCGAACACGAAAGACGAGCGCATGAAAGCGGGTACTCCAAGCAGAACCGCCCAGAGCGTGGCAAACCGCCGTGCCGAGCATCAGTTGTTTGACTTTCCTCACGTGTTGGACGACCCTGTCGCCCTGTGGATTATCGGGGCGAACGCCGCTGTGTCGATCATGTTCCGCGGCTTGGCCGCATATCTTCCCGGAGCACGCGACATGCGCGCTTTCATGGTCGCCCGAAGCAGGTACGCTGAAGATCAGCTCGCAAGGGCGATAGCAACGGGAACCTCTCAATACGTCATTTTAGGCGCCGGCCTGGATACTTTCGCATATCGCAACCCTTATGCGGATTCCGATTTGAGAGTATTCGAGGTTGATCATCCCGACACGCAGGCATGGAAACGACGCCGTTTGGCTTCAATAGCGATACGCAAGCCTTATCCCGTCACCTTCGTTCCCGTAAACTTCGAACGTCAAAGGCTGGAAACCGAGTTGGAAAGGGCGGGATTCAAGCTCCACGAGCCGGCGTTCTTTTCGTGGCTGGGAGTGACGCCGTACCTGTCAAATAAAACAGTTATGGCGACCTTCGCCCTGGTCCATTCGCTTTGCCCGGACAATGCAATCGCTTTCGATTACGCGCATCCGCGCGAAGGGCTGTCTAAAGCCGAGAAGCTGGCGTTTGACGCCCTAAGCGCCCGAGTGGCGCGGGCGGGAGAGCCATTCCGCGGTTTCTTTAATCCCGAGGTTTTGGCAAAGGACCTGAAAGAGATCGGCTTCCGACGGGTGGAGCATCCCACGACCACTCAAATCAACGCGCTCTATTTCCGTAATCGCTTCGATGGCTTTCAGGTCCGAGGTCGACTCGGTGGATTGATGTGCGCGTACTAGCACAGATTCCAGCGGCTGCTGGTTCGCTGAGGCTTCCTGGTGAGCGCAGATGAGGGCTCGGTATTGCAACGAAACGTATGAACATATCAAAGAATGGTTATGGGCTTGAAGATAGAGATACGGGCATTTCAGACTGAGGAACTGGCCCAGACGGCTTTGGCAAGGCGCATCAGGGCCAACACCAGTCGCGACCACGGTCCTTAGCGTACTTTATATTCCGTTTCGTGAGGCGACCCCAAGTTTATTATCTGCGCGTTCCACCCGGCAACTTCGCTCGCATCATGCGGGGCACAGATGGTTTTATCCCTGGCTTCACATTTCCGTGATCGTCGATGGCATCCCATCCGGAGTTGGCAATGTAGTAGAACTCGTTGCCGATCACTACTCCGTGGGTCGGATCGCCCAGCGTATTCGTCGCCCGTTCGATGATCGTCTCCGACTCGATTTTTGTGAGAGTCGCGTTCAGCGTAAAGACCACCACGCGCTCGGGAGATGTTCCATTCTGCACCGCGATCAATCTTCCGTGGTCGAAGTACAGCCCGTCAATGCCGTTGAGCGCAAACCTGCCGGCCATTGAAAGCCAGCGCACCTGCTTGGTTGTAATCTCCAGAACTCCGATGCCCCGGACATAATCCGGTACGAATACATGCTTGCCGTCGGGATGCATCGCCGGAGTTTGCGGGGAGATAAAATCTCCGTCGTCGATACGTTGCATGGCCGAACCATCTGCCAGCACACGGTACACGCCACCTCCGTCTCCATCACTGACAATGGCATCGCCCTTGGCAGTGAGCACCATATCGCCCAAGGCAGTTCCCCGCGGGCCTTCAACGCGGTGGAGCAAGTTTCCATTCTTTAAGTCATAGCAGAGCACCGCCGACCTGCCCCAGTCCGATTCGGCCGCGAAACTAAAGCCTTGCATTGCAACCTCGGTTGCCCATAGTACACCGCGCGAGGGGTCAATCTTGATCGCCAGGATGGGCCAATTGTCGGGTGCTTTGGCAAAGTCGGAACTGGCTCCGGTCGTCTCGACTGAAACGATTTTCTTCTCCCGCACGCTCGTAATGAGGAACCGCTTGGTACGCGGATCATAATCCACGTCCTCCGCCAGAAGGCCCGAGTCGGACAACAGGAAGTCTGTGGATCCCAGTGAAATCGTTTTTCGGTTCGCTTCCATGCCAGTTTGAATTTTCGCGAAGTTTACGTTCTTGAGGAGAGGAGAAAAATCTGGGGAGGTTTTAAGCAAGTCGGCAGACTGCCCCATACGAACGAACGCTTCTACTTCGCGAACCGCTGCATTGAGATCTCCGACGCCGACGTTCGCACGGGCTACTTCTAATAGTGAATCAGGGGCCGCATTGAGCAGTTCTTGTAGTTTGGTCGCACTCGCCAGATTCGCGTGCCAATCCTTGGCGGTGTGTGACTTTTGTAGCTCTGCTTGGAGGCTCTGGAACTGTTCCATCGCGGACCCGGATTTCTGTGCAGTCGACACGCCAACCAGAACAAGCAGGAGTGGCGTGAGAATTCGTCCGTTGGTGTGCAAAATCATTTCAAATGCCCTCCGATTATTTAGACCGTTAGCATCAAAGCTGTCATGGCCAGTGCCGTCACGGCATATTCTGCCATCCGCTTCCCAGCTGATAAGCGGCATTTCTTAACACAAGGATGCGCGGCTTTTTGATAACGACAACATGAGGCAACGCCTGGTTCGGCGGACTTGTCAAGGAGGACGGTTTTCATCATTCGCCACCCCGTGCGTCTCTACTGGTGGATGAGATCGATCCAGCTAAGATGCTGCTCGCTGTGTATGCGGCACTGGTAAAGCTCGACAGCAGTTCCCGGAAGCCCAGGCAGAAGATCCTCGCTGAGCTCGTTACCCGTCTTGAACGATGTGGGGGGACGCTCCTGATCAGGCGACCGGTGCTCCTCCTTAGATAGAAACATTCCGATTGGCGTTGCGCGATCTGTGGGAAATGAATGGAAGCCGCTCGCCCGCAAGCTGTAAGCGAACCAAGCTCTCTCAACCCTCGGACTATCGCAATAGCGCGAGGCTGCCGGTGAGGGAGCGCACCGTCTGCCCATCACCGAGTAGCGCAATACCGAGATAGGAGACTTCGCTGTCATTCGAGGACGCCAGACTTGTTCGATACTCATCATAGGTTTTCGCGGTCTGTGCGAGAGTGGTGAAGTCTACCACCGTTAGCTGTGCTTCCTTCGCCGCCTTTCGCAATTCGCGGATGCGCTCCGGCGGCGCTGCGAGAATCGTAATCGCACGATCAAACAAGCCGAGGTGGATGGAGCCGCCGCCGTCAGGAATATCGGGGCCGATAAAGTCCAGCACGTGCCGCCCCAGCGACGCACCCAACAGCGCCGCAGTGTTCGCGCGTACGCCCGGCGGCAGGCCAGGATCGATCAACATTACGCAGCGGGCGTTGTGAATTCCGCTCACGACACGAATCTCTCGCTGACCTCGCAAACTGGTTCCACCGCTCGCACGGTCAGCGCCATGTCATACCGGTAGCCGGTGCCGATCTCGGCCGGTTGGAGCAAATGCAATTCGTGGCACGGAGATTCGCCGAACCGCATCTCCGCGCCGCCGGCCCACACCGGCGATGTCCGCACGTCTTCCCAGTTTGATCGCACTAACTCGGCGACCAAGGGGCCACCCGGCGTGCCCACTCTCGGAAAATAGCGGAGGTTGATGATGGGCGCGAGCGCCGGTCCGCTGTTGGACGGATGATCGATCCGGACCACGGCCTCAACCAAGCGCCGGTCCTTGGCCGCCACCGTTCCGGCAAAGCATGCGCCCGGTCCCAGCTGCGGCGCAGCCTTGCTCGACACGTTGAAGCTGCGCGTCATGTGGATGCTGCCCATCACTTTCGGAAATCCCTGAAGCAATCCCCTCATAAGCGAGACATCCTGATCCACGAAGATATAAGGGCACGTCATCACTTCCTGATCGCCGAGCCGCGCAGCCACCAGAACGAAGAACTCGCGGTAGTTCGCCCGCACGGGATCCAGCAGTTCGACGCCCGAGTCCGTGCAGGCCTGCCAGTCCGCGAAGAATGCCGCACAGCGCGAGGCATCGGCGCTCGGGGCGAGCCCAGGTGGCAGCACGTCTCGAACGGCGTCAGCCTCCGCTCGAAACTCGATGACTAGCAGTGAGCCGGCATAGTGCCACGGCGGAGCCGGAGCGAGATTGGCGTGGCCGTTTGGCGAGAGGGGCGTGGTGTAGCCTTTCAACATGGTGAGATTCCTTCCAGCGCCGCTGCCAGTCTCGCCATTCCTTCGTCGATCTGCGAAATGTCTGGGCTGGCGTAGGAGAGTCGAAGCGCACAGCGATCGGGGTACTCTGCCATGAAGGCCGCACCGGGCACGAAAGCGACTCCGCCCTCGCAAGCCGCATTGAACAGTTGTAGCGCATCGATTCCATGATTGAGGCGCAACCAAATGAACATGCCTCCGCGCGGCGGAGTGTACGTCAACGCCCCGCGCAGGTGTGAGTGCATCGCCGCCACCATCGCGTTCGCCCGCGCGCGATACAGCGCTCTCAGGCGCGGGAGATGCCGCTCAAGCCGGTTGCTTTCGAGATACGCCGCCGCCGCGTACTGCGCCAATGTGGACGTGTGTGCGTCTTGCACCTGTTTGATGATGCAAGCAGCGCGCACCACTTCCGGGGGAGCCAGCAACCATCCTAGGCGCAGGCCCGGCGCGAGAATCTTCGAGAAGCTCGAACAGTAGGCGCACCGCGCCTTGGCGCCCTCCACTTCTCCGGCCAAGGCCGCGAGTGGCGGCGGAGGCGGTTCGTCAAAATACAGTTCACTGTACGGGTCGTCTTCGAGAATCAGGAAGTCATACCGTACCGCTAGTTCGAGAATGCGCAGCCGCCGCTCTCGCGAAAGCACCGCCCCCGACGGATTGCCGAACGTCGGCACTAGGTAAAGAAGTTTAGGGCGTGCCCCTCGAATTCTATTTTCCAGTTCCTCGACATCGATTCCTTCATTGTCCGACGCCGCTGTGATCACCCTCGCCTGGCGCAACCGTGCGACGTCGAGCATGGCCGGATACGTCGGTCGTTCCACTGCTACGATATCGCCTGGATTGAGGACCGCCTCGCTCACTAGCGCGATCGCCTGCTGTGAGCCGGTTGTTACCAGTAGGTCCGCGGGCTCGCAGGCGATCCCCCGTTTGATCATCAGCTTAGCGATCGCATCCAACAGCGGACCGGCTCCGCACGTGAGGCCGTATTGCAAGGCCTCGACACGCCCCGGTGAGAGAGCGTCGCTTACCGCCAGGCGGATGCCTTCCATGTCAAACGCTTCGGCCGGCGGCAAGCCTCCAGCGAAGGAGATCATCGCGCGACGGCTCGTCAATTCGAGCATGCCGCGAATGGCGGAACCGGTGAGGCCGGTCATTCGATCCGCCAGCGACGGAGTCTCTGAATTCAGAATCCCTGATTGCATGCGACAACAGGGTATCCGGCTGCCCGTTTACCGTCTTGGACGAAAGTGACCTGAGGCGTATTGGCCGGGGGTCGTGCCGGTGATCCGCTTGAAGTGCCGTGTCAGATGACTCTGGTCTGCAAACCCAGCCAGTGCCGCCACGTCCGCGATCGACTCTCCCAGGGCCAGTGCTCCGGCCGCCCGGCGAACGCGAACCTGAGTGAGATACTCGTGGGGAGGCATTCCGACGATGCGCCGGAAGCTCCGGATCAGGTATGCGCGATCTAGTCCTGTGAGCTGGACAAGTTCCGCAAGCCGGACCTTGCTGCCGTAGTGAGCTTCCAGGTAGTCCCTTATCGCGCGAATCGCGCGAGGCTCCGCGCCTCCCTGCGCGGCCGAGGGAGAGTCGCTTTCCGACGCAAGCAAACCTGTCAGCGTCTCGATGAGCAGTTCCTCCTCGCGGAGCGGATCGAGCCCGAACTCCAGCTCTCGATGTGAGAGAGCGAGTTGATTCGCTATGGCGGGATTTCGAATCACCGTGCTCCGGAAGTGGGGATGCGACCCTCGTGCCCCCGCGTACCGCGCGAATACGCCCGTTTCCACTCGTAACATCCGATATGTGAGAGGGTGATCACCGGCGGCATACCCTGTATGGACTTCATCGGGGTGGATGACGACCATTGAACCTACCGGAATCTGGTGGTCCATTCCCCGGCACACATTGCCGCCAATGCCGTCTTCGATTACGCCGATGGAATAGAACTCGTGACTGTGGCGCGGATAATGATGCACTGTATTGACCGAGCGGAAACACTCCACGCCCTCAATAGAGGTTGCCTTCCAGGAGTTGCGGTCGCGTATCATTCTAGGACCTCAGGATAGCGCACAACCCGCCAAAACATGTTCTTGGGCCGCGCGAATTTCTATCAAGCAGTGTGGTTACCTGACTTCTTTCACCGTGATGCTGGGCGGCTAGCTTGCTGTATAGGATTGAAAAGATGACCTGTCAATACGCCGTTGAAGCTCTTCGTCTGGTGAAAACATCGTCTTGAACCTAGAGGCGAACTGCGCAGATCCATGCCTATCGAGATGCGCAAGGCGCTTCTTAGCTTCGTCGATGCCCGGGATGTGGTTTACTGGCACCCACCATAGCGCTGCATAGGCAATCGCAACCTTGTCGCCCACTCTTCTCGATGCCGTATCTGCCTTGGGAGCTCCGGGCTGCCGTCGAGTTACCCCATCACGACGGGCACCTGTGGCGACGCAGTGGTTGCATCGGTGAATCGGACGATGGCCTCTGTTGCCCGCAAGGAGCCGCTGGCCATGCGCGTGTGTTGCCGCATTGTTTGTACCCGCGCTCGAATGTGATTCCCGGCGGCCGGGACATGAACCAGTTCGGTATCCCTAACACGTCGGCCTTACCCACAACCGTGAAACCGTATTTTTGGTAGAAGTGAACGTTCTCGGACTTGTCGGTCTCCAGGTACGAGAGCGAGCGGCATAGGTCCACAAGCGCGCAAAAGGCAGTCAACATGACACCACCGATTCCATGGCCTTGAAGGTCGGGGTCGACTGCGACGGGACCGAGATGCCAGTGCGGCTCGACGGGGTCGCGGTGCGCCCACTCGCCAGCCCACTTTAAGACCCGCAGAGGCGTGCCGATCGGATTGCCAAGAGCTACCGAAGGAACCACGCGCAATTTTTCCAACACTGCTGGCTGGCAGAGGCCGGGACGCGCCATTCCGCACACTCCCACCAGCGCATCATCCCGGAAAGCGCCAAAAATCAAGCCTCGGTGATAGAGACCATGCAAAACGGGTATAAAGAACCGTTCCAGCGCGCGGCAGCGACGCTCGGTATCTGGTATGCCGAACGCCTGGAGGTTAGCGGGGTTGTTGCACATGCCGCGCCCGAGAACACGGGCTGCCTCTCCAATCTCGGTGCAGCGCAGCTCGCTCAGAGTATTGACAACGTCCATTAAGAATCCTTTAGGAATCAGTAGAGTCGGAGTTCCTCACTTCATCGCTATGGCCAGGATCAAACGGGAATGACTTAGCCGTCGCACAGCCGATGCTGCGTTCTATCCAGGAAAGAGAGACCGATGGACCCGCGAACCCGCGACTTCTTCTAGCGATCTTCCAGTGCGAGGTAGCGTCTGATCGAGCACTTTGCCCCCTCACCACTGGTCGCCTTGCTTTCTGAGGTTCCACAGAATCCGAAGTCCGAGGAGGGGTTTGTAAAATCGTTTTGTCCAGGCCATGGTCTCCTGTGTTGTCCGGACCTGGCGCGTTGATGTCGCCCTTTTGGGTAATTGTGATCATGGAGCCTTCTTGGTGCTATTGCGGTGAGCAAGCGTTGATTGAATCTTGCGGCATGTGTAACGACTCCTTGTTGTCCAGACGGTGCCTTCCATCCACTCCCAGGAAACCGTGAATTCATCAGAGCGGTTCACCTCGTAGACAAAGCGATCGGTTGGGAACGACAGGCCAGGATGATTGATGGTTGCGAGGGTAAGTCTTCTCTCCCGCCAACCGTCAGTCTGATAAGCGGCATAAGCCGGGTCGTCAAGATCGATGATCACAAACTGGCTGTGATCGCGATCGTACCCCACCAAATAGTGTCCGATGAAACCTTCCTGACTTTCCTCAATCTCAGTCCAGCCTTGCCCCAGTGAATGGGGATAGCGTCTTGCCACGTGATTCGGGTTACCGACCTTCAGCAGCCCGCTTGAGCTTCCCTCGCTACACGACCACTCTCCGCGGAAGTTGAGCCCCACGGGCGGTGGAAACCGCTGATCCACGGGAACAATCGTTTGCCCCCTGGCCGGAATAGTCAGGGTCAGCCATCCCGCCATGCTGATCACGACCGCGAGCCATACGTCGAATCTGCCCATGCTACCTCCACGATGGGAAACTCTTTCTGCGTGCAGGCGCATATAGTGAGCGCTCACCGCTGCTTTCACTGATCGGGAGGGCGACCGCTGCCCCGGCTTGCCGCCCACAGATTGGACAGCGAGAAGAAGAAATCGAATTGGTGATGAACTCACAGCTCGCACACCTCGTTTGGACTCTTTGGCAATCTAACTAGCCTTAGTCGCGACTTCTGCTCACGGATCCACGACAAGTTGGCCCTTCATGCGCCCGTGGCCCAAGCCACAAGTGACGGAGCATTTGAATTCATAAATACCGGCTCTTCGCGCCACAAATTCGATCGTTGCCTCCTTGCCCTTCAGGAGTTTCCAACCGTTCTTGGGTTGAGGCGATGTGAATTCGAGGCCCGCGGGCGCAGCTGGATCGGCGCCCTCGGGAACAGTTGCGATTGTGATGCCATGGTCTCTGTCGATCGCAGTGATCTTGAGCCGGACTCTGGTCCCCTGCTTGACGTGCACGGGAGAAGGCGAATATTCGTACTTCTTCGCGGTCATTTGAATAACCTGTACATTCTGCTCACGCTGCTCTTGCCCCACGGTGCTGGGAGAAAATAGGAATGTCGAGACACACAAATAGCAGGCGAGTTGTAGTCGCATGATTTCTCTCTCCCAATTTTTGCTGGACTCTGATGCTACGGACTTCTCTTACGACTGGAGCCCTGGAATGCAGCAGGTGTCGTTCCCACCATCCGATGGAAAGTGCTGGTAAAGTGGCTCTGGCTGGCAAAACCTGCGGACAAGCCGATTTCCACGAGGCTCGCGCGGCTGGTGCGCAGCATCCTCTTACTCCGCTCCACTCGACGCGCGAGCACGTAGGTGTGCGGCGTCATGCCGATGGTTTGCTTAAACATTCGCGCGAAGTGATGAAGGCTGAGGTCCACGACCCTCGCCAACTCACCCAACGTCAACTCGCGGTCTAGGCTCGATTCGATATAGTCGAGGATGCGCCTCGCCTTGATGCGCGTAAGTCCGTTCGACGGCAGAATAGTAGACGCCTGCGACGCAGTGGAATGACGGCGTAGCAGCGACACCGCCAAGTCCATCACCAGCGACTCAACATAGAGGCGCTGCGTCGAGCTGTGACCGCTTAGTTCACGGTAGAGATTGCGGCAGACCATTTCGATTTCCGGGTCACGGAAGCGGAACCGGTCGACCACATCGAGTTCCTGTCCGTTACCAAACACCTCGGGCGAAATGACGACATCCAGGCGGTCGCAGGAACTGTTCCACGACCATTGGCTCGGTACGCCGCGTGGCATGAGTGTCATTTCGCCATGTAGCATATCGCTAACGAAACAACGCCCCTCGCGCGTCTGTCGCAGAGCTTGCACCGGAGACATATTAAACATCAATACATGCGCGGGAGTGCCGTCCATGGCAAGCTGGCCGGGGGGCTCGCCGAGAGTCGCCTGGACTATGCTTCCAGGGAGCTCCAGTACGTGTAAAGCCTTCGGACGGCCCACGCCCTGTTGATCTAGGTTCGCCAACCATCGGTCGCGATGGCTTGGTGAAGATGGGAGAGTGGTTGAGTCCATCGTGTCTTCCCTAAAAACCGCAAACAACGCAAAGCTACACTGCCGTCCGGCAGCGTGAGGTTGCGGCAATATCCCCTTCACCATCAAGATACCCTGACCGGCTTGGGCTGTCTTTCAAATTCTTGCTACGAACGGGACTTTGCCAGCGGATTCGGTAAACGTTAACACGAAACACAAAGCGCGTGAGGGCCAAAATGGTCCTACTACTAGCGGAGTTGTGCTAGCGGAAGGAATGATCATGCCTTCCCGCTGTGGTCGCCTTTCGAGCGTATCTGGGCCGATAGGGTGCCTGCCCAACTAGCCCCTGTATCATCCAACAAGGGGTTTGCCAGTTTAAGCGCTTCAACTTCTGGCAATAAACGACGCCAATCGATAAACGATGCCAATCGACAACTATCGCAACGCGTGATATGGCTCGAACATGACTAGACACATTGCACTCTTGCGCGCGGTAAATGTTGGGGGAACCGGAAAACTCCCCATGACTGAGCTGAAGGCCATGTGCATCGGTGCCGGGTTTGGTCAGGTGGAAACCTACATTGCCAGTGGCAACGTGGTTTTTGAAAGCAAATCCTCACCCAAGAAAGTGAAGTCTGAACTGGAGGCACGTCTTCTTGCCTATACTGGCATATCTGTGGGTGTTGTAGTTCGCACGGCGTCCGAAATGGAAGCCGTTCTGAAGGCAAATCCGTTCCCAAAGGCGGCCCCCAATCATACCGTCGCGATATTTCTCGATGAGCCTCCACCATCCGATGCCTTGGCTCATGCGGCCGGGGCAAACGAAGAGGAAATGCGTCTCGGAAAACGTGAGATCTATGTCCACTATGGTACTGGGATGGGAAGGTCCAAATTGAGAATCCCGGCTGCGAAGAACGGTACGGCTCGGAACATGAATACGATTGCGAAGCTTTTGGAGATGGCTGCAAAGAACCTTTCCGGTCAATAAAGCGGACACTGACTCAGTGACAGCACCTTGTTGTTCGAGTCGCCGGCCGCGAACGTCTGAAGATGCGGAGGGCGCCTAGTGTCGGTCAGCAATCGCCTTTAATTAAGAGCGGTTAGAACGTAAGCGGTCGAGCAACCCACCTAGTCAAGCCGCAGAGCCCGTGGTGAAATGCGGCTATGGATCATGAGACGAACGTAGCCACGGCAAAACGACGGACACGGGAAGAGATTCGGCAGATCGTGTCGGAGTTTGCAACGAGCGGCATGCAGCAGAGTGAATTCTGCGGCAGTCGAGGGATCTCGCGAAGTACTCTCGATCGTCATCTGAGAAAACAACGTGCCCATGATCAAGGAGCAGGGCCGGCAATCGATTGTTGGCGGTAGAGATAAGGACAGCGAGCGGGAGATCGGCGAGCAGCAGCAGCGGGTTGGTGGTGGGGTTGACCAGTGGGCGCAGGATCGAAGTGAACCCGGGTTTCGATGCGGACACACTGGAGCGTCTGCTGACGGTGTTGGAGAAGGTATAGGGCGATGCTCGGATTTGGGCCAGCGACGCGGATCTACGTGGCCACCGGAGCCACTGACATGCGAAAGGGAGTATGACATGAAGCTGATTCAACGATTGTTCAACATGAATTCATCATGAACTGAACCTGCGGTTCCGTCCGCAGTAGTCTATCGGCACCGGCGTGATTGGTAACGATCGGGTCGGAAGCTGTCGAGACAATATCCTTCGCGCAAGCGATGGGGATTGCCGTGAGGGAATCTCCTTGACTGCCAGCGTCAAGGTGGTCAGAGGGTTAGGCTGGACGACACGCCCAACATATGTGAACCGCCGTAGACATCGTTAGCATGGACCAGCCAAAGGCGCTGATAGGCTGAAGCCAAAAGGTAAAGCAGTCGGTTGACTTGATAACCTTTACAGGTCACATGGACATTCAGACTGCCGGTGCGAAGGCGGGGGCTAAATCAGTCCTGTCGTTAAATCAGAACATGGAAACCCCGCTGGCCTCCCCGGAAAATCGGGGAAAGCGCCTCGCAAGAGTCGCCGACAGGTTTGCGGGGAGAGGATGCTGGAAAAACCGCAGATGGGTATCCCCTTGACTCAGGTAGCCCCAATATCTAGTATGCCGGGATGGTGGCAGAAGAGTATCCGCGGAATGTAATGGAGTTGGAGACGAAATTTGCTACGGAAGAAGCGTGTCGTGC
>Ga0187847_10000523_pt1 | contig 42014 bp, 36 predicted proteins | sample June2016WEW_4_10_FD_132458 | JGI IMG/M metagenome (GOLD analysis project Ga0187847, IMG submission 132458) | Peatland microbial communities from SPRUCE experiment site at the Marcell Experimental Forest, Minnesota, USA - June2016WEW_4_10 | ecosystem: Environmental > Terrestrial > Soil >...
CACTTCGAGGTTCTGTAGCTTCACATTCCCACGCTGAATCGGCAGGCTATCCTTGATCTTTTCGTACTGTTCGACCGTGATCTCCATTAGCTCCCATTATAACAAAGTTAGTGTTAACAAGACATAATCATCGGGAAACCTCCGCTGGCAGGGCGCAAATACTCGCTGATCGCAACAATAGACTGGCGGGGATCGTTGAGGTTCTGCCCGCTGAAGCAGGCCGCGTCTCACTCGGCAAGGTTCTGGACAGGCAGGGCGAAGAGGGAAATTTGACGCTGCTCTCCGTGACCGGTACTATGCTGAATACGGCACTAATGGCTGGCGGCTTGGTGGACCGCATCCACCTGTTCGTTCTCCGCACAATATGGGCTCTGACGCTGTGCCAGCCTTCAAAGGCATCGCCAACCCCATCCACGTGGCCGAAGTCGAGGTCGAGCGTTACAGAATGATTTGGGGTTGGGCTCGCCACTGAGAGGCCTGTGGCCGAATGACCGTGAGCGGTTCGCTGTTTTACGAGGAACTCCGCCAAGTGCTCAGAGGAGCGACGGGTAATTAATGCGCGCATTTACATCGTATTCCTCGCGACTGAGGAACCGCAGCCGACCGGTGCCTTCCTTCCTTTACCGCACTAGCCGAGCAGGATGGACCACTACGTTGCCGTAGCTGCTTTTGCAATGGTCGAGAAACCAGCGCTCTACAACTCCCACGAGGCCGTAGCGATTTATTCAGTTGTGTAGGATGGCGTGATTATGGGCGGGAACGCAATCAATTCGGCGACGCTTTACCCGCTTCCCGCGTTCTATTTCAAGGTCATATTCACCGCGTTCCTGGGGATCACCGACACATCCTTTCAAGAGGTCACCGGCATCGGAGCCGAAATGGAAACCGAAGAAGTGGTGGAGGGCGGCGAAAACCGCTTCGTTCACCATTTGCCCACGGTTTTGAAACATCCGCAGTTGGAACTCAAGCGCGGAATCGCACCGCAAGGCTCCGCGCTCGTAAAGTGGTGCCGGAGCGTTCTCGATCAGGGTTTCCCTTCTGCGATCGCTCCTTCGTTGGTTACGGTTTATCTTCTCGACGCGTTCGGAGCGCCCGCGCGTGGTTGGGCATTCTCCAACGCCTACCCAGTGAAGTGGCAGATCGACAACTTCAGTTCGACCAAAAACGATGTGGCGATCGAAACAATCACGCTCAATTACACCTACGCGAACAGGACTCTATAGCATGGCCATCGAGATCCGGCAACTGACGGTTAAGTCCAGCGTGTCTTCTCAGGAGAAGAAGGAAAAGCCATCCTTTTCCCAGCAGGACCGGGATCGGCTGAAGCGAGAGATTCTCTCCGAATGCAGGCAGATGCTGTTTGAGATGATGCGCCTGCAGCGGGAGCGCTAAATGACCTCCAATTCTCCCTTATCCAACATGGGCCCGAGCAAGAAACTCACCATTACTTCCTGCACTGTCGACAAGGCGGGCAATATCAATGCGACCGGGGCTAGCTTTGAAGTGATGCTCAATCCGTCCGGATACACGCATGCGCGGGGCATCGAGTATTCCAATGTGGCGCCATTAGGCGCTACCGCAAGGACGAATACCTTCGACAAGATGGCACCGGACACGCTCACTTTTAATGAGATCGTGATTGATGGGACTGGCGCGGTCCCGTCATCTTTGGCAAGCGGCGTCACTCCCGATGTAAAAACCCAAATCGACTCATTAACGCAAATTGTCTATGACTACTCAGGACAGATACACGAGCCGCCCTGGGTGAGGCTACTCTGGGGAAGTTTGATCTTCTTCGGACGTCTTTCGAGCATGACATTGAATTACACTCTCTTCAAATCCAATGGCGAGCCTCTGCGCGCAAAAATCACTCTAGCGTTCGTTGGAGCCATAAGTTTCCAAGAAGAAGCATTACGGGCAAACCGCTCTTCGCCTGATCTGAGTCACCACGTCATGGTAGTCGACGGCGATACTCTTCCCCTTCTCTGCTACCGTGTTTACCGCGACAGTTCCTACTATCCGGCCGTTGCCGAGATCAATAGCTTGACAAATTTCCGCTGCCTTAAGCCTGGCACGGTGCTGTTCTTTCCGCCCTTGGTGTAATCCTATGAGTGACTCGCCAACGATAGACTCCGGGCATCTGCTCCGGTACAAGATTACCAGCAACGGTACGGCGGTGGGCGACGAGATACGAGTCGTCTCCATTCATGTGCATTGTGCGATCAACAGGATCCCTTCAGCGGAAATCTTGATCCTCGATGGAGACATGCCGGAACAGATGTTTCCTATCAGCGACGGCGATTCGTTCAAGCCTGGCGCTGAAATCGTAATTGAAGCCGGTTACGACGACACCTCAGAGGCGATCTTCTCCGGCATCGTCATACGCCACGGTCTGCGCATCACCGGCGACAATTATTCCTGCTTGGTGATCGAGTGCCGGGACAAGGCAGTGAAAATGACGATTGGCCGCAAGAACGCCAACTACGTCGACATGTCGGACAGCGATATCTTCAGTAAGCTGTTAGGCAACTACGCAGGCCTGACTTCCGATGTTAGTTCCACCAATACACAGCACAAAGAACTGGTTCAGCACTATTGCACCGATTGGGACTTTCTTATATCGCGAGCTGAGATCAACGGCATGATCGTCGTGCCCGGCCAGAACAAGGTCACGGTGCAGATTCCGCAAACCGACGGCGAGCCGCAACTCACGGTGCAGTACGGGGAAGATTTGCTTGAATTCCAGGCCTATATTGACTGCAGAACTCAACTCACATCAGTAAAGGCGGTGGTATGGGATCCTTCCAGCCAAGCCGTCGTCGAGCAGACTGCCTCGCCAGTGACATTGAATGAGCAAGGCGATTTGAGTTCTGCCGACCTGGCCCAGGTCGCCAGTCCGGACACGTTTCGCTTGCAGACGCCCGCCGTCATGCAGCAAACCGAAGTGACTGCATGGGCCGATAGCCAACAATTGAAGGCCAGTCTTGCCCGCATCCGGGGCCAGATGAAGTTTCAGGGCGATGCGAAAGCCAAAATCGGAAATTTAATCAAAGTAAAAGGCGTGGGCAATCGCTTCAGCGGCAGCGTCTTTGTATGCTCGGTGCGGCACGAGATTGTCAGGGGCAACTGGGTCACCGAAGTCGATTTCGGTTCGCCTCCCGAGTGGTTCGCCGATCAACGCGATGTGATCGCGCCGCCCGCGTCTGGATTGCTGCCCGGGATCAATGGGCTGCACCTCGGAGTCGTAAAAAAACTGGATGAGGACCCTGCAAGTGAAAAGAGAATTCAAGTCTCGATTCCGCTTCTACAGGCGGATGTCGATGGCGTCTGGGCAAGATTGTCAAACTTCTATGCTTCGAACGCTGTCGGGGATTTCTTCATTCCGGAAATTGGGGACGAGGTCGTTTTGGGGTATCTGAATGACGATCCTTCCAATCCCGTCATCCTAGGTAGCCTTTATAGCAGCAGCAGAACTCCTCCTTATGATCTGACAGCCGAAAATAACACCAAGGCGATCGTCACGCGGGGCAATTTGCGTCTGATCTTTGACGAGGATAAGAAAGTCGTAACCATCATCACGCCTGCCAACAATCAGATCGTTGTAAGTGACGACACGAAGTCGATTACGCTCCAGGATCAAAATGGCAACAAGGCACAGTTGAGCCCAGACGGCATTCTGCTCGATAGCCCTAAAGACATCGTCGTCAAAGCACAAGGCAAGATTTCCATGTCTGCGGTCGGTGAAATATCGATCGCGGCGCAGGCCGACGTGAAGGTTAGCGGACTCAATGTAACCAATACAGCTCAAGTCGGATTTACTGGTAAAGGAAGCGCAACGGCGGAATTGTCGGCCTCTGGACAAACTACTGTGAAAGGAGCGCTAGTTATGATAAATTGAGTAGGCCCGAAGCCGGGCACCGAGGAATCGGCCTATTCCACCCGCTGCCAGAATTACTGATATGCACACGTGCCCAATGGTTACGCCGGGGATCCCGCCGGTTCCGCACGTGGGCGGTCCGATCATCGGGCCCGGTGTGCCGACCGTCTTGATCGGGAAGCTTCCGGCCTCGGTGGTTGGGGATAACTGTGTGTGCGTCGGTCCGCCAGACGTAACAGTGAAAGGTTCGGCGACGGTAACAATCGGCGGACGTCCGGCAGTGCGCATCGGAGATACAACGGCTCACGGCGGAACCATTGTTACGGGGTGTTTCACCGTGATTGTTGGAGGCTAAGCGGTAACATGCGGAATAGCTCATTCTTAGGTTCTGGTTGGGGATTTCCACCTGAGTTCAACCCTCATGAAAAGAGAATTCGCATGGCTTTCGACGATGAGGACATCAACGAGAGCTTGCGGATACTCCTCTCCACCGCTCCCGGCGAGCGAGTCATGAGCCCGTCTTTCGGCTGCGGTCTTCGTACCCGCGTCTTTGACTCGGCTTCAGCGGGTATGATCACTGAACTTAGAGACATGGTGGAGAGGGCGATTTTATTTTATGAGCCGCGAATTACTCTGAACAGTGTGAACATTCTGATTCGTGACCCGGCGGGTGGAATCATTGACATAGACATTCGTTACACGGTACGGACTACGAATACTCGCAGTAACATGGTTTATCCGTTCTATTTTCTTGAAGCAACGAATGCGAACAGATTGCTATCCACTCCCTAAACACTATGAGATGGCGCGACCTATCGGCGATCACAGATGGTACTGCCCGGGACGGCCGATTGGCGCAGGCCTTGGGAGACCATTACTTCGATGTCGACGAACGAGGTCTCGAACAGGTCATTGCGCGAACCGCTGAGTTTTCCAAACATGTGCGTTATTACAACGCGCGGAATATTCCTCAAGACAGTTGGAAAGATCTGTTTGCCAACGATGAGGCCGTTGTCATGGCGGACATCCTCACCACGGATTCAGCTCGCATGGAAGCTGAGTTTCTGCCGCTTCTGCATCGCCCGCCCGCGGCCGCAGCTTATATGATGAGATTCAGTCTGCGCATCGACCGCTGGTACCAGAGTCTGATCAATGGCGAAGACGACCCTGCGAGTTTAGTCAGCCGCAGGATCAAGGCTGTCGTCGAGCAAAAGCTCCGCAGCGCCATTCAACATTCCGCAGCCTATCTCCCCGCGGCAGGGCAGGCGACGGAGTCCGTACCGGCGGACGCCGGCATGCTCTCTGCCTTCCATCCGATGTGGGGCTTCTCGTCGAAGCAGCGCATTGAGCCGGCAGCGCGCGGAGCCGAAGCCGAAGCGGTTTTGCGCTCCAGTTTTTATTCCCTCGTTAGTGCCATGTCTTATCTGAAGCCGATCGCCGCCGATCGACTTACACGCAGCCTCAAGAGCGGGAATCATGACCCCTCCATCGCTCTGTTCCTCGCCTTTGCTGGGTTGCTCATCAAAGCGCAGGAGAAGATCAACCTCTTCACAGCCCGACATCGCGATTTCTATTATTGCGATGTTCTTCGCATGACAGCGAAGGCACAAGTGATGGACTCGACGTTTCTTGTGCTGAAGAAGGACTCCATAGGATCGTCGCTGCTGGTGCCGGCTGGAACCGCATTTGCGGCGGGCAAGGTGGGCGGTAAAGTGGATCTGATCTACCGGTCGGATGCTGACCTGCTGTTAACGAATGCCCAGGTTCAGAGCTTGCGCACTCTGCACTGTCCTCGCGATCCGCAAATATCTCCCGAGCATGAATTGGGTTATGTGGACGGTTTACGAGCCGCCGATATTCTCTCTGAATCGACGGCCAAAGCTGGCGTCTCTGCATTGTCGTGGCCGCTCTTCGGTGCCGATCGACCCGGCGCTGCAATGAGTCTTGGCCATGACGCGTCGATCGGATTCGCCGTTGCAAGTTCGGCGCTGCAGCTGACCGAGGGCGAACGCCAGATCCGATTGACCCTCTCGTTTCGCTTACCCGCCGTCGAGGCCAGGTCCGCGACGCCTACGTTCGGTCAACGATTCCGTCGTCTCATTTTTGGATATACACGCGCTACGAAGGAGGAGAAAGATGCCTTTGCTAAACAAGCCGCCGATCTCGGCTTCACCTCCAGAGACCTCATGGGGCAAGGACAAGACCCCAAGTATATTTTCAAGTCCGTAGTAGGAGCCTGCTTCAACATTTGCATAACTGCCGCGACTGGATGGTACGCGATCAAGAACTATGGCGTATTCGTCCCGTCCAGCCCTTCTTCGGAGCTGTTCCAACTTATGTTCGAAATCAAGCTCGAAGCGGACGCTCCTGCGCTTGTGCCCTACCACCCAGCGATTCACTCTGGTAGCTTCGATACGAAGTTTCCGGTCTTGCGCTTGTGTCTTAATCCGCAGGCGAACATCTACGGTTATTCGCTATTCTGCGATCTCAGCGTGGAGGAGATAGTCATCGAATCCAAGATCGAGGAAGCTACCAGGGTTTTAGCCTGGAATCAATTCGGACAGCTCGACCCATCCAAGCCTTTCACCCCATTCGGCCCGCTGCCGACCACAAACTCATACCTAATTCTCGGCAACTATGATAGCGCGCGGATGAACCTGACGGATCTCAAAATCAACATCGAATGGGGCGATTTGCCATACGCCCCGGAGGGATTTGGCGAATACTACAAGGATTACGGAAAAGGATTCGAAAATGATGCTTTTGTTGCTCGCCTGTCAGTGCTGCGCGACGGGCGCTGGCGTCCTTCTGGAGACGAAAGCGAAAATGTGGCCCGGTTGTTCGATGGTCCTAACGGGCAAAGCGTAGCCGCTTCCCGTTCGCTGGACATGAGCGTCTTGCGTTGGTTCAAGCATATCGACCCGGCTTTGCCTGAAGAGCAATTCCGCTTCGACCAAAATTCTCGCTCCGGATTTTTTCGCATTGAGGTGGCCGGCCCCGAACCCGCTTTCGGGCACCGCGATTATCCCAATCTTCTGACAACCATCCTCACGGAGAATGCACGGGGGGTCCGCTTGAAGCGCGCCCCGCGCGCTTTGCCGCCCCCGCCCTATACGCCTGCCATTAAGCGGATAACTTTCAGCTATACCGCGACATCCTTTATCGGTCCGAGCGCCAGTCACGACCTCGGTCCATTCGCCGAAAAAACCTTCTTGATCCATCCTTTCGGCGTGGAAACAGTAGCAACAAACAAGCCGTGGCCATTTCTCCCCGCGGTGGACTTCGACGGTAATCTTTTTGTCGGCTTTTCCGCCAGCGACCCGGCGGGCGTCTTGACATTGTTGTTTCACCTTCGCGAGGACTCCGCCAGTTCGCTTTCTTCTGTGCGCGAGCCAGTGGATTGGTCTTATCTGGTGTCTGACAAATGGTGCCCGCTCAATGCGAGCCGCGTTCTTTCAGACACTACCGATGGCTTTCTCTCTTCCGGAATCGTCACGTTGGATCTGCCCGCCGACATTGACCGAAACAATACCGTTATGCCACGCGATCTGTTCTGGATTCGCATTTCGGCCAGCGGTAACTTTCCCTCATTCTGCAGCTTGTACTCGGTGCGAGCGCAGGCTCTTACCGTCACCCGTAGTTTGAGCGACCAAGCGCCATTTGTGCTGCCCGAGCCCCTACCCGCGGGATCGATCAAGGGGCCGGTAGACTCCATACCCGGTCTGCGCTCCGTTTTGCAGTTGATGCGCTCGAGCGGTGGGCAGGAATGCGAAACCGCGATCGAACAGAGGACGCGTACCGCCGAACGCCTGCGTCACAAGGCTCGTGCGGTCACGGTCTGGGACTATGAGCGCCTTGTGCTGGATGCTTTCCCCGAAGTCTTCAAAGTGAAGTGCTTCCCAGCCATGACCTCCGAGGGCGGAATGAGGCCAGAACCCGGATCGGTGCTGATCGTCGTGGTGCCGCGCCAGCCCGAGCACTCCCGCGCAGCGGTCTTTGATCCGATGCTCGACGTCATCAAGCTAAAACGGATTCGCGACTATTTGTGCCTCCATTCCTCTCCTCAGGTCAGCATCGAAGTGCGCAACCCAGCATACGAGCGCCTTCTAGTTCGCTGTATTGTGCAACTGAAGCCAGAAGCGATGCGTCAGCGCGGCGTCTGGCTAGGCTACCTCAATCAAACGCTCATAGAGTACATTTCTCCATGGAGCAAGACAGGGCCAACGCCTCGCTTTGGATGGAGTTTCCAAAATGACGAAGTTGAATCGTTTGTGCGCCGATTGCCGTATGTCGACTTCGTAACTCAGTTCTCGATGCTTCACTTGACGCAGGACGAGAAAGGTTCGTATCGTCTGGACGACACGGCACGGTCGAATCCTCTGCAAGCCGAAATCGCACATACCGGCGTCAGTTCCTCCATGGGTATGCAGAAAATATCGCCTCGATATCCCTGGAGTATAGCTATACCCAATGCCGTGAACATCATAGAAGCTGCCGATGAAAACGACATTAGCGAAATCCCGCCGAAAGTGACAGGAATCGGAAAACTGGCAATTGGCAACAATTTCGTTGTGATCAGAAGGGACGATGCCAAGACGTAACCGAAAGACGCTCAAGAACTACTTCGGGATGGGCGCGCTGCCCACGCAGTCCCATTTCGAAGACCTCGTCGACTCCACGCTCAACATCATAGAGGACGGCTTCTCTCGGTCTGCCGCCAACGGTGTTGAGATATCTCTGGTCGGCGAGCAATCTCGGCTGCTTAGTTTTTTTAGGGAAGCACAACTAGACCACCCCGATTGGGCCATCACGTGCGAAGCCCAAAGCGGCAATCTGAACTTTGTTCATGCCGGCAGCCAGCACTCGCAGGATGCATCAACTCAATCGCAGGATGCAGAAACGCAAGTCCTCACACTGACTGATGAGGGCAGGGTTGGCATCAACGCTCCAAATCCCGAATTCGACTTAGATGTCAACGGCACAGTCCGCTCGATTGGCCGCTTCGGACAGTCCGGTTTCGTTCCAGCCGACGGTCAGTGGCATGCGGTTACAGCGAAACTGGACGGATGCCATGCGCTGGAAATTGTCGCGGGCGTTGGCTTGGCAGGCAAAAAGAAGGGCCGGTACGCACTTCTTCACGCCGTCGCCATGAATGCTTTCAATCCTACAGGCTGGTTGTTCAATTTTTTGAACGCCAAGAAGAATATCCGTTGCACTCACGCCTGGTATCTGTCGCGCGCCGACCGGATGAAACTCCGCTGGGTTAAGGCAGACTCCGCGCTATCTCACGCTTATCGCCTCGAACTCAAGACAGCGCGTAGTTACGGCGACGGCACTAAGGTTCAATATTCGATTATCGAACTATGGCCCGATTGGTTCATGGAACAGTCCAATGCCGCTGCGAGAGGAGCTAAAACCTAGCCATGGCCGAGGCAAGTTACATTCCACGCCACAAAAGGGAAGCCGATGCATACAGCTTCGAAAGCTTCCGCGGCATGGGGATAGCTCGCGTTCAAGAACTAGCAGGAAATATCTGGACCGATTACAACGAGCACGATCCGGGCGTCACTATCCTCGAGCAAATCTGTTATGCGCTCACCGACATAGTCTATCGGGCAGAGTTTCCTGTTCCGGATTTCCTTGTCGACAACAAGGGAGAGATCAATTGGGAACGGCAGGGCCTGCTTCCTGCGGAGACTGCTTTCCCCGCGCGGCCTACCACGGAACTTGACTACCGTAAGGTCATTCTGGATGCGGTACCGGAAATAGAGAACGTCCGCATTGAGGCTGTCCCCAACCAGGATGGAACGCCAACGGGTCTCTACAAATTCCTGCTGCGCCCGCGTGCCGAAACCAACGATTCAGGCGTGCAAGCTCCCGTCTCTGCGCAGACGAGTAGTGGCAGCGGTCCCGAATATCGCCAGATTGTGGAGAAAGTTGTTAGTGTCTTTTTTAGACTAAGGAATCTTTGCGAAGATATTGACTCCATCGTTGTTGAATCCGCCGTCGATTTCAAGCTGAATGCAGAGGTTGAGATCCAGGAAGGTCGCGATCCGGCTTTCATCCTCGCGCGGATCTATCAAGTGTGTGGAATATGGCTGGCTGGCGGAATCGAATTCATTTCTTACGAACGCGCCTTGTCCCACGGAACCAGTCCCGAAGAGATCTTCCGCGGTCCTCTGGTGCGTTCGGGAATGATCGCAAGCAGTACAAGCCAGTCGCGCAAAGGATTCCCTCCATCGGATATCTACTCGCTAATCAAAGCCATACCGGGCGTCGAAAGCGTAAAGACATTTCCCAATGAAATTGACGGCCAGAATGCCTCCGATTCCGTTCTGCGCCTTTACTGGCCGCAGAATGATGATGAAATCGGAGTCAAGATATTCTGCAACCGGCGGGCGCACAAGGTTTCGCTGCACGACCTGATGATGCGCTTTGAAGAACTCAAATTCGCCCATCACAGTATGCGCTCTGATAGGTGCGATTCCATTGTTTCCAGACCTCAAGGCAAGGTCCGCGATCTTAGAGACTACATCTCTGCCCAATACCACTTTCCGTTGATCTACGGCGTGGGTCCACGTGGCGTTCCGGAATCCGCAACGCCACGCGAGAAGGCGCTGGTGCGGCAACTCAAGGGGTATCTGCTCTTCTTCGATCAGAACATGGCCGACATGCTGGCAACGATGGATAATCTGCGGCAACTGTATTCAACAGAGATCGACAAGCATAAAACATATTTCAGCCAACTTCTAAGCGAAGACAGCTTCCCAGGGTTCGAGCAGGTGTGCGACCCCGATGGCGTCATCAGACTCCAGCAGTTATTAGACCGTCAAGAGTACACAGACCGGACAACGCGCTTGCTCGATTATCTCCTCGCGCTTTACGGAGAAAGCTTTCGCGACGAGCCGCTTGTCCAGTCTGGGCAGAACCAATCCATGGAAGAGATGGATGCTATTCTCGATGATCGCATTGCGTATTTGAAGAAAGTTGCGAGCATAACACGCGACCGGGCAGCGGCCACCGACTATCTGCAACCCCCTGGCGATCAAGCAAACCGCTCCGGTATCGAAGCGAAACTGAGTCACCTGCTCGGCTTCGAGAAGCATTACATATCCACAGAAGAGGGGGTGCGCGTGATCGAGTATATTCTGCTTCGCCCAGTGAACTGGAAAGAGCGCCGCGGACCCACGCTCCAGTTTCGAATCTGCGTGCTCTTCCCCGGATGGATGCATCGCTGCAAGGATCCAAACTTTCGCAGATATGCAGCCGAAACCGTCGATTCCTGCTGTCCCGCCCACATATACGCCGACATCCACTGGCTGACCCGCGACCAGATGGTGCGTTTCGACGACCTCTACCGGCAGTGGTGGTTGTCTCACCGAGAACAGACCAAGGCCGACGAACTGCTCGAGTTCCTGACGGGCTTCGACAAAAAGGAACAGTCCATCTGATGGCGACGACTCACTTTGTTCGTGACTTCGGTTTTGACATTGCCTTCGCATCGGAATCCGAGGCGTTCGAGCAGCATGCTCGTCTCGGCTCCTTTGTTTCCGAACGGCTGGTTGCCGTCGCGGAGGAAGTCTTCAGGAGACTGGATCCGGTCGATGGCAGCGTTCTCCGTATCGATGAGATGGAGATCGATCTCGGAGACATTTCGCTGCATGAATACTACGAGCAAGCCGAGCAGCGTTTTCGCAAACAACTCGAAGAGCAGATTCAGCACAAACTGCGTCTGCTCGATCGCAATATCCTCCCGCCCGGCGGTAAAAACTCCGAATCCATCGTAACTGCGGCGCAGAACGAGTTCGAGATTGTCGTATGGTCGCTTGAGCACGGATATCTTCCTTGGAACCTTCGGAGCATTGGAGTCTATGCCTTAGAAGAAATGTTGCGACGCGTTGTCGAGCACGATGGACCTAGACTTTCCTCGCTATTGCGCCGCTCGGAGAGAGTGCACGACATTGCGCGTCGTCTTGCTTGGCAGGCGCCGAGCGATCTTCTCAATGCTGTGGCCAAGATGCTCCGGCCTGGAACTCTCATACCCTCCGAATCAGACGATTGGGAATCCGTGCTGATTCAGCTTTTAAGTGACGAGCACGACGTGTATGACTTGCAAAGCATCATCGAGACGGCAATCGCAACCGGCAAGGCCGAAATCCTGGATGCATACTGGCCACGGTTGTTTCGAGAAGATGCCGACCTGCTCGAATCCGTCGTTCGGCAGCACGGCGTTCGCCAGGAAGTTCGTCAAGCCATGGCCACCGGCTTCCCCGATCAGGTTCTGGGAGCCATCGTTCAGGTGCTTGAACCGCAAGAAGCAGACTTTATCGGCGAGGTAACCGGCCGTGCGGAAATCTTTCGCGATGCGGCCAGAGAACACAATGAAAGCACAGCGGAAACCAAAGCACACTTGTGGGAGTTTACCCTCTCCTACCTGCTCGTCGAACGCGGCGGCCGTTTCAATCGTCGCTCCTATCTCGAAAGCACACTTCGCCGCATGTCCGCACACTACAACACAGGCTACGGGGATCTGCTCACCTCTCTGGTAGAAGTGGTCGACCGCATTGATGCCGCAAGTGCTCTGAAAATTGGAATGTTATCGCTGCTCTCAGACCTGCGGCAGGATGTGGTCGCTCCTCCTCAGCAGTCTGTCTCCGTCGACTTCATTTCCGCGCTCCAGGAAACAGCAGAAAAGGTCGAAGTACACATTCGCCAGGAATCGGATTTTCGTGGGCTCAGCGAGCTCCTTGCCTATTTCACACACAATTACCTCACCGGCGCGGGTAGCGGCCCGTTGAATAAGCATTCCTATATCGCAAGTCTTGTCCGGCAGACCGCCGATTATTACAAACTTAACCGCAAGGCCGTGATAGAGGGAATCGAAGCCGGAATTAGCTATCTCAATTTGACCGGCCCTTTTGCTATGGAGTTGATTTCAATCTTGTCTAATTTACGAACGCCATGGAGACGAACGCTGAACGGGCCACGGTTCACCCGTGACACGCGTTTGTTCGTACCCTTAATGGAGATCATAGACCGCATCGAATCTGAAAGCGCATTGCAATCCGGGGCGCTTTCACTTCCGTCGGAGCTGCGGCAAGATTCTGTGTCAACTCTTCGGCAAACAGATACAGTCGACTTCATCTCCGCGCTCATGCAAGCAGCGGAGGAAGTTGAAAGGCAACTCCGCCATCAAGCGGGCTTCCGCGGGATCGCCAAACTCCTTGCCAAGTTTACACACATTTACATTGCCAATAATCAAGACCGTGATTTCGATAAGCATGCTTACATCGCGAGTCTTATCTGGCAGACCGCCGATCATTACAAACTCAGTCGCAGGGCCCTCTTGAACGCAACAACAGTCACGTGTAACCAGATTGAGTTACCAGCCAGTTTCGAGTCACAGTTGTTGCCCATTCTTCGCGACTTGCAGGCTCCTTGGTCAAAACAAGTGGAAGAGGCGCTTCTCAGCGGCGATACGCGGCTTCTCAGGAGAATCGCTGCAGACGAATACGCCCGTAGTGCAATGATTGAATTCATCCGTCCGGAGGTGCTGCGCGATCTTGCCCAGATGGTGGAGCCCGCCTCAGCTGCTCTCATGTGCGAACTTGCCGACCAGCCGCACCTCTTTGAAGACGCGCTGCCAGGAGAGAATCAGCCCGCAATCTGCCGAGCACTTTGGGAATTTACATTAACGTATGCCATTGTGGACCGGGGGAGCTCTTTTAACCGTCGATCTTACGCCGAATGGGTCATCCGCAAGTTGGCGGCACACCACAATCTCCATTACGAGGATCTTCTGGTTTCGCTTTCCTCTGCCATCGGGAGAACAAGCCTCTTCGGACAGGCGAACTCGGAACTTGCGTCGATCCTTTCAGTCTTGGCCGAGCGAGAGAAGTGTGACATTCCTCAAACCAGTGCGGGGCAGCCGCATCCGGAGGCGCAACGCGACCTCTCATTGGTACACCTCTTTGCTGAAATCGACGAGACCCCATCGACCAAATTTCTTCAAACTTTTCAGGCCCGATTGTCGCAGTGGTTATTGTCGCCCGTATCGTCGAATCCAGTCGAACAGTTGCAAATCGTCATGGCTATCGACCGGCTGATCGATCGATCGCCAGACTGGTTCCGAAATTTTCTGCGCAGCCTTCTCGCCGATCCGGTAACCGCGCGAAGTCTCATCGAGCGCCTTGCTGAGCAACAACTTGCTCGCCTGCTGCTTCTGATCGCTCCAGGCGACGCCCAGAATCTGATGCGTTTGGCGCAAGTTATTGCTGACACAGTTCCAGATCTCAAACCCGAGCTGAGGTGGCAGTTTCTCTTTGCATTCCTTGTCGCACAAGTGAGTCCCATATCTGACAAAGCATTTGTGCGACAGTACGTCGCCTGGCTCGCCGGACAGACAGGATCGCACACAGCGAGCGACCTGGCCTTGCTTGCAGCACAGCGACTACGTATGACAACAACCTCGACCGGCGATAACGAGCGCCGCAGACTCATCGATCTTCTAGAGCAAGCGACGCGAAGGCCAGTACCGGTTAGAAAGAGCCGTCCAGTCGACTTCAGCGCACAGGAGATCTTTGTCCACAACGCAGGCCAGGTGCTTGCCGGACCTTACCTTCCGCGTCTCTTTGCAATGACCGGATTGCTGGAAGAGAACAAATTTCGAGACAATGATGCAGCCTACCGAGGCATTCATTTACTCCAGTATCTAGTGGACGGCTCGCTTGATTCTCCCGAATATCTGCTGCCGCTCAACAAAATTCTCTGCGGCCTACGACCCGATGAGCCGATCAAGAATGGCATCATGCTCACGCAGACCGAAAAAGACGCTACCGAGAGTTTGCTCCACGCCATGATCGCGCATTGGTCCATCCTCGGCAGCACATCGGTGCAAGGGCTTCGCGAATCCTTTCTCCAGCGCGAAGGACGACTTTCGTTTCAAAACGACGCATGGAGGTTACTGGTTCAACCGCGCGCCTTCGATATGCTACTCGACAAACTCCCCTGGGGCTTTAAGGTTGTGAAATATTCTTGGATGCAATCAACACTCTACGTGGAATGGCGATGACACAATATAGGTTCCCTATCAAACCCGCCTTGCTGTTCCTGTACATGCTTTGCGCAGTCATTCCATGTCATGCATCTGAACTTTGCTCGTCGGGCGGGAAAAAGAGACTCGACGCTTTAGACCCCGCGAAGATCGTCAGTCAAATCGTAGAGACCAGCCACCTCAGCGCCACGAACATCAAAGAGGTGCAAAGCTGCCTTGGTATTCGCGGTTGCTATTCCAACGATCCCAGAGATGTCGATGGCGTCGTCGGCCCATATACCACGGCTGCTCTCTATCGCTTCGTCTACGGGCGCTGCCCGACGACTCCTCCCCCGCCTCCTGACTGCGGAGATGGTCAGGAGGCAATCTCATATAGCCTAACAAACTCCGATATCCAGGAGTTGGAGAAACCTCCGCAACAGGAACCTGCGCCGAAAGAAACCGACGCAGATGCGCCTGCAGCCGATAAGTCGGATGCTGCCGCTCAGTCCGAAGTCAACGACACCGAACCCGACACCAGCGAACCGGCGATGAGTCAACATCTGATGGCTGGGCTATCGTCGATGCAGAACGCTGATTTTCCCACGCGCGGACTATTCGAGAATGCCTTGGCATTTTTCACGACGCAGCCTCTCAACAACACGAAAGACTACGCAACAGTAGCTAAGGAACTGGATGAGAACAAGCCCTCGATTCTTAAACAGGCTTGCAAGATACATACTCTCTCCAGCGCAGGAGCGGGTTGGGCGCCCGACTGGAAAGCGAACATGCTCTACTCGCTTTCCGATCCCGTCTATGGTTTCTTTCCCTTTTGGACTTCCGGCTCTCCGCCACCTTCCGGAGGCCCGCAGAATGGGTCACCTTCAACGACGCCACATAAAGTTGACTTCGGCACGCTTGAGCGCATCGGCTGGGTGGGCGTCACATTCTCACAGGACGGAAAGCTGAATCTTACCCTTCTCACACTCGACAATGAAGAAATCTCTGAACAGATAGAGGTCGCCCACCGTTTCCGTACCAGCGTCGATCTGGTTATTTATAAGCAGTTCTCGCGTGCGCAATGGATCGACCTCGTATACAGTGGTTCGGATACTTTTATGCAAACGCTGTCCAGCAGCATTGCAAACACCGTCGGCGCACCTTTGAAGGGGTTTCTTAATGGAATCCAGTATTGGGTTCTCCCTGGTCTGCTTACTTCGCCCACTACGGCCTGGGATGGAGCCACTATAGATTTTCAAGACTATCCTTACGATGATCCTGTGGCGATGCAATTCCTCGTCAAACTCCTTACGCAAGTGCGCCAGAAACTAACAATAAAAGAGAGACGCATGACCGTTTGGAGTCCTAAACGTCATCTCCTCCATCTGAACCTGATCGTCCCCTTCGATGTCTTTGTGCCTCCAGCGATGGTTTCGGCGTCCGGGCAATTCTCAGATGCGAACGAAGGTGACTCGGCAGTGATAGGCTTGGCGCAACTTGTTCCCCAACAAGGAGGGGACGAAAGCGCTTCCAGTGCCGGGCCCGCGGAGCACGACAGCATCGTGGATAGCTTCATCGTCTTCCTTCCGCAATCTACTAGCATGACAAAGAAGCAGCTTCGCCAGGCTGTCGAAGACGCGTTCAATCGGGACGCGGACATTCTGCAGTTGGTCAAAAACAATTCATCGCTCTCTCTTGCTGCCTGGCGCTTCCAGATGTTGAGAAGAATTACCTGCGTTCTCTCTCCCTATGCCTGGCAGTACAAAGGCGTCTACAGTCAGCCAGGTATTCAATTCTACGATGACATGCTTTACGCTCATGACAATTTTGGAGCGGCAGGCTTTTGGCCACTACCGTCCTACGACGGAAACAATCAGGAGCTTGCGGCGCAAACTCGCCAGATATTCAGATTGCGGAGCGGCGACGCGATACAGAAGATGGTGGCCCCGGTGTTCGAAAAAATGCTCGGTCTGCGCGTTGCGAACTTCTTCGGCGGGTGGCGTCGCGAACTCTTCTTGAATGTAGAATTCATTTTCGCCGTTCTCGCAATCTATCTTTTTTGCGCTTATTGGTTGTTCGAGCTGCGCGATTTCTATCGCAAGCATAAGTTGTGGTTTGCCTTGCTGGGTTTGGAGGCCATCTCTGTACTTGTCTTGCTCTGCCTCTTCGATCACAGGTTAAGAGAGTGGGCGTTGCTCATTTTCATCGGGCTGGTATTCGCTGCGGTTGTTGTTCTCTTTGCTCTCCAGTACTTCATCAGTAGAGTCGAAAGGGATTTGCCATGAGAGCCGCTACACTGGATTGTCTGATCTCCGTGAATGCAACAATTCTGGATCAGGAACTTCAATGGCTCTCATCTGTCATAGATACCGCCATTCGTATCTTCCTGGGCAATGAGTGTAGTTATCAAGACGTGCGCGAAATCGTTCCGCCGCAGCTTGGCAACGACTCGTCCCTTTATGTAAAGATTGTCCGCGACAACAGATTATCTTTTGATGAGCGAGTTATGCTCGTCCTCGCACTTGCGCCGCACGTACGCCCCCAGGTGTTGGATCCATTGCTCATCAAGAACCCGAATCTCGATCGAGGCTTTACGGAATTTGGCGGCATTCACAACGGCGTACACAACGGCTTCCTTCCTACCGTAGAGACCGCCGCCTTCATCCTCTCCGGCGCAAATCTCGAACGCCGCTTCGAGGTCCAGGCTGCACTCGATCTCGATCGCTCTCTGCGCCGCTGCAATCTGCTGCACATAGAGGAAGGTATCGAACTCTTTTCTTCCCCTCTGGCACTTGCGAAAGAGTATCTAGGACCATTCACAACCGGCGCCGTCTACCGCCCTGCTTTCACCAGCACCTTTCCTGCCCGGCGATTGACCACTCCGCAACAATGGAGCGATCTGGTTCTGGCGGACAGCACAATGGAGGAAGTAGAAGAGATTTGCGCCTGGCTCGAACATCGCCGAGCCCTGCTAGATGAATGGCGTCTCGCCGCAAAGATCAAACCAGGTTTTAGAAGCCTCTTCTATGGACGTCCAGGGACAGGTAAAACCTTTACGGCATCGTTGCTGGGAAAAACCGCAGGTCTTGACGTATACAGAGTCGATCTCTCGCTCATGGTCTCCAAATGGGTAGGCGAAACGGAGAAGAACCTCGCAAGAGTCTTCGATGAAGCCGAAAAGAACGATTGGATTCTCTTCTTCGACGAAGCCGATGCCCTCTTCGGAAAACGCACGCAGACCTCCAGTTCGCATGACCGTTATGCTAACCAGGAGGTTTCCTATCTTCTCCAACGCGTCGAAGATTTTTCGGGTGTCGTAATTCTGGCGACCAACTTGAAAGGCAATATCGACGAAGCGTTTTCGCGACGCTTTCAATCGATGATCTACTTTCCTATGCCCTCGCCAGCTGAGCGCCTTCGCCTCTGGCGTGGCACTTTTTCCGAATCTTCAAGACTCGATGACTCGGTTGATCTCAATCAATTAGCCTCCGAATTCGAGCTTAGCGGCGGAGCCATCATCAACGTACTTCGCTACTCATCCCTGATGGCTCTGCGTCAGGGCAAGGAAAAGATTCGGCTGCACGATATTCGGCAGGGAATCAGGCGAGAGTTCCGCAAGAGCGGTAAGACACTTTAGAGGTTCAAAAGCATGATCGATAAAACCATGACCTTCCTGCTTGGCGAACTAAATGGCTTTCTCGGCACAGTCTTTCCGGCTGGCGAACCACACGCCGTGCTCTCGAGTCTTGCCTTGCCCGACGGCTCCATGCCGCGTGAGATTGAGAATAAAATGGTGCTCGCGTTGGCCAACGTCGAGCGCGAATACGCCGCCCATTCTTTGGAGTCTTCGTTTGTTCCACAAGGTAACTCCGCATTGCAGGCCGGGCCGCCTTTGAATCTGAATCTGTACTTTCTACTAGCCGGCAACTTTCCATCCGATTGCATGCAGGCGTTGCGCCTTCTATCCGCGGCAATGAGCTTCCTGCAAGCCAAACCGGTGTTCACGCCGCAAGATTCCTCGACCTTTCCGCGCGGACTGGAGCGTCTCTCGGTTGAAATGGTCAACCTAAGCATCGGCGATCTGCACAATCTGTGGGCCTGCGCCGGAGCCAAATACATGCCGTCCGTTGTCTACAAGGCACGCATGATTACCTTGCAGGATGGATGGGTCACTGAGCGCGTTCCGGTCATCACCGGTACCAGTCAGAGAACTTAGGGCGTTATGGTCACTCAATACAAACCGTTGTTTGAGATCCAGTGTCGTCACGCTTATTTTGGTAACGGCATCTGCCCCGCGCTGCAATTGATTCCGACCAGTGAATGTAAGCGGCTGCTCCGTCGTTACGGATGCCTGTTTCGGAAGACCGGCAGTGGCGGTACTGTCTTCCGCGAGGCCCAGTCTCCATGGCAAAACCTCAGTGAACTCGCGCCGCTGAGCTTCGCTCTGATCGATACCAATGGCCAACTGGAGTTGTGCACGGAAATGGGAACCTCCCCGACCGCTGCGCCGGACCTGAGTGTTCACTCCTTCAGCAATGTCACCGATTACGGCACAGAGGCGGTCGACGGCCGCGCGTTCCGCCTCCTGCACTCGCCGGGAGATGCATTTGCCAGCTCTGCGATTCCCGTGCGCCCTTCCCGATTTGTCTACGAATTCGCAAAGCCATTGACTTCGGCGACTCTGCAAATCTTCGATATGCTCGGCAACGAAGTCTGGAAGCTCCAAACGCCTGGCAAGGAACTAGCCGCTCTCTCTGTGGGTCTGGGCGATCTCGGCGAAGGTCGCTATCGGCTGAAGATCGACAAAGCTGATCCGTACGATTTCTACCTGACAGGCACGGCCCCAGCCACGGTGTGGGGATTCGTCGATATCTTCCTGAGAAGCCTCGCTGATATCGATGCTACTCCCGCTAGCTTTGCCTTCTCGCTCGCTCCACGGCGATCGTTCTGGCGTTACTACATCGTAAGTCAGGCCCCCGCGGATCGCGTCTACGACGACTACCAGATCGCACTAACTCCGCTCAAGGGAACTAAATCCAACGGAACCGAGGCCGTTGCATTCTCCGCACCTACGCGCCAGCGCGTCAGGGGCCAGGATGCCTGGGTCTTCGAGTCGGCAGACCTGATTCCGCTCTACGAGTACCCGGCCGATCATTACGAGGTGACCTTGAAGAGCAACGGCAAAGGCAGCGGCATCTCGCTTCCCTACGCAAAGTCTCAAACCACCCGGCTTGCGAAAGATGCAGACGGAAATGTGCGATACTGCTCGGAGATGTTCGTTTATCTCTGACTTTGCGCGTTTCCCCAGATTCCGCGCACGGAGGCACAGAAGATGAATGCAGTGAGCCAGCAAGTAGCCAAAAAGGAAAAATCCGCTTCTGGTTCCGCAGTGCAGCGCGTCAGCCAAGGCCGCGCCGTAAGCAACTCCTTCGTCGACAATAGCCCTTTCATCAAGGCCCAGCGCCAGCAACTCAGCAGCGCCTTCGGTTCTGCAATCCAGCCCAAGCCCAAGGAAAAGCCCAAGCAGTTGATGGTGAGCGAAGCCGTGTTCCAGCCCAGAGGCAAGGAAGAAAAGCCAAAGCAGTTGATGGCTGACATGGAAACGTTGCAGGCAAAATCGAAAGAGAAACCGAAGCAATTGCAGACGAGCGAGCGCGCCTTGCAGGCCAAGGCAAAAGAGAAGCCAAAGCAGTTAATGGCCGCTTCTGGGGTTCTTCAGGCTCAGGGAGAACAAATGGGTAGCCCGCGCGTGAACAATACCGGACTCCCCGATCAACTGAAGAGCGGCGTCGAATCCCTCTCCGGCATGTCGATGGATGCGGTGCGCGTCCACTATAACTCCGGCAAGCCCGCCCAACTCAACGCCCTCGCCTATGCCCAGGGCAGCGATATCCACGTCGCACCGGGCCAGGAACAGCACCTGCCGCATGAAGCATGGCACGTAGTGCAGCAAGCCCAGGGCCGCGTCGAGCCCACGATGCAAATGCAAGGCGGAGCACCGGTCAACGACGACAAAGGATTGGAGCATGAAGCGGATGTGATGGGGGCAAAGGCCGCACGAGGGGAAATTCCCGTTGCATCAATTGGAGTCGCTCAGGCCGACATCACGCAGAACGGATCCGTCATCCAGCGGGCTCGCGGCGGCATAGAGTACACAGAGGGGGGCACCACAACGCTGATGTCTCACTACCCCGGCGGTGGAGCACCAGGCGGCACCGCGCCAGTGGCAAACCAGCTGTTCGGCGCTACGCTGATTGAGGGCTATCAGGTTCCCAATGCACAAATTCCAGCCTGGACCGGAAACGCGCAAAACACCGATCATACACTGCTTCAGAACAACCGGCTGAAGCTCACCAACGATGTCTTATCAGCGGAATGGGTCATCGAAGGCCACGCAGCCGGCGGCCTGACGGCCAGGCAATTGGTCCGGCAGGTTCTTGGGGATGTGGCCCAACTGTTTCTGTTCCGCCGGGCGTTGCGGGCCTTCATAAATGCAAACTCGATCCCCCTTAACACAACGGTCCTCGCGCCGGATGGCACCGGAGATCTCAGCGTTCCGGGCCCCCAAGGCCTGTTTGTCTACAGCCCTGACGACGTTTCGACAGGTAAGGTCCAGATCACCGCGCAGTACGAAAACGTCGATACCATCCGTCGCATTAACGAGCTCAACGCGTCGAAGTACCTAACGGGCACCAAGGTCGCTGAAGGACGGGACGCCGATCGGGTGGCTGGAACGCCGAGCCTGTCCGAGCAGTGGGCTGATTATTGGCAGACATCCAGTTCCGCGACGGCGGCCGCCTTGTACGCCGACTTACTCGGCCTGTCCGTGCCCTTAGCGGGGGGCGGTGCAAATTTGACTGCGGCACAGTCAGCCTTAGTGAAGTTGATGGTCGTCAACGATGCCATGGCATCCAATATGTCCCGGCATGCTGCCATTATCGGACAAGCGCAGGAGAAGAACATCCAGAGGTTTTTCCCGAAGGCGGAACGCCAGACTTACACCGAGGCCGTGGCACGCGGGGCGATCCCTCCGCTGCTGTTGGCGGCGCTACGTTTGGACATCGTGGCAAACCGGCTGGCCATGGGGCAAGCGGTATGGAATCGTGCGGATCCCTTTGCACTGAGCCTGACCGAATCCACCCGGGCACGGACCCAGATCGATGTCGCAGCGGCCATTGCCGCGCCTCTAACCGACGCTAATGCGGCGGCGGCTGCACCGTTAGTGGCTGGCGGACAGGTGACGGCGGCCCTCGCGACCGTTGGTCCAGCGATTGCAAACGAGCTGGCTCGCGGCATGACCCCGCAAGTCATGCTTCCTCTGGTCGCCCAGGTGATCATCAGCGGCGGACACGCAGCCGATCCCGACGCGACCGCCATCGCTCAGGTCGCCGTGAACGCAGCGGTCGCTGCTCGCGACAACGTGACCGTGGCCATGCTGCCCTTACTCGCAGCCCAGAGGGAGAACGCAGCCGGGCGCGCAACCACGCAAGGCGACAAGGATAACATCAAGAATCTCGTGCTAGGCGCCAACGGTGGACTTCTGGCGGCGTGGATAGGGCGGGCAGCGTTGGCATACACAGATTCAAGCGGTGCAGCGACCGATCACGTCGACGCTGGGACGGGAACGGGTAACGTGATCAGTTCCACACAAGGCTATACGCCCGTTGCGGGGGGAGGTCAGGGAGCCGTTTACGAGTTTCGCGAGCGCGAGGTCAATCTCTCCGAGGGCGACACGGCAGCACTCAAACACGCGCTATCAAAACTTTTCGGAGCAGCGGATTAAACACCGCAGCATCTCGAAACCTATCGTGTCCGCGACGCCGCTTCTCGATGGCAATCGTCGGTGGTATAAGCGTCGGGTACCCCAGGTCTCGCTTTGAGACCTGGGGAAGCTCGCCGTAGAGGTATCCTCAAGCGTTGGCGATGGTCAGCCCTTCGTGCGCGATCTCAATCGATTCGACGGCGACCTCATTGCCGTCGGACTTGAGATCGGTTCCGGTGATCTTCGTGGGCCAGGCGTTGGCCAAGGTCCACACCATGGTGGCCGCGCCGCCTTCGTCCAAGAGGCTGATGGTAACTGGGACGCGTTTGATGGTGTTCATCTTGATCTGGTTGAACCAGTTCCAGAAGTTGTTGTCCGACTTGAAGACGCCTTTCTTCATGGTCACATTGCCAGTCTTTTTGATCCCGGGCATCTTAATGACCGAAAAGTCCTTGCTGTCTCCGTGACGATACTCGATGGGCTGTGCCTCGATATCGAGCCCGGAAACCTCTTGAAACGACATGAGGTTGCTGTCCCACTTGACCTGGAAATAAAACTTGGGAAGCGGCCAAACGGTTTTGGATTGTGCGGATCCGTCGTCTGCCATAACAATTCTCCTTTGTGGTGATGGGCTTGCGCGATGTTTAAGACTTTTGCATCTGCTGCTGGAAGGTGATTTCGATGAATTCGGCGGGCCTCGTAACTGCCACTAGAACCGTTACGCGCAGTATGCCCTCAAGGATATCGTCGGGCGTCATCGTCTCGCCCAGACCGCAAAAGACGGCAAAGGCGTCGTCCGGAACAGCCCCGGCGAGCCCCCCCCGCTTCCAGATACCGGTGAGAAAATTCCGGATCATGCTCTTGATAGTGACCCAGGTCGTCGAGACGTTGTTCTCGAACACGTAGGCCTTGGTGGCGAGTTTGATCGACTGCTCGAGCATGATCATAGTGCGGCGCACGCTGATGTAGCGCCAATCGAGGCTGTTGCCGTCGAGGGTTCTGGCTCCCCAAACTAGGACACCTTCACCAATAAAGGATCGGATCGCGTTGATCGATTTTCCCTGGATGTCAACGTTCAGATCTTCCTGGTCGTCATGCGAGATACTGACCGTTGGACTGACAACTGAGTTGAGGCTGACATTCGCCGGTGCCTTCCAAACACCCAATGAGCCATCCACCATGGAATAAACCCCAGCAATCGCACCCGATGGCGGCAGAATGTTCAGTTGCCGCTTGATTTCGGCAATAACCTGAACAAAGGCTGGACTGGACGCGGTGAGTGTCTTGTTGAGTAGTTCAGATGTGTAATTCTTGAGCGCTGTGACTTCCGCGATGACTTCGGGCTTCACGGCAGCCTCAAGTGTCAATAAATTGGTAAGATCGGCTGCGACGACATTCTGATAGGAGACCTCTTTGTCGCCCAGAATGCTGGTCGCCAACCATGGATAGTAGGCCGTGGCAAAGTCCAGTTGATTGATGCCAAGGTCGCTGCGGAAAGTAGCAACGCAATCTCCGGCCGGATCCTTGCGATCCCTGTACCCGTTGTAGATGTCGAGAATCGCGACCCGGCTCTGCATCTTTTCGCCACAATGCAGCAGTGCCGCCTGTTGCACCTTGATGCATGATGCCTCGTCGGCAAGATGGACGGCGTCGGGCATGACCACCATGGTGGGCTCCTGCTCCTTAAGGAGCAGATCGATGCCAGCGAGCAAGCCGTCTGCGTCTATGGTTCCGTCGTAGCCGCCGATGGACACTATATAGCAGGGCCCCCCGCCGTTCTGAAAGAACAAGATCATGCTGTAATACAGCAGAAATTGCTGCTCAGTCTTCTGCGTGATGGGGACGTAATAGTTTTTGCCGCCTAATGTGAACGCTTTAGCAGGCACGGGCGGCGCAGCGGTAGCGCTTATCTCGGTGACGTTAAACGTGGCGGGGGGAGCGTCTCCGAAATAAAATTGAAATTCCGCCATGGAACCAATCCGCCATGGCACATTATGCAGGGATTTTCCTTTGTTATCAGCCATCTGTGTATAGCCGATAAAAGCGGGCACAGCAGTCGCCACTTCGACGACTGAATTTGGGAAAGCAGGCTTCTCCACGATGTAGACACCGGGAGTCTTCATTACTGGCATTGGAACCTCCATTGACCTGTCAGGATAACGGACGAATCAGACCAGATAGATAACGCCCGAATCATACCATAGACAGAGTTGTGCATATTCGCTTGTCTCTAACTTTGATATATATCCCCGTCCTTGGAGAAGACAGAACGATCACCGTCCACCGCCAGCACGAGCCTGCACGCATCCGTAAAATCCGGCGTATTAGTTTTCCGTCCTGACCCTCGCATCGGTCCCCGATTCCAACCGTTCCGCGTCGCCTCCCGCGCAATCTTGAAACCTGCTACCAACTCTGCCAACTTCGTTGGCAAGGAGGTATGACATGAATCAATTCGAACACTCATTACCCGTTCCCTCCACGGACGTTGTGACCACCATGACACACTCGCCGCCACCTGCTCTTCGCGCCGGGAGTTTGGATTCCTTGAATAGGCGGTGAAGGATTCAGTTAAGCGGTCCGCAGTGTCGGAAACATCTCGGAGGCTCAGGCCCAGACAGAACTTTGGCAATGTTTTGGGCCAGATGAAGCTGATGGAACTTGGCAAAAGCGGACGGCAGCATTTCTACCCAAGACGGCAGCGCAATCATATGAGGCTATGACAGAGGGGGCGCAAGGAATTGGGTTAATTGCCCCATAAGTTCAACTGGCGGAGAGGTGGCGATTCAAAGCCGTTCCCCTGCGTCAGTTGGCAGAAATCGGCCGCTGATCGAATGTCAAGATGGAGGTTTTCGATTACGATAAGCACACGATGGTTATGCACTAATCGATTTAGTGGTAAGAGACGCGGGGATCGCCCCCCGGCTTAGAAGGCTAATACTCTATCCAACAGGACAAGCGGAGTCTATACTCGTCGACGATCTGGCAGCCATAATGCTCTTTGGATCTCAAGCCTGAGTCTGCTATGCACATCCAAGATTATGCCCTATTTTGATGGATAATGGACACGAAAATGGGCACAGCGGATAGATAACACAATGGTATTGACTGCGGGCAGATTATAAGGTAGTTGCGGAGGGTAAGCCGGCCAACCATTTCATCTACGATTAATAACTCATTCCGATTCAGTGCAAGCCAAGCAGTTCGCGTATTTTAGATCCACTTTTGAACCCGCGATTCCTACGGTTCCTCGGTTCTCTTGGCTGGCAGGGTGCCGGAGAGCGTCATTCAATTTCGCACAGACTTGACGATCGTTCATCGGGGCATAACAGATAAACTATTGCAATTGAACGTTGGTATTGGCAATATCTAAGTGTTAGATGGCGGGATTGACAATCGGGAGCAGTTCGATCGCGGCTCCCAGATCAGAAAGACTCCAGCCGTTTCGGCGCGCCCAAAACAGCGAGGGGAGCTTGCGCCCCGTGTTCGCTTCCGAAAATATCAACGAGAAAAAGAGGTCGCCGGAACTCGACTGCTTAGCCACTTTGCAAGATATCCATGTCGGAGGAAAAGGTCATCAGAAGTTTCTCAGCACCCATTTCCCTTGCCGGCTCCCAGTTTCGCGAAACGCGTCACGTGTGCGCGTTCTTCAACAACGACGATGAAGAGTATCGCATCCTGCTTCCGTTCATAAGGGACGGATTGGAGTCCGGGGACAAAGCCGTTCACGTTCTAAACCCGGAGCAACGTCAAGACCATTTGCAACGCCTGACTCGTGCAGGCATCGACCCGGCGACAGTGCAGCAGAGTGGGCAGCTCGAGCTTCGGACTAACGCCGAAGTCTACCTTCCAGATGGCCGCTTCGATCCGGATCGGATGCTGAAGGTTTTTGAGCAACTGGCCAGCGGAAACGCCACGGGAATATTTCCTCGGAGTCGCATTTGTTGTCGTATGGACTGGGCGGTTGAAGATCGGTCTTACGTTGATGACGTGATTGAGTTCGAATCGCGTGTAAACGACGTGTGGCTTCGTCACGACGACGCGGTTATTTGTACTTACCATCTCGGGCATTTCGGGGGTGACGTGGTGATTGACATCATGCGGACGCATCCGATGGTCATCATCGGCGGCATCCTTCAGCAAAATCCTTTCTTTGTTCCGCCAGATGAGTTCCTGCGAGAGTTTCGCCAACGGCAGACTGGTCAAAGTAATTTCCTTGGGGCGGCATGAAAATGGATGAGCGGCCCGGAAATCCTACAGAACAGATCAAGCACCTTCAGCGCTGCGTTAACGATCTGGTCAGCGTCCTCGCTCTTCCGGCCATGTGGAGCGGCGGTGAGCCATCCCAGATAGTTCATACCTTGCTCGACGCGCTGCTGCGTATGCTCCAGCTGGATCTCGTCTATGTGCGGTTGAAGGAAACGAGTGGTCAGGCGCCAATCGAGATAGTTCGGTTCGATCAATCCCGGAAGCAGCTAGCCCCGGCGCACGAGATCGGCGAGATATTCAAGCAGCAGCTAGGGACCGCCCCTCAGCAATGGCCTCAGCTCATGAGGATCCCTTTGGGAGACCGAAACATTTCGATTGTGCCCTTGGGACTGGGGCTGCAGAATGAAATTGGCTTTATCGTAGCAGGGTCAGAGCGAGCTGATTTTCCGCAGCAAACCGAGAGACTTATTCTGAGCGTGGCAGCAAATCAGGCGTCGATCGGATTGCAAGAGGCATGGTTTCGGTGGGAGCAGAAGCGCATTGCTAGCGAACTCGATCAACGCGTGGCGCAACGAACTTCAGAGCTTGCCGCAGCCAACGAAAAACTGAGGAAGGAAATTGCCGACCGCAAACAGGCCGAAGATCAGCTTCGAGCCAGCGAGCGTAACCTGCAGATGACGCAAGCGGAGCTTGCGCGGATTTCCAGGCTCACAACCATGGGTGAATTGGCGGCGTCGATAGCGCATGAAGTTAATCAACCCTTGACTGCGGTAATCAATAACGGCAGCGCGTGCTTGAGACTCCTCGCCAATCGTAAGCTTGAACCTGAGGTTCTGGGCCGGACTCTCGAAGGAATCGTTGCCGACGGTAATCGGGCGAGCGCCGTCTTAGCTCGAATCCGGGCATTCATAAAGAAAGTACCGGCTGAAAAGAATCCGCTCGATATAAATGATGTGATTCAGGAGGTGCTGGTCCTGGCTGGCCGTGAGCTTTATGAAAATCAAGTCTTGGTCGGGCGCCAATTAACAACCAATCTCCCGCTTGTATTGGCCGATCGCGTTCAGTTACAACAGGTCCTGCTGAATTTGATCATGAACGGCATTGAAGCCTTAATCGCAGTAACAAACCGACCTCGTTTACTCTGGGTGCAATCCCGGATCGATGAATCCGGGGACGTACTCGTTGCGGTAAGCGACTCCGGGACTGGTTTTAATTTCGAGGTGGATCACGTCTTCACTCCCTTCTTTACAACGAAAGCCAAAGGTATGGGAATGGGTTTGTCGATCAGTCGCTCGCTTGTCGAAAGTCATGGCGGCCGACTCTGGGCTACGCCCAACTCTCCCCACGGCGCGGTGTTTTCCTTCGCGTTACCAGCAACCGAAGGGAGTCCCTCATGACTGACACTCCGGTTGTTTTTGTCGTCGATGATGATCCGTCGATACGTTCTTCGCTGAAGTTTCTGTTAGACACCGTGGGGCTGCAGGCTGAAGGTTTTGACTCGGCAGATACCTTCTTACATAAGAAGCTGCCAGATGCGCCTAGTTGCCTTGTACTAGACGTCAGACTTCGTGGATTGAGTGGTCTCGATTTTCAGCGCGAATTGGCAGCAAAAAGAATTAGTATTCCGATAGTTTTTCTCACCGGACACGGCGACATTCCGATGAGCGTTCGCGCCATGAAGGCTGGGGCCGTCGAGTTCTTGACCAAGCCATTTCGTGATCAGGATCTCCTGGATGCTGTTCGCATCGCACTGGAGCGAGATCGTGCCAGACGTCAACAGGAAAATGAAGTAATGATCCTCCAACGGTGCTTCGACTCGTTGACTCCGCGCGAACGTGACGTGATCTCCATGGTCGTTTCGGGCATGCTCAATAAGCAGATTGCGGACCGTCTTGGAAATGCTGAGAGTACCGTGAAAGTTCAGCGTAGCCGGGCGTTGGAAAAGATGCACGCGAAGTCTCTAGTCGACTTGGTTAGAATGATCGAGAAGCTCAAGGGTCCCTCAGAAGAGACTCGATAAGCGAAAGTTTATTCGCATGCTACTTTTTAAGATGCTGTATATCCCAATATCCGATAGATTCTTTGTCCGTCTTCGAATAGCGTTGTTTTTAGCGCAGAGTCAGAAGGTGACAAAGAACCTAATCTCGGTAGTTGACGACGACGAGTCTATCCGTAGAACCACGACATTTCTCATCGAATCGTTCGGTTTTCGAACGGCTGCTTTTGAATCCGCCGAAGGTTTCCTGAATTTCGTCGAAATGCAGGATACTTCATGTCTGCTCGTTGACGTTCAGATGCTGGGAATGAACGGACTCGAGCTCCAAAGAAAGTTGGCTGTCGCAGGCTTCGAGATTCCTATCATTTTCATCACTGCATACGAAAACAAAGATACGCGTCAGCAAGCAATGCAAGCCGGTGCAGTCGCATTCCTGAACAAGCCATTCAACGACGAGCAACTACTTCAAACCGTTCTTTCAGCCTTATCGCACGACGGCGGCAGTACGAATTCCTCGGGCTGATCGATACCCGCGCTAAACTTCGGCTTCCCCTACGCTCTATCTGAAGCCCAGCGCATCTTCTTCCCACCACTCATGTCCAGCGAACGGCGATAGGTGGGCCAGAATTAACTTTGAATATTGGCGAAGAACCCTCGCAAAATTCAATCGCGAGGTGCAACCCTCAGCCGAAGCGGATTGCACCTGGCTGCAGGTACCACTGACGTCACCAGCCAGCAAAAGTTACGGGACGACCGATTGGCGACTTGGGAGAGCGTGAATCTAAGTCAATCACAAGAATGGTAGCCACGGGAGGTATCGCTATGAGTTTAGCGCAATTGATGAGTCATGAATTGGATTTGTTATACGTATCAAATGCTGAGCCGATCGTATTCGTAATCGACGAAGACAATTCCGTACGCGAGTCGCTCAAATCTCTGATTTCCTACGGCGGCTGGCAGACTGAAACTTTCGTCTCAGCTTATGAATTTCTCATTAGGCCATGGCCGGCTGTTCCAAGCTGCTTGGTGCTCAACGTCTCTCTTCCAGACCTCAACGGTCTTGATCTGCAAAAGCGTGTTGCTGTCGATCGCCCCAGCATGTCAACCATATTCATCACCAGCGAGCCTGATGTTTACACGTCGGTTCGCGCCATGAAGGCCGGAGCCATTGAATTCCTTATTAAGCCCTTCGGCGATGACGCTTTACTGGGAGCAATTCAGGAGGGAATTGAACGGAGTTGCGCTAAACTGAGCCGCGAGGCAGAAGTACAGGTGCTTCGTGACTCCTATGCACGCCTCAGCCATCGCGAGCGGCAGGTCATGGTTCTGGTGGCCTCGGGTCTGTTGAACAAACAAGTCGGTGCAGAGCTCGGCATTAGTGAGATCACGGTAAAGGCGCACAGAGGCCAGGTGATGCAAAAGATGAAAGCCGATTCTTTTGCAGACTTGGTAAGAATGGCTGTGAGGCTTCGCTCAGAGCGCGTCCTTCAGAATCGAAACAATTCCGATCACCGTGCTATCTCCAACCATTGCCTTGTCCGCATGCATGCAACGTAATTCTTCCCTTTGGCGGGTCTGCGGCCGCAGCGGGAAGCGAAAGGCCTTGAGCGTTTCTCACCAGTTCCTGCGCCTCCTACTCAGCCATGTCCTGCCGGAGAGGCTTCTTCGCACACACGCTTGAACCTATTTGCCAACGGCACGAGTAGGTCAAATTTCCATACAGCGTTACATTTTTTGAGTGGATCAATGCCTTCTGTATTTCAGTTGCCTGCGCGGTTCGATACTCGTCTGGGCCTTCGACGCCTTTCGCGTGCAGACCTTCCCGTCGACACTGTGAAATTGGCACGCTATTTGGTTGGCAAGGTCATCGTTCATGACACTGCGAACGGCAGACTGAGCGGACGTATTATCGAAACCGAGGCCTATCCGGTTGGCGACACAGCTGGGCACGCTTTTCGGGGCATGACACCACGCAATGGTTCCCTTTTCCTTGAACGAGGACACGCATATGTCTATCTCGCCTATGGCGTGTCATTCTTATTGAATGTGACAAGCGAGGTAGCTGGAGTTGGCGCAGGAGTTTTGTTACGGGCTATTGAGCCTCTTGACGGCGTCGAACTCATGGATAGCGCGCGTCGAAAAAAACAATGGGCAGACATAGGAAGAGGACCGGGGCGATTGACTAAGGCAATGGAGGTTGACCTAAGCCAAAATGGATTGGACTTATGCAGTGCAAGTTCTTCGCTTTGGCTGGGTGCGATAACCCACAAGACTGGCCCGATTGGCAAAAGCGTGCGCATCGGGCTGACTCACGGAGCAGCCCGTTTATTGCGCTTTTACGAACGTGGCAATGAACACATAAGCGGCCCCAAGAGATTGCTCAGAGAATGACCGAAATAGAAATCGTCAGCCAGCATTAGCTTTCATGCGTCTTCTTCGGCATCCCGGGAACAGTGAGCACCTCGGCCCTTTGAAGCCGAGCAGTCAGCTTGTGAGGTAATGGGTGGATGAGACGGATCCCAACTGCCGGCGTTATAGTATCTCAATCAATGTCTACTAATCTGCAGGGACATTCAAAGGGCCTGCCTGACGTCATTTGTTTCTCCCTGAACGTAGTCTTCTGTGGAATCAATCCGGGCATGCGGTCGGCTGCGGTTGGGCTCCACTTCGCGAACCGAACCAACCGCTTTTGGCGTGTGCTCCATCTCGCAGGCTTTACCGCCAGGCAACTAGAACCTGCGGAGGCACGCATCTTGCTCGATTATGGGTGCGGAATCACCTCTGCAGTTGCTCGGCCAACGATCAGCGCAACAGACCTCAGTAGAGCCGACTACATTACTGCTCGTCCTGTTTTCGAGCGTAAGATCGCAAAGTACAGGCCCAGATACTTGGCGTTCCTGGGGAAGCCAGCGTGTTCAGTCTTTCTGAACCAACGCGACCTTTCGTGGGGATTACAGCCGACTAAACTCGGCGGATCGGCGGTCTGGGTATTACCCAATCCGAGCGGCCTGAACTGCGCTTTTACCATCGGCATGTTGACCGATGCATATAGAGAACTATTCGAGGCCGCGGCCCTGCGTGCTCGATAAGTGAAGGCTGTTGCAGCATCCGCTCCTTATCGGCTTTCCTGGTGAATCAGGTACAGAAGCTGACGATCGATCCGTACAAGTCGCGCGAGCATAATGTCGGGGGCAGGCGCAGTTCATCGCTTCTGGTATGGGTGGAAGATATAGTCCTTCTTCTTCACAGCCGTATGACACGCATTTCCGCAGTCTGAAAAGCTTTTTGGATCCGCCGTGAACTTGTCCGATGCGGCTTCGTAGTTGAACACTGCGTATCCCCATCCACCGGTTTTTGGGAATCTCTTGCTATCCTTTTCCATGACAAAGGCCTGCTTAAAGACATCTGGTACATCCACAACGAAAGGGGCCTCCGTGCTCTTCTTCGGTTTCCACTGGAGCTTCACGATCATGGAGCCCTCCGGGAAAGGTTGGCCGTTGCCGGGAACGCCGGCCTTGTACGCCTTGATCATCTTCGGATTTGCTACGATCACCTTTAGCACTTCGTCGGTCCGTGCGGAAGAGACGACAGCCCAATCCTCGTATCCCCTGAAATCGGAGAACGCGATTCCGCTCGGAGATTTAAGTGTGTACTTCTCCTGCGCGTGAACGGCCACTGCGACGAAGACAGCGAGCACTGCCACGGCTATCGCAACGATCGTAAAGCCGGCGATATGTTTCATGGCGGTGCATGGTTCTATCTTCTGTTCTTGCCGCCATGGCGTCACAGATTTCATCACAAGTTCAAACATGGTGCGTCCCCCTTCACAAAGAAGGTCTATCTTCAAAGACGTTTCTGAGCTGCAGATTCTGATTGAATCTGCAGCATCAGATTTATCAGACCAGAAGGGTGGGTTTTGAACAATTAGACAATGGTATCGGTTCTATCTCTATGCGGATGACCCCCAAAATACCTCGTAAGATGCGGACCTAAGCCATGTTGAACGTAGCCACGAGAGCCCGTAGGAGATCGTTTGCATCGAGGTTTTCTCGTATATCGCCGCTCTTGATTGTGCGCCTCCCCAAGGAGTGAATCGCACTAATGCTAAGCCCAGGAAGCTTCGCGTGTCCTCTCGTTTATCGTTCGCCAAATTAGCTGTGGCTATTGAACCAGTCGATGGCTAGTTGAGTATATTGGCCGACCTCTATGATATAGCCGTCTGGATCACGCATGTAACAGCGCCGTTCCCAGCCGTCATCATTGGCCCATGGTTTGGTAAGAAAAATCGCTCCTTTGTCGCCCCATTCTTTGTAACAGGCCCAGATGTCGGCGACACGCAAATTAAGGAAGCTGTTCACTCTGTTCAAGTCCGACGGTGTTTCAAGAATGACCTCTGGCTTGTCGGGAGTTGGGCCACCGCCGGAATTGAGAATGATCCATGTATTAGCCAGCTTGATGTAGCATGGGTTTTCTGTCTTGATCAATTTCCCGCCAAGAATTCGGACATAGAAGTCTTTCGATTTTTCCTGGTCGCTCACGGTGAAGAAATGAGCTGCGAAAAAACCTTCATGTGCAATTGGCGCGTCAGGTAGTTCCATGTGGTGCCTCCTGTTGCAGGATGAATTAGGATGCGGCCGGGGACGCCGACGATCTAATGGAAGCGTTTCATCTGCTGGTTGCCCGGTGACGGGCTGCTAGTTCAGGAGCGATTCCCAGTTAGCTGGTACCCTTCCAGCGGGCCCAGGTACGGGCTGACTTGCGGGATGCACATGTGGCGGAAGCAACTCCACAGCTTTGATCATCCCCCGCGTCTCGTAATCGAAGAACCAGTCCTCACCCGGCTCAAAGCTGGTTATGATCGGATGCCCCATCATCGCCGCATGCTTTGATGCATGTTGACTCGGAGAACTATCACAGCATCCGATGTGCCCACACTCCGCACACCGACGAAGATGAAACCACCAACCCGTCGGCGACGCCAGGCATTCCACACACCCATCGCCACTCGGCTTTGAAGCTGGGTTGATTCCGCGCAGACCCTTTTTCACTTCCGATTTTCCTTCCGTCTCATCTGTTCGCAAAATAACGTCAAGCCACCAGCAATATCTTGCCGACACCACCCTTTTCGGCCGCTGCTTGAGCCTCGGCCGCTTCACTGAGTGGCAATTTTCGGCTAATCGGGATTACTAACTTGCCATCTCGCACCGCTTCGGCCATGAATTGTAGCGTGTCCCTGTCGAAATGCGAGAAGACAAACTCAACTTTTACAGATGGGTGCTCCGAGGCGTTCTGCGGCGTTCCGGCAACCGAAGCAAACATTCCTCCCGTCTTGACCTTGGCGATCAGCTTCTCGGCGGTTTTTCCGCCGACGGTATCCGCTACCGCATCGAGCTGCGGAAGATTCGCAATCGCGCTCTCGTCGTCGGTAGCGACCACCTGATCAGCGCCAACTGTCTTCGCCTCATCTATCTGTCTCTTCAAAACCCCCGCGATCACAGTCGCCCCGCGATCCTTCGCAGTGAATACCGCCGAACGCCCGACATTTCCTACTGCGCCCACAACCAGGACCGTCTGGCCCGCTTTGATTCCCGTAGCTGCAAGCAGCTGGTTGCCGGTCACCGTCACCAGCGGCAGCGCTGCCGCCTCGATCAAATCAACGCCCTCGGGAATATCCGCTAGAACGTCCGCTTTCGCCACGCAGAGTTCGGCATAAGTGTTGTCCGCCATTGCGAACACCCGGTTGCCTGCGCCAAAGTTTTCAACTCCTGGTCCAATCTTCACAACAGTCCCCGCCATATCGACTCCTATGAGACTCGGGAAGTGCATGGGATAAAAATCCTTCGTCAATCCAGCACGCCGCTTGTAGTCGATCGGATTCACGCTCGCAGCGGCGACCCGCACCAACACCTCGCCCCGACCGGGAACCGGATCAGGGTATTCCTCGAACTTAAGTACTTCAGGACCGCCATATTGGTGGACAACAATTGCTTTCATCACTCATCTCCAAGTTAGACAAACAAGCACTACTCATTGGTTAGATGAAGAAAACCGAGATTCGTCGCGCTGTGGCGTTTCGGCTGCTAGCTCGCGCCCATCAAGCCCCAAAATCCTTCCCTCCTCGATACTCTTAGAAACTAGGCACATGTCCCGATTATCCGCTACGAGCTGAAAGGCCCATGTCCACGTTTGCGCTATTTACCATTAAGCCAGAAATGGAGTGAAGAATCTATTGGACGATGGTATCGGTCGAAACGGGCGCAGTCGATGCAACAGCAAAAGAGTGGGAAAATACGAAATTCATAAGCTTTTTGGTGAGCCCGCGGCATCATAGACCTATGCTGCAAAGCAGGTCATCCTCCCAGATGGCGATGTCTTGAGTTATCGGAGAACAAAATGATTAGCCCAACTGGAGTTTCGACTGACATCATTGCGCCGCTTACCCCCGACGAGCTACGAAAGATCAATGCTTACTGGCGAGCCTGCAATTATTTAGCGGCAGGAATGATCTATCTCCGCGCCAATCCTTTGCTTCGCGAGCCATTGAAACCGGAGCACATCAAGAACCGGCTCCTTGGTCATTGGGGGTCTGATCCGGGACAGTCTCTGATTTGGATTCACCTAAACCGCCTCATTAAGAAATATGACCTGAATGTCATGTACATCTCGGGCCCCGGTCACGGTGCGCCAGCGACGCTGGCCAACTGCTATCTTGAAGGCCACTATTCCGAGATCTATCCCGACAAGAGTCGTGACGAAGCTGGCTTGCTCAAGTTCTTCAAGCAGTTTTCATTTCCCGGCGGGATCGGCTCGCACTGCACGCCGGAAACACCCGGTTCGATTCACGAAGGTGGCGAGTTAGGCTATTCCATCTCTCATGCGTACGGAGCCGCTTTCGACAATCCGGACCTCATCGTCGCCGTCACTGTAGGAGACGGCGAGGCCGAAACCGGTCCGCTCGCCACCTCCTGGCATTCGAATAAGTTCCTGAATCCCATTCGCGATGGGGCAGTCCTGCCAGTGTTGCACCTCAACGGCTACAAGATCGCGAATCCCACGATCCTCGCGCGCATTCCGCACGAAGAACTGGAAGCGCTGCTGATCGGATACGGCCACAAACCTTATTTCGTCGAGGGCGATGACCCGTCTGCGATGCACCAGAAAATGGCTTTGACCCTGGAGCAATGTATCCTGGAAATCCGCTCGATCCAGCGGCACGCCCGTTCAACCGGAGATGCCACGCGTCCATGCTGGCCCATGATCGTACTTCGCTCTCCCAAGGGATGGACGGGACCGAAAATCGTAACCGGCCACAAGGTGGAAGGTTCGTGGCGGGCGCACCAAGTCCCGGTGTCCGACCCGGTAACGAATGAGCAACATCTGAAGCTTGTCGAAGATTGGTTGCGCAGCTACAAGCCCGAAGAGTTATTCGACGCCGACGGAAGGCTCATATCAGAGTTACAGGACCTTCCACCTTCCGGACCGCGCCGTATCTCCGCCAACCCTCACGCGAATGGCGGACTGCTGCGAAAAGAGCTTGAACTGCCGGACTTTCGCGACTACGCTTTCGAGGTCAAAGCGCCGGGTGCAGCCTATGCGCTGCCCACCGACGTGCTCGGACACTTTCTGGCCGAAGTCATGCGCCGTAACATGAGTTCCTTCCGCGTATTTGGACCCGATGAAACTGCGTCTAACAAGCTCACAGCCATCTATGCCGCCTCAAAGAAAACCTGGCTGGCCGAATTCAAGCCAGATGACGCCGACGGCGGCGAACTCGACGTCTCCGGCCGTGTGATGGAAATGTTGAGCGAGCACACGCTCGAAGGCTGGTTTGAAGGTTACGTTCTGACCGGCCGCCACGGTTTCTTCTCAAGTTATGAAGCCTTCATCCACATCATCGATTCCATGTTCAACCAGCACGCCAAATGGCTGGAGAAGTCGAAGATGGAACTCGGTTGGCGAGCACCTGTGCCTTCGATCAACCTCCTCTTGACATCTCTGGTGTGGCGGCAGGATCACAACGGCTTTACGCACCAAGATCCGGGATTTCTCGACGTGGTCACCAACAAGAGTCCCGATGTCGTACGAATCTACTTACCGCCGGACGCAAACTGCTTGCTTAGTGTGACAGATCACTGCCTTCGGTCGCGGGATTACGTTAACGTCATCGTCGCGGATAAGCAGGAGCATCTTCAGTACCTCACCATGGAAGATGCGGTCATCCACTGCACCAAGGGCATCGGCATCTGGAACTGGGCATCGACCGACAACGGTGAAGACCCGGACGCCGTGATGGCTTGTGCCGGCGACATCCCAACTACGGAGTCCCTTGCTGCGGTCGCAATCTTGAAGGAGCACTTCCCCGATTTGAAGATACGATTCGTCAACGTTGTGGATCTTTTCCGCCTCATGCCGGAAACTGAACATCCGCATGGACTCTCCGAGCGCGATTTCGATTCGCTCTTCACCACCGACAGACCGGTCATCTTCAACTTCCATTCCTATGCTTCGCTCATTCACAAACTTAGTTACCGACGCAAGAATCACGACAACATACATGTACGCGGGTACAAGGAAAAGGGCAGCATCAACACTCCGCTCGAACTTGCGATTCTCAATCAGATCGATCGCTTCAATTTGGCAATCGACGTCATAGATCGCGTCCCGCGTCTAAGTTCCGTCGGAGCCCATGTCAAGGAATGGCTAAAGGGTCAGATCATCGCGAGCATTAACTATGCTCACACAGAAGGCATCGACAAAGAAGAAATCCGAAACTGGAAGTGGCCAGGATAGGCATGGCGAAACCGAGTTCAACGAATCCAAGGCAGGCGTTCTCATGCGTTGTGTTGGCCCCTGAACAGATTCGTTAAACTCCCGTGAAAAGTCGTCACCCCCAATTGACGGAGCGCCGGATCAATTGTACGTTCAGAAACATGGAAAATCAGAACTTTGACCAGTTACTTCGCTCCTACAGGCAGGCCGTCGATGCTTGGCTAGCAGCGATTCGCGCCGAGGAATCGCTTGCCACAGAAGACCACTCCATGGTTCAGATGGAGAAGTGGGATGATGCCGGCTTCAAACTTCACGATGCTGAGCTGACAGCCAAGAAGGCGCGCGACGCGTACAAGAATGCCTTGCGAAAAAAGAACTACGGCTTCTAAAGCACCTCTCCTGGTGCCGCAGTCGCGTGATTATGCGATGGCTGGAACGTAACGTCGGCCCCCAAACCGGCTGCTGTGCGGGCATCCGCGCCTGCATTGTTCAGCAACAACTACCGAATCACGCAATCAAGGCACAAGAACATCTTCGCTTTTCCTGTAGACCTCCATGCCCTGTCATCCTGAGCGGAACGCAGAGTAGTCGAAAGCCTGCCTTTAGCGAAGCCAAAGGGGACCTGCTTCTCGGTTTTCTGCGGAAGAGATGGTATACCGGTGAAATCCAAGACTACGTTATTTCCGAAAATGCTCAAGTTAGGTAAGGTGATGAATAGCCCCTGAAGCATTTTTCCGAGTTGCGGCTTCCGCGCGTGGGACAGTTGCTTGCGCAAAATTACCTTCCCTCCGCGCACAATAAAAGCATGACCAACGACCAAACCCGGGTTTTTCCTGTTCCCGATTCCCTGCCTTACCCCCTCCCCCGTCTTTAATATTTATTTTTGACCCTGTTTCCTTACAGATAATTTAAACAATTGCGAGAATGAGGCACTTTTTCAATAATATACACTCGGAGCTATACCAGCATTTGAGATTGCTCAAATGTCTCTGTATTTTGCGTTGCAGATCATTTTCCGCCGGCCGCTGACCACTGTTTATGCATGGCTGGAACAAAGCGCCGTTCTCCAGACCTGCCGACATGCGGGCGTCTACCCGCATTTATTCAGGAATAATCACCACTTCACGCAGTCTCAGTACAAGAGGAAAGATCGACAAGGGTGAAAAGTGGGAGTTCCACAAACGGGCTGCTCCCACCTCACGATGCGTTCAACGGGACGTCGTTTGCATAGCGGGTTCGAGAACATGATCGGTCACATCGGTCGGTTTCAATGTGCTCAAAATATTTCTGGCTTTAGCCACATCAGCGGAAGTTCCATGAGCAACTACCAGATACTGCCCCGCCTTTAAGGCGGTCTCGTAGGTCACGATACTATCTTTTGGTATGCCTATGCTGAACAGACCGGCGCCGATTGCACTCAAACCGCCGACTACTACCGCGTTTTCCAGAGCGGCGACGATCGACGCCACCAGCGGACCGCCGACCAGCACAGGACCTATTGCGGGTACCCAAAAGAACGCGGCGCCGAACAGTAAGCCCCAGAAGCCGCCCCAGAAAGCACCCAACTTTCCCCAATACTTCATGCGATCTCCGGCGTTGTAGTAGCCAACGACTTGCTCGTCTGTGTGATAATCTTTCCCTACAACTGACAGTTTCTTCATGTCGAAGCCTGACTTCTGAAGTTCTTTCACGGCGTCTTCCGCTGCCGAGTGGTTGTCATACACTGCAATCACCGCATTTGAGTCCGTCATAATTCTGTCTCCTCTCCAAGTTTGGTTTTGGTTGGTTGAGATTTCACTTCACTCTTGCCATAACTTCTTCTGTCGGTCGACTTTCTGATCAGTGGATTCTTAGCTCTGTACCCGGCGTTCGCGCGTCGCGGCACTTTTGGCGGCAGCCTCTTTGCTGTTCTTTTGAGGATGAATACCCAGGTCGTTCCATGACATTTCCGCAAGGTTGACGCCATAGTAGTTTGCAGCCTTCTCGATGTTCGCGAATGCCAAAGCTCGGTCGGCATCGGAGACGTCGATGACTTGATCGAACCGAGCCACCGCGTTTCGGACATGTTGTGCGTCGGTCAGTGGTTCTTTACGCTGCTTGGGAAACGCGTAGACGCTGTCGGGTAAGTCGCTCTGCACCGTCAGCCGTCCGTGTTTCTCGTGAGGTTTCCAGGTTGCTCCCGGCATGTGTTTGCCATCCCTTCCCCTAATGTTTGGCCGGAGGGCCGACGCATCGGCCCTTGCGCAAGAGGGATTAAGCCACAAACGGCGGAAAAAATCTATTGGACATTGGTATTGATCGATACGTTCGTCTAATAGATTCATCGTCGCACTTCTGCTAATGTTTCCTTGGATAGTCACTCGCTCTGACATCGAAAGGAGTACCCAATGGACGGCAAAAATGGACTGAAAGAGACCACGCGCACGACCGCGCCTGTCGCGTCGAACACGCTCGGTGTGAACGTTTTTACCGCCCCGGGAAAGGCTATGGTCGGCGAGCGGCCAAAGCCCTTCGGCGAGCCGCTCGGCTTTGACCCGATCACGTCGACGTTGATCTTCGGCGAGCACGGCGCAGTACTCGTAGACGCAATGGGGACAGTGGCTGAGGCGGAGGCTCTCGCGAATTGGGTTGCATTGCACAATCGCAATCTGCAAACTATCTACATAACACACAGCCATTTCGATCACTTCTACGGTCTGAGCGTTCTCCTCGACCGTTTCCCGGGCGCTCGGGCGATAGCAACGCCGAAGACGGTGGAGGCCATGCAGTCGTCGTTTGTTCCTCCGCTGAGCCAATTCGCCCGCCAGTTGTTTCCTGGGCAAGTGCCTACGAAGTTGACCTCACCTGAGCCCTATGAGGGCGACACCTTCACGCTTGAGGGCCACGAATTGCGCATCATCGAGCAGGGCCGCACCGATAGCCCCGATTCGACGTCTCTATACGTTCCATCGATCGGCCTGATCGTCGCTGGCGACGTTGTTTACAACCAGTGCCGCATGTACGTCGGCGACACCACCCCCGAGAGCCGAAAGAATTGGATCGCGGCGCTGGACCGGTTAGCGGCGCTGAACCCGGCGATTGTTGTCGCCGGTCACAAGAAGCCTGGCGCACCCGACTCTCCCTCGACGATTCAAGACACCAAGCGTTACCTGGAGGACTTCGATCGTGTGCAGAAAACCGCGACGTCTGACAAGGAACTGTTCGATCAGATGACGAAGCTATACCCGCATTGGGTAGCCAATCAATCGTGGTTGATGTTCGGATTCCCGCAAGCCTAATCGGCAACATGAATACGAAAGAATCGGAATAAGCGAGTGACCACTGTTTATCGGAATTGGAGTCGTCAATGAGCAGCGTACAAATCGACCAGAAGAGCTATGAGATGCCCCCGCGAGAGGGGATGAGTATCGCGCATTTCCTCACCGTCGCCGACATCGAGCGATCGGCTCGCTACTACGAAAAGGTCTTCGGCGCTCGCATTCTGAGCCTGGGTGACGGCAATGCGCCTGGGTACCTTCAGCTTGCGAATATCTGGATGATTCTCAACGTTGGAGGCGGCCCGACTCCGGATAAGCCGTCGGTAACGCTCAGCGTTCCCGACCCGAATCATATCAACAGCTTTATGAATTTCCGTGTTGCGGATATTCAAGCGTGCTATGAATTATGGAAAAGTCGAGGAGCGGAGTTCATCACGGAGCCGATCCCCAAGTACGGCGAGACGCGCTGCTACATCCGCGATCCTGACGGATATATCATCGAGGTCGGACAGAGCACAGACCTCACCTACGGTTAACGCTCGGCCCGGATGGGATGCGGATTTTAACGTTTCTGGATGTCCGCCTGGGACCTTCCGGGCTGCTGTGTTTGGCCAATGCTCCGGCATTAATTGATACGTTTGTCAAATAGATTGGTCATTGCGATTCTGGCTTAGTAAAGACAACGCTTATCGGAGGTATCATGAGCACTGCTATCACTACCTCTCATATCCAGCGGAAATCGATTCTGCTACCACAGACGGTTGTCGCGACCGACAAAAGCACAGGCAGCGAATGGTTGTTTCAGGAAATCACAAGACGGTTGCCTGGCCGAGGACTCCGTGATCTGGATGTTGCGACCCTGACCAAGCTTCTACGCGAAGCAGAGCGCATTATGGCGAATACCAACCTATTGCTCCAAAGCACGACTGATCGGGTTGGTACGCCACCCACATTGTCGCGGATCAGGACAGCAAGATGCCCGACAGCGCATCCTAGGGTCTGTCATCAAATTAACCAGATGAGAGTGGCAGCGAAGTGAATGGCGGCCAGGAAATTTCTGGCGGTTTTGTCATAGCGAGTGGCAATGGCACGGAATAGTTTGAGTTTGGCGAAGA
>Ga0187847_10000526_pt1 | contig 41867 bp, 26 predicted proteins | sample June2016WEW_4_10_FD_132458 | JGI IMG/M metagenome (GOLD analysis project Ga0187847, IMG submission 132458) | Peatland microbial communities from SPRUCE experiment site at the Marcell Experimental Forest, Minnesota, USA - June2016WEW_4_10 | ecosystem: Environmental > Terrestrial > Soil >...
GTTGGGCAGCTACTTCCTGACCCTGCTGCAGACCCTCCGCGGCCCCGATGTGAAACAGGTGCGCGGCCTCGGCTTGTGGATCGGCATCGAACTCCACTGCCCGGCACGCCCCTACTGCGAAGCCCTCCAGCAGGAAGGAATCTTGTGCAAGGAGACACACGACCGAGTGATTCGCATTGCCCCCCCGCTCGTCATCACCCGCGAAGAAATCGACTGGGCCTTCGGGCGCATCGCGAAGGCAATCCAGAAACCTTGAGAGGACGGCGTTCAGATGCGCCGTCTTACCCGCCGAAGCGCGCGTAGGAAAGTCGCCCCGGGCCTCTCGCCACGCCCACCGGAGCCGGGAAATCTCTATCTTCCGGCTTCAGCCGTAGCGCCGCGATCCGACCCTACTCCTTCGGGCTCCGCTGCCACATGGCCACGGTCGGATTCCAGTTGTGCACATCCTTCTGAAAATCCCGCCCCTCGGGCTGAATCGCAACTACGGCGGCGAGTTTTTCCGTTCCGGATGGCAGCAATCCTGCAACGTAGTTTTCAATTAATTCGCGGATTTTAGGATCGTTCAATGCCGCCAGCAATTCCGGCTTATCGATCCGGGTAAAAACACCGCACACTGGACACTTCACTAACTCGTCACGCAACATGACCGCCCCCCGTGGATACCATAGGATCGTCGGAACTGTCTGTGCTCCGCTCGCCGGCATCCATTGCAGCCGAGGAAGGTCGTGGCGGGCAGTGATAACAGTCTCAGGTTTGGGTGATAGGAATCACACCCGATCTTGCGGAGCGGGGTCACTCATGCGGTCACGGGACTGGGATTGTCCCAGTTCGCAGGCGGGCTTGGTGGTGGTTCCGGCCGGAAGATGACGCCTACACTTGCCCGGCTGTTCATGACCACGCGAATCGGCTCCGCGAACTGCAAGTGGCGAACGCAGCCATCCTCTTCCATCGCCGTTTGTGCCGTCAACCAGTCCCAATCGACTGAACCTTCGCCGGCGTCCGGATTCACCGTGAAGTATCCCACTTGAAACGCCGTCAGGTTCTGAAAAAAATGGCTGCCTTGCGACGGCGTAACCCGAAAGTCGCGAAACCCCGCCTCCACAATCACCCGCGCGCCCGAAATTTCATCCCATTCGACAGGAATTCCCAGCCACGGCTCAGTCGACCCCCAGCGTCCCACGCCGATCAGCAGATAAGGACGGTGCTCCTCGTTAAGCCGTCGATTAAAGCGAGCGACGGCAGCGGCCACTTCCGGGCTGCGGCCGCGCTCGAAGCGCTGCGAGTCGACAACGACAATATCGTGCAGCCCCTCGACCCGGCCGTTGCCCAGGACCTTGCTGCTCATGCAGATCAACCGCTCCGGCCGCACATCGTCAAGTGCCAGATCGTGGGTCTCGCGAGACAGCGTCAGTGGCCGAATCTGCAAGAATCCAAACTCCGCCGCCTCGCCTGGTCCAGCATCAGAGCGCTGCGGCAGGCGCACGGCAAATTCGATCTCCACCGGATTGCCGAGCGCATCCTCGCCCGCCCCCACCAAGTCGTCGAGAATCTCCGCCAGCGGAAACGTGCCGTGCTTGAGCATGGGAGCAAAGGTCACAATGCGTGCTCCCGGCCGACTGACCCCATCGTAAACCGCATGGTTGTCCCGCGAGTAAGTTGAGGCCAACGCCAGCAGCGTGCCATCGCTGTCGGCAGCATCCAGCCCGAACCGCTTCTCGTGCCCATGACTCTCGCGCCAGCGTCCCGCGTGGACTTCGGCGGTGTCGTTCAACTCCAGGGCCCAGAACTCGGATTGCGAGTTCGAAAGGATGTCTTCCACGGAGGAAAACTGCAACAGATTCTGCGGATACCGCGGACAAAACGTCAGGCACTTGCCGCCATCCACCACGGCCCGGCCGAGGCCAAGCGCGACCGCCGCGATACCATCTTCGAAGGCCATGGGGGGCACCGGATAATAATTGCGCGAGCGCACCACTCCGGAAAAATCCGGATAAAAACGCTGCCCATACATCGTCCCCACTACCCGCTGCAGGATCACCGCCATCTTTTCTTCCTCCAGACGGTAGGGGGTGGCGCGCACGTAGGCTTTGGCATGTCGGCTGAACGTGGAAGCGTAAACGCGTCGGATCGCCTCGCTCAGGGCCGCCAGACGGGTTTGCGGATCCGCTTGCTGATTGCCCAGCATAAACGTCTCATACACGCCCGTAAAAGGCTGGTATTGCGAATCCTCCAGCAAGCTCGAGGAGCGCACCGCCAGCGGATGCGTGACTTCGGCGAGAAAGGCCCTGAGATCCTCCTGCAGCGACGCGGACAGAGGCGCCGCCAGAAACCGCTGTTGAATTTCGACATCGTCTTCGCAGTGCAATGCGAAGTCGAGAAGATTGTTCTCCGCCAGAAATTGGTCAAACACGTCGGTCGCCAGCACTACCGCCGGAGGCACCGAGATGCGAACTCCCGGAAAGCGGCGGCTCATGCGACTTTTGCGCAAAAGATGTCGCACAAAGGCGAGACCGCGGGCCTTGCCTCCAAGCGACCCCGCCCCAATTCGCAGAAAACTCGATTCCGAAGGCTTGAAGGTGTCCGCCCGGAAATCGCCGATCAGCACTTCGCTTTGTTCGCGACGATACTCGTTGATCGACTCAATCAGATCGCGCCGCAAATGCTCCGGGCCGCGGAAATCCGAAACGCGCCGCGGACGCAGCTTCGCCGCCAGGGCAAACTCGGTCCGCGCCACCAGCCAATGCGAGAAGTGGTTCCTTTGCGCGTGATACACCACGCTCTCGGCGGGAACGGTTTGCAGCTGCTCTTCCAGCTGGTTCAGGTCCTTGGCTCGCCCAACTTCGCTCGCGTCCGGCAGACGAAACACGAAGTCCCCGAACCCGAATTGCTCGGTCAAAATCCGCCGCAGGTCGCGCAGCAGTGTCGGCGAGCGCTTGCGCAGAAAGGAATAGCCCTCGGCGTGGGCTCGCGGACGGAACTCCGTACGGCTGGTTTGCAAAACCACCGGCACGTCCGGCACCAAGCTCTTCACCATGCGCGCCAGATCAAATCCCGCCTCCGGACTCAGGGTGCCGTCCCGCGGAAATTCCACGTCCGATACCATGCCAAACAGAAAATCACGATACTGCTGCACCAGGCTCGCCGCCTCCTCAAAACTCGAACTCAGCAGAATCCTCGGCCGCGCCTGCAGGCGCGCCAGTTTGTGCGCCACATTGAAGCTTTCCTGGATCACGCGCCGGGATTGTTTGATCAGCTCGGTATAGATCACCGGCAAAAACGACGAGTAATATCGGATGTTATCTTCCACCACCAGCAGGACCGGCACGCCAATGGCCCGCGTGTCATGCTGTACATTGCGCTTGTCTTCCACATATTTGACAATCGCGATCAGAATGCGTGCGTTGCCCTGCCAGAGAAAAATTCGGTCGATGTCCGTGGCCGGATTGCGCGCCACGAAATTCTTGATCTCGCGGTAGTCGTAGGCCAGCACGACCACGGGAATGTCGAGCCCCGCTCGGCGGACTTCCCGGGTCAACTGGGCGGCGTCCATGTCGCCCACCGCCAGGTTGGTGACGATCAGGTTGAATTGCGGATGGGAACCCGCCAGATGCAGAGCTTCGGCGCAACTGGAAACGTGCGTGATCCTCGGAATCTGTCGCAGATTCAGTTCCAGAGACTCGTCAATAAGAAGTTCGTTGAGCCGCCCATCTTCGCGAAGAATGAATGAATCGTAAAGGCTCGATACCAGCAAGATATCGTGCACCTTGAAAGGCATCAGGTTTTCGAAGCCCTCAAAGCGTTCCTCTGCGTCCATAGCGATGACGGGCGGGACCTTGCCGTACACACTCATGGAGTACATCTTAGTCCGAGTTTGCTCGGGCCATATGGTGATGCGGGCCACCCGCCGGAGTGACGTTGGTCACGCAACTCGGTTTCGAACCCGCGTGTCTCCGCCCGAGTCAATCGTCGATGACATCCTTGTCCTCGGCATCCGTCATATCGAGCGTGCCCTGCTCCAGGCATTCTGAGTGTGCGAGGTTCGCCGTTCGCTAAGGTACCGGCCCAACTTTCGCGGCCCATCATCGCAAGGAGCCGCAGGCGCAAGATCGCGAGGAGGGCTGGCTGTGGAGTGCAGACGATGAAGGGTTTTTGGCAAGACCCGCGTCGCTGCCGATGTGGACTACCGCTGCGACAGGGCGGGCACCGACAGCAAACAGTTGGCTGAACTGACCACTTGCAATCCAGGGGGCAGCGATTCGCCGAAACTGCGGACGCTGTCCGACGGCGCGGGCAGGACGCAGTTGGACAGAAGACGGGTTGTTTCTTCTGCGATCCCGCTCGCCATCAAGCAGGAGATCGCCCGCTCGCGAATCACCTGATCGAGGTCACGCGAGCCATCGTCGGTGCGCCGCGCGAGCTGGACAATGGCGGAAGCCATGGCCGGGGTGAACGTTCCTAAGTCCAGCAGAGCTTCCAGCCACGCGGCGGCGAGCGCGGGCGCAACGACAGCGTGCCGCGGCCCATACAGCGGAATGCGGGCACCCAACCGGCCAAGCGACCACAGCCATATTGCATCGCCAGGTTCTCGTTTGACCTTCGCGACCAGGTCCTCGCCGAGCGCAGCCCGGGTGCTGGCGACCAGGTGCTCAAGGCTTGCCACCAGGCGCCATTTCTCGTACTCGAGTTGCCGGTTCGCGCGATTCTTTCTGTTGCCGCCGATATGGCTCCCATGTTTGCGAAACAGCGCCTGCTGCTCGCTGGCCGTGATGCCGCCGGCGATCCGGCGCAACAGCACCAGCTCTTCGACCTGACATTGCAGATCGTCGGCAAAGGCGAGTTCATTCGCTGCCATCGTTCGCAAGGCCTTTACGCGCGCATCGTCGCCCGGCGCTCCGAAACCCGGCCGCAGGCAGACACCGCATAGATTGAGCCAGCGCACCTCGTGGCGCAAAGATTGTTTGCGTCCGTTGGCAAGCTCGAGCAGCACGTCGCAAAACCGGCGAATAGCCGAGACCGGCCACGAGTCTTTCTTCGCAGCCAGCTCCGCTTCCATCTTGCCGATGAGCATCTGGGGCGGCAGGGCTTGGTCGCCGGCAGAGCCGTCAAAAACACGCCGGATCCACTGCGTCGCGGCTTCGACGCTTGCGTCGGCGGTCGCAACCATTGGCGAACGTGCCGGCACCGGTTGTCCTTGCTCCGTTTCGGCCGGGGGCGCTTGCGCCTCTTCGCCACGCAGCTCGAATTGCAGCCGCCAGCGATGCGGCGTGTCGCGGGCTTCGCACCAGAGTTCGAGCGTACCCACTTCTGTGAAACTTGCCCTCAGACGTACAATCAGCTGCACGTCACGCATTTTCTTGCCGTAGCGTAACAAGGTCCCGAGCGGCGCATGTCGATGGAGGCTCGCGTCGTCGGCGCGGTCCAAACCAACGACGGCGCCCTGCCGATCGTGGCGGGTGCGCGAACTGTACAAGGTGAAGGACACGGGTCGGTTGGCCAACACCGAAAATTCGCGATTAAGTAGGGGAGGGGTTGTGCCCTCGTCGGTCCCGGAAGGCAGGACGCAGATCCCTTGCAGACCGTCGTCCGAGGGCCACCCGATGTAGTAGGCGCGCGCGCTGCCCGCCCGAATCCGCAAACCCGTGCCCCGGCGCACGCGGCCGTAGTAGGCAGCACCGCGAGCCACCGCGCTTGCTGCCGCACTTCCTTCCTCACGATCCCCCGCCTCGTGGTTGAGAAGTTTGGGACGCCAGCCGCTTTGAGCTCCGCCGAACCAAGTGGAAATTGCCTCCACCATTCGCTCGCGCGTGACGGCCGGCGCGCAGAAGCCGCCGTTGAACAGCACGGCGTCGGGCCGCACCATGCCACGGTCGGCTGATGGGGAGAATTCGGTCGACGAAAAGCCCATGGCAATCGCCGCTTGCCGGAGAAATGCGGCCAGGTGGCGGGTGACGGCCGGATCACCGGCGTAGGGTAGACCAAGTTCGCGCAATCCGCTTGGCCGGCCCTGGGTGGGCATCGCATCCGGCGCGTTAATCGGCAGGAAGCCGCTGATCAAAATCTCTAGGACTTCGGCGCGCGTCAGGTCCACGCTGAGGGTGTGTCCGACGACGGCACGACCCGCGCCCAGAATGGTGACCGGCACGCGCGACCGTTCCGACGACGAATCGTCCAGCAGTTGCTCTTTCGCGGCACAGCAGGCCCGGCGTAACGCATAACGCTGTCGCAGCGTGAGGGTGCCTTTGAGTTTTCCTTCCAGCTTCTGTTCCACACGGCGCGCCAGCGCGAAATCGAGGTTGTCGCCACCGAGCAACAGATGCTCGCCGATGGCGGTACGCTCAAACTCCAGCCCGCCGTTGACCATCCGAGAGCGCACCAGGCTGAAGTCGGTGGTGCCGCCGCCAATGTCGCAAATCAAGATGCGTTCGCCGTCGCCCGGGCCCTCGCCTCTGCCGCCGCCATTATCCGCGATCCATGCATAAAACGCGGCTAACGGTTCTTCGAGCAGAGTGAGCTGGTCAAGTCCGGCGCGGCGGGCGGCTTCGACCGTCAGTTCCCGCGCTTCCTCATCGAAGGAAGCGGGCACGGTAAGGACGATTTCCTGGCGCTCAAAACGCGTGTCGTCCGTGCTGCCAGCGGCGGAGTTCCACGCGTCACGAAGGTGCATCAGGTAGCGAGCGGAGGCTTCGACCGGGGAGATCGTGGGCTGCGGCGGTTCCGCTTGCACCGGCAGGATCTTGGCGCGGCGATCCACCCCGGGATGGCAGAGCCAGGACTTGGCGGACGACACCTGGCGGCCAGGTACGAGCGCTCCCTGCTCGCGCGCAAGCACTCCAGTAACCATGGGCGGATCCTCATCCCACGTGGCGCTCACCGCTCCGGTGGACAATTCGTCCTCGGTGGGGAAGTAAAGAAAAGAGGGAAGGGCGGGAAGCGTAAGCACTTCGCCGTGTGCCACCAGCTGCGGCACGCCGAAGACGCGAATCGCCTTGCCCGCACCGTCGACATCCGGGGGATTCTCGGACGAGTCGATGTATGCTACGACCGAGTTTGTCGTACCCAGATCGATGCCGATCAGATACCGGGAAGGCACCGACAGCCTCACTTCCCGTGCTTCTCGCGAATATTCAGCTCGAGCTTCCACCGCTCGGTCCCGTCGCGCGAAACACACCACACCTCGAGGGTACCGAGTTCGGTAACGCGAGTCTCGATTCGCACCGGTACGACCTTGCCATGCTGGCCATCGAGACTGAGGGTAACCTCAAGCGGGCTGAGTTCCTCGAGATCGGCACCCCAATCTTCGAGCAAACTACCGGCGTGGTCCTGCTTGCGGACGCTCGAACTCAGAAAACGAAACTCGGCCGGTTCGCCGACGACCAGACCAAACTCGCGATCGGGAATCGCCGCCTCGCTGCCTTCCTCCATGCCAAAAGGAACCACGCAGAGCGCCTTGAGCGGAGCTTCCATGCCCGGTACTGCGGGCATGGCGCTTTCAATTCCTATGTAGTACGTTCGCGAGGCTCCACCGCGGATGCGAACGCCGCGACCACGCCGCGCCTTGCCATAATAAGCCGCGCCCCGCGCGACGGCGTGTTCGAGATCGGCAGCTTCGTCGTGCGTGTTGAGGATCTGCACCGCGCCGAGCGCTTCGAATCCTTCACTTTGCAACCAACTGTTCAGCACCGCAACCACACGGTCCCGCAGAACCGCGGCCTTCATCACTCCGCCGTTGAACAGGACGTGCGTCGGACACGCCAGGCCGTTCGCACCGCGCCGTATGTCTGCTGCTTCGGGACTGTTGCGAACTTGTTCCGACAGAAACCGCGCCAGGTGCTTCGTGATGGCTGCGTCTGCCGCGTATGGCAGACCCAATTCCTGAAAACCCACGCGCCGCTGCCGCGCAGGGTACTCGCCGCTCCCCACTTTGGGGAAGAACCCTTCAACCAACACCTGGTCAAGATCCTCGCGCAGCAGCTCGGTCTTGATGGTGCCACCGATGAGCCTGGTCCCCTTGCCCAGCAAAGTGATGGGACGCTTTTGCGTTTTGGGAGACTCAAAAAGTCTTTCCTTCTCGATGCGGCACTGGTGCCACAAGCCGTGCAACTGCCAAGTATCGACTCGGTTGCCCGCGGCTTCCAGGCGCTGTTGCAGAACGCGGGCGAGCGCCAAATCCATGTTGTCGCCGCCCAGCAGGATGTGATCGCCAACGGCGATGCGCTTCAGCGTCAGCTCGCCCTTCTCCTCGGAAACCGCGATCAGACTGAGATCGGTCGTACCGCCGCCCACGTCGCACACGAGAATGAGGTCGCCGACTTTGATGCGGCGGCGCCAGGCGTCGCCCTGATTTTCAAGCCACGCATAGAAGGCTGCCAGAGGCTCTTCCAGCAGCGTGACGCGCCGATAGCCGGCCTGTTCGGCAGCCCGCCTGGTCAACTCGCGAGCTTCCTCGTCGAACGAAGCGGGCACCGTGAGGAACACGTCCTGCTCGGCAAGTGCGTGCTCTGCATGCTCCCCCGCCTCCCCGGTGTCCCACACGGTGCGCAAGTGCTGCAAAAACTGCGCCGACGCTTCAACCGGCGATAGCTTGGGCAGCTCCGGGGGCGCTTGCCATGGCAAAATGGGCGCGGTGCGATCCACCCCTGCGTACGAGAGCCAGGATTTGGCGGAAGCGATCAGGCGGTTCGGACTCTCGGCGCCACGCTTGCGCGCCAGTTCGCCAATCACAAACTTCGGCTCGGGGTCCCAGGGCAACGCGAGACTGCCCTTGGGAAAATCGAGTTCGCTCGGGACATAGAGAAACGAAGGCAACAACGTGCGTTCCGCTACTTCGTTCGGATTCACCAGTTGCGGTATGGCCTGGATCTTGATCGGGCTTTCTTTCTCATCGGCATCTGCGTCGCACCATGCCAGCGCCGAATTTGTGGTCCCGAGATCGATGCCCACGATGTACTTAGCTGCCAATGAAGATCTCCTATTCCAACCCCGCCTCGAATGTATAGATGCCGCCCAGCCGTTATGCAGTGCGTTTAGGAAAGCTCGACTTCAGCCGGCGCAACCACCATGCGCCCGGCGCCTTGCGGTAATGGAGGGAGATTTGCTTCCTTCACCCGCCAGCCCTTGTGTCGTAGCAGGCCGTGAACCGGCTGCCCTCCCGCCACATTGCCGATCAATTTGATGGTGGCCGGATCAAAACCTGTGGGTAGCGTCACCGGTTGATCCTCTTCCGAGTTTAGTATCGGCTCCAGGTTTACGTACGTGTCGAGAACCTTCCGGCACGCATCGTGGATGGTACGGACTGCGGCTCCGATTTGCGCATCAGGATAGCCGGAGATATTCTCCGCCAGGAAATCGATGAGGCGCCCATCGCGCTGCAGCAGCGCAAGCATCTGAACGGCACGGTCGGACGACTCCGAGGCTGGCCGTTCAACCTCTTTCAAACGAGAGACCGAGGGTGCAGCCTCTCGCGCCGCTTGCGGCGGCGGAGCGGGAGGCTTGGCCAGCTTCTGGGCGATGTCGTCCGGAACATCGGCACGGAACAAGATAGAAAAGAAACACCGAAAGGCAAAAGTAACGCGTTCCCAGAATCCGTTCATAGCCACTCCGATAAACGAGAATCCAATGATCAAAAATTCAGCGAAATTGAGCTGCTTCGCCGCCATTTGCGCGCACCGGGTTCAAAGATCATCCGAGCGGTTTGTATGCATCATAACAATATGGTCTCGCAATTCGCATGGAGAACCTCATCGCACCGCAGATCGCTGATCCTGTGTCTGTCAAACGCTTGACCGGTGCGACTCGCACTCGCGATTGCAGGGGGCTACAGAATGAGCGTTGCGAACCAGAGTCAGACGGTTGCACTGGGTGGCGGGGATACGCGGCGACTCCTACCGCCTGGTACCTCGACCAAGAAATGAAGGAGTGCGACCGCAACCCACCCCGGATAAGCCGCTCCGACCTACCCCAGTTGCCATTCGCACGCTTCGGGTTTGCGGCCCTCACCAATTAGTCCGCTGGGCAATCGGTCGAGTGGTGGGCCCGGCAGGAGTCGAACCTGCAACCCTCGGATTAGAAATCCGATGCTCTATCCGCTTGAGCTACGGGCCCTCGTCATCAGAGCAGTATAATCCAACCCATTCATTTACTGACCAGTTAGGCAGGACCTCAGCCGAGGTTCCGACGCTCGTCCTGGCATCGTTTTTGGTGCCACTTTCGACCATTCCGCCCAAATTCTGCCCGAACGTTCGAGGTTCCTAGATTTTGGCCGCGAACCCGGCTTATAAGTTGCAGGCTCGCGCTGCGCTCACGCCGGCAAGGCGGGAGCTCGGAATCATCCAAATGCGCTCTGGGTGGAATCACGCCATTGGCAGACGGGGGGACAGCAGCAATCGGTCATCGATCCGAGGAATCCGCGAAGAAGTCGTTGATATTGGGTGGGCACTAAAGAAATCCCGGCAGACTAAGCCTTGGCGGAAGAGTTGGAAACAAATCGGGTGGCATTTGCTTGTTCGGTCTGCTCGGGCACCCCAGCTGACCTAACGGAGAGGAGTTTCGGTAATGTGACCGTCTTGAAGGTCCTGGACTCTTCCTTTCCAGGTGCCGCCAGTGCCGTTCCAGTACTTAACCGCCGAATGGACGGTCGCGCCTAGATAAAACAGAGCCGCCAGCGGCAGGGTCAATGCCCATGCGGGGTTCAGTCGATAGTAGCGCACCATGGCGGAGTACGTCGTCGTCATGGCCGCCCAGGCCGCCGCGCCCATGAAGATCGCCGGCCGGCTGCGTGTGAGCAACAACAGTGCAGGTGCCAGATAGGTGATCACCATGCCCACGATGGTGCACAGCAGCAGCAGCGAGGAGTGATTCAACTGGTTGAAGGCCGTGCGCGAGACCATGTGCTCAACGTCCGCGAATGTCTCGTATCGTCGCAAACTTTGACTCTGATCGGCTAATCCCATCCACAATCTCCCGCCATGCTGCTTGAGGAGCCGGGCCAGCGAGCAATCATCGATAAGAGCACCGCGAGTGGCTTCCAGTCCTCCGGCGCGTTCCAGAGTTTCAGCTCTCACAAGCATGCAACCCCCCGCCGCACCGGCGGTGGAGCGCCGGGTATCGCGGATCCAGGCTGGCGGGTAGAGCATGAAAAAGAAGTACACGAAGGCCGGAATGAGCAGTTTTTCCGCAAGGCTTTCGCAATGCAGCTTCACCATAAACGAGACCAAATCGTAATCACCATGCGAAGCCATCAGACCCAGACTCGCTACTGTCTCTCGACCGTGCACTACGTCAGCGTCCGCGAGCATGAGCCATGCCGGATTTAAGGCACGCGCGCGCTCGATGCCCTGGTGCATGGACCACAATTTTCCCGTCCACCCGGCGGGTAAGGGCTCGCCCTGAATCACAATCAGCGCGTCGGCCTTGCCTGCTTGTTCTGAAGCGCGCCGCGCGACATCCGCTGTACCGTCTGTACTCTCGTCATCGACGAGGAGGACGGGCATGGAGACGCGCTGATTCAATAAGGATGTGATGACCGGCCCGATCAGTTCTGCCTCATTGCGGGCTGGAATTATGGCAACGACGCCTCCCGGAAAATCCGTCTGGTTACCGGCGTCGGACCGGGCGCTTTTGGTACGCCAGAAGGCCCCCCTGGCCAAGGCGAGGTAGCACCAGGTCAGGGCTGTAAGTGCAGCGACGCTCGTGGCAAGCACCGGCATGCGTGTGAGCCCGAGACTACAACCCGGGAGATGACAGATCAAGATGCACGTAGACGGTCACGATCTGGCCCTGTCGAATCGTTGGACTCAACTGCCAGGCAGCCGCAAATCATGGTTTTGACTATCCCTGTGATTGGGTCAGTGTCGTTGGTGTTGGGAAATTCTACGCTGCGTAGGGTCAACGCCAGCGTCAAGGTTGATTCAGTGTAAACAGCCGGACATTTTGCTGACGCCGCGTGGGCTTGCCTCAGCGAAGGTCATGCGAATTCCGTATTCCGGTCGCAAGATCACCATCGGGCGGGCTTCGATGGTCTGGCCCGGAACCAGTCGGAGATCGTATTTTCGGAGCAGAACACTCAGAATCATGAGGATCTGCAGCATGGCGTAGTTGCCGCCGATACAGCCTCGAGGCCCAGCTCCGAAGGGCAAATGAGCGAAGGGCCGGTGAAGCTTCTCCTTCACTTTGGTGAAGCGTTCATGGTCGAAACTCTCCGGGTTCTCCCAGTACTGCGGCGAATGGTGCACGCCGTAAATGAACACAACGACCGTCGAACCCCGGGGGATAGCGATATCCCCTGCGCGGTCGTCTGCGAGAGCCATTCGGTCGACCATCCAAAACGGCGGATAAAGGCGCAGCGCCTCGAGTATCACCTGGGTCGTAAACTCGAACTTCGAAACGTCTGAGTAACTCAGAGGCTTTTCGCCCAGCACAGAATCGAACTCCTGCCGTACCCTGTCGATACAATCTGGACGCGAGCTTAGCAAGTAGAGAAGCCACGACAATGCATTCGACGACGTTTCATGGCCGGCGACCAGCAGTTGCATGCTCTCGCTGAGGACCAACTCGTCGCTCATGCCCTGGCCGTCGCTGTAGCGAGCATCCATCAAGATCTGCAGTAGGTCGTGGCCGGGGGCCTCCTCGCGCCGCCTCCGGATGTAGTCGAGCAGAACGCCGAAGGCGCGGGTTCGCATTTCCTCGTGTCTGCGCAACTGGCCCGAAACGGCAAACCAGGGATTCAGATAGGGCTGAATGGTTTGGCGAACCATGAATTCCTGGATGGTCGAGATGGCCAGGCTGATGAGGTCGATGTCTTCCTCTTTCAATCGGGCGCCGAACAGAGATCTGCCTACCATCCCGAAGGTAATTTTCATCATGAGGGGGTAGATATCGACAGGGCCAATTCGGGCTTGTCTGTCGAAATCCAGCAGCGAGTCGGCGAGGGAGTCCTGCATGATCGAGGACAGAGCTTCGAGCTGCTTTCGTTCAAAACCCGTCTGGATGAGGCGCCGTTGGGTGCGCCAGGCTTCCCCCTCAGTGGTGAGAAGGCCCTTGCCAAGGAAATGGCCCATTCGCTTCACTTGAATCTCGGACTTGTGGTAATTTTCCGAATTCGTCTTCAGCACGTGCTGAATGACGACGGGATCGGTGGTTACGATGGCCTCCTTGACGCCGCCAAAATAGAAGCGGAAGGTGTCGCCGTGGAGCGCAGTGTACTTCGAGAGAACCCGTACAGGATTGCGGGCCATCGCGCGCGAATCCAGGAAGGAGCGAAATCGGGAGACGGCGGGCGCGCTTTGCGGCAAGGTCACGCCTCGCCATCCAGGCGCTTGGCAACACGCAGTGTGGTCGTCTGCCCTACGGCAGGGAGCGTCCAGCCGGGAGCATCGTATCCCGCAAGGGTTTCCTTGGCTATTTTCGACAGGCCGTCGACACAAAGTTGCCCTCCGGCTGCCTGTGCAGAACTGCGCCACATCCCGCGTGGTCGGCCTGAAATGGATCGCCTGGTCATAGATATAAATTCAGGTACTCGAAAATGGATCCTCGTTCCCCAATTGCTTCAAAAGTAGCAGATGATGTTTGATCGCCCGGCTCATTGTGGGATGTTGTCGATAGGGAATGCCATACTCTTCGGCGGTCTCCTTCACAATCCGGGTCAGCGAAGCATAGTGAGTGTGGCACACAAACGGGCACAGATGATGGACTATATGGTGGTTGAGACCGCCAGTAAGCCAACCGACGAGCGGGTTCGTGGTCGCGTAGTCGGCAGTTGTCGCGAAGATGTGATAGATCCCATTGTCAAACTCTCTGCGGCTCAAGGGAAAGTAAGTGCTGTCGACGGAGTGCGTGGTCTGGAATACGAGGGCTACGCTCAAGCCGATGATCAAATGGGCAAGCACGAAAGCCAAGGCGACCAGCAAAGGCGATTTCCCCAACCACACCACCGGCAGGATAAGCATGTAGGTTAGATAGAATCCTTTGCCTGCAAAGAGGATGGCGTATTCTCGCATCGGATGCTTCGTGTGTTTCAAGTAGTCGTGGGAGGGGAAGAAAAAGCACTCAAAGTCTCTCAGGAACACATAATCGAGCGAGAATAACGCGTAAAGGAACAGCGCGTAGATATGCTGGAATCGTTGCAGCCGCGCCCTGGGCTCGTGGGGCGTAAATCGTAAGACACGGCGTCCAGTAAGCGCGTCGTCTTCACCGTGGAGATTGATGCAGGAATGGTGGCCTCGATGATGGAGGATCCGCCACATGTAGGAATTGATTCCACAAATATCGAAAACATAGTTCAGGGATTTGTTTACCGACCGCAGCGACGAGATGGCGTTGTGGTTGCTGTCGTGCGCAATATTTAGCAAAAGGAATGTCTGTGCGATGGCATTCAGAAGGTAGAGGCCGACAAACCTCCATGAATCGGGCTTGAGCGCGTACAGGGCGATCCAGCTGCCTGCCAGCACTGCCAGGCCCACTACGATTTTCACCCACATGGTGCGGTCGGCTTTGGGGGAAATGTTCCCTTCAGAAAAGAAAGCGTCCAGGCGGCGGCGCAAGACTTTCGGGAATGAGGAGGCGCCCGCCCGGTCGACAACGGAGTGTCGCAGCGCAACCTCCGATGGCACAAGATCATCAATCTCTGGGTTCAGACTAATCACCGCCTTGTCCCGGCCGTCACCCCGCGCACTCACGCCAAGGTCCGGCCCCATGCATCCCGGCCTGGTTTGCCGAGGGTCGACTCGGCCGGCGGCAGATTTTGTTGCCTGGACCCCGCCTCTGGCGCAAGCGTCAGAAATTGATGTTAGCCCTGAAACTTAAACAAGATCAAGGGAATTTCGGTTCACCCGGAGCCGCCGTCACGGCGCATGTTCCGGGAAGCGATCGAGGTAGAAATTCTTCCCAGCCTTCCGAATCTCTGTTACCATCGACCACAGCTCTGTTACCATCGACCGCTCAGTGATCTCGAACGAAGACACTTTGAGTCGGGCGATCCGACGCCCGGGGGCACTGTCTCCACCGGACCGACAAAGGCATGGTCTTAACAATGGCTGTGTCTCTGTTCTCGAAGTCATTCCTGCGTTACGGGGAGCAGTCAGACTCTTGCTTTTCTTATTACAGAGTATTCTCATTTCAAAACAGGGGGGCTAGCGAATGGCGGTGCTACCGCCATTGAGTACCGATCCGATCTATGATGGCTTCGATTTTGGACAAGCTGGATAGTCTAGCGGATCAGCACCCGCAAAGAATCCTCTATTCGTACATTGACGTGAACGGCAATCCGATTGGAGGCTACTCCTACGAGTCGTTTCTCCACCGGACGAAGGTGATCGCCTCCCATTTGCGCAAGGAGCTTGGCTTCAAGGCGCAGGACCGTCTTCTACTGGCCTACCCGCCGGGGCTCGAAATGATTTGCGCGTTTTTTGGCTGCGTGCGAGCGGGATTGATCCCGGTGCCCGTCTATCCCCCCAGTTCTCATGGCTTCCAGAGCGCCATGTACAAAATGGTCCACATCGCAAGGGATTGCCAGGCAACCGGCATTTTAACGAGCAAAGACTACCTCGGATCCCTGAAGACAAATCTGGCCAGAAGCGGGGTCGCGGCATGCGGAGTCGACGTCGACTACATTTCCGGTCTTCGTTGGGTTGTGACCGAAGACTTCGTCGACAAGATTTCGGACGAAACTTTCAACGGCTCTTCGAAGATTCTGTTTCTCCAGTACACGTCCGGGTCGACTCGAGATCCCAAAGGCGTGATGGTCGCGCACGAAAACATATTGCATAACTGCCCGCTCGTGATCGACCATCCCGCGCCAGTCGTCGTTTCCTGGCTTCCGCAGTATCACGATATGGGGCTGATTGGGTGCTATCTTTATCCAGCGCTTACCGGCGGCACGACCTACGGATTTGCTCCCACGGACTTCATTCAGCGTCCGGCCCTGTGGTTTGACACGATCAAGGCGTACGGGGCCAGCGCCTCGGCGGCGCCAAACTTCGCTTACGACTATTGTTTGCGTGCCGGGCGGTTTTCGAAGGAGAGCTTGGAGAGCTGTGACCTTAGCTCGCTCCGTTTGCTGATGGTTGCCGCGGAACCCGTGAAACCGGACACTTATAAACGCTTTCTGCAGGCCTTTCAGCCCTATGGACTCAGGTCGGAAAGCTTCTTTGTAGCGTACGGGCTGGCGGAGAATACTTTGGCGGTTTCGCTCGGCGGCCGCAATATTATCTCTGTCAACAAGAACGGCATCGCGTTGGGCAAGGCCCGCGCGACCACGGAGGTTTCGGAAATCGGCGGGGCCACTCAGATTGTCAGCTGCGGAACTCCGCTGCCCGGCCTCACGGTAAAGATCGTGGATCCGGAGAAGCACGTCGCTCTGGAGCCGGGTCGAGTGGGCGAGATTTGGATTGCTGGAGGGAGCAAGTGCCTGGGTTGCTGGAATAATCCGGAACTGACGCTGAAGCAGTTTCACGCCCGACTGGTGGACGACAGCCCCCATGACGATGGCTACCTTCGCACCGGCGATATGGGCTTCTTCCATGAGGGCGAACTGTTCGTCTGCGGCCGGATCAAGGACATGATTATTCTTCGCGGGCAAAACTATTACCCCCAGGATATCGAGGCGGTGGTGGAGCAAGCGTCCGGCCTGATCCGGACAAATTGCGTTGCCGCGTTCCAGATTCACGAAGACAGCGAGCCTGCGCTGGCGATCGTCGCCGAGGTGAAGAATCCAAAAGCGCTTCCGGAGGCGCTGAAGATTGCGGCCGCCGTCCGGAATTACCTCAACGTGGAGGTGTCGCTGATTTCTTTCATAGCACCCCGTGCCATACCGAGAACCAGTTCGGGCAAGATCATGCGCCATAAAACCAAGCACATGTGGCTGCAGGGTCAATTTACCGTGCTCTCGGAATTTTCGCGGGAAAAAGACGCTGGCCCCTCGAGCTCCGGTTCCCTGGGCCAGTCACCTTTCGACGTGTTGAAAGCCCGTTATAACCTGACCGGCACCGAATCCTACAACCTCGTCGACGCCGGGCTGGACTCCCTGGATCTTGTTGTGTTCATGCACGAAATCAAGGAACTCCTCAAGGATAAAGGCGCCGATGTGCTGGCGCGACAGGTGGATATCGGCCTCATTCAGCGCGTGAGCGTGGCCGAGTTGTTTCAACTGGCTGAACGGTTAGAGCGGGCTCCCGAAGAGGCACTGGTTCCGCTGCGGCATTCCTTGGCGGCTTTCCGTGAAGAGCAGCGCCTGGCGGAACAGCGGATGATGAGTAATGACACTAAGCTCATCTTCGAGCCTCCCCCGCCTGCGTTGTTGCCCGAAACACCAATCCTGAACCAGGTTCTACTCACGGGCGGTACCGGCTTCATCGGGCCGTTTTTCATGAAAAGCCTGCTCGAACAAACGAGTGCCAAGATCCACGTTCTCGTGCGGGCTTCCGACGAGCATCATGGCAAGAAAAGACTGAGGGCGGCGATGGAATCGATGGGGCCTTGCCCGGCCGGGCTGATGCACATGTTCGAGGCTCGCGTGATTCCGGTTTGTGGAGATCTTGGCCAAAAGGACCTGGGATTGACGCGGCCGATGTGGGACTTCCTCGCCGATGAAATCGATACGGTGTTCCATAATGGCGCAACCGTCAACTACTTGCTCAACTACGACCGGATGCGTGATGCGAACGTGCTGGGGACGAACGAGGTCTTGAGACTGGCGTTCGAAGGACGGGCCAAGAACTTCAATTACGTCTCGACTACCTTCGTGTTTGGCTGGGCGGTTAAAAAAGTTCTCCATGAAACCGACTTCAACGCGAATATGGAGCTTCTCGATTTCGGATACAGCCAGTCCAAGTGGGTGTCGGAGCAAGTGGTTATGGATGCCCGCCGGCGCGGGCTTGCTACCCGAATTTTCCGGCCCGCTCTGGTGAGTCCCTCCACTACCGGGGGAGGCAATAACTTCGACATCGCCGTTCGTTTAGTTGCGTTCATGGTGAATCACGGCATAGGAGTCGACGCTATGAACCAGGTTAGTTTCGTTCCCGCAGACATCACGGCTAACAATATCGTTGCGATTTCGACAACTCCCGGCACCGCGAACAAGACTTACCACGTGACGAGGGATGAGTACGCGAACATGTTGGATATTACCGGACTCATCACCAAGGCAACCGGCCGGCAGTTTGAAGTGTTCAGTCTTCCGGACTTCGTTCCCGAGCTGATCAGGAGATGCCGGAAAGACGATCTACTCTTCCCGCTGCTGGACTTTCTGGTGGGCTCGGTGGACAACATCTCGGCGATGGAGTTCAAACGCTACGACAGTTCCTGCTATCAAACGGCTCGAGATGCTTCCGCATGGGGCAAGCCGGATCCGTCTCTCGAGGATACGGTGAATGGCATCCTGCGATTCATGCAGCGAAAGGGGATCATCTCGGTTGCGACTGGTGAGTTCAAAGCCGCGAGTAACTGCCGGTAGGGGTTCAGCCGCGGATGCATCGGGCGTGGAACAGCGACGTTACTGTCTCCGGAATACCATTGTCTCTCGTACTTGCTGACCGGTCTCCAACGTACCCGTCGTGGTAAGCGTCATCTCTGTTCCGTCGGCCGAAACCACCCAGCGATCCCTTTGCGTGACTTGGTCACCTCGCCGGTAAATTGAATCCACCGTGTGGGCGTCGACAAGTTGAAGGGTCACGGTATCGTTGCTGGAGTGTTTCAGGTCGTATTCTTTACCGTCAAAGCGGGCACTGTAGCTGAAGTCGCCCGAGAAGCGGACCCCGTCCTTTCCGTCCGCCTCGATCTTGAGCGCCATCCCTTGCCGCAATCGAGTCTTACTCTGATCTTGTGTCCACTCACCTGCGAACAAGTCGTTGGCCGCCTTCTTTCCCCCGGTCCGCGTCCACACGGTGATCCGGTCGGCCTGCCCGGTCTGTGAAGTCGTGCTCGTTAGCTCATTACCATCACGCGACAGTTTGTCACGAGTCGTCACAACTACGGCTCCATCCTTTTTCTCTTTGACTTCGACTTGATGCTTATTGATCCTCCGTAGCTCGATTTGATTAAAAGCCGGATTGCCTTGTACGGACGCTTCTTGACCGTCCAACTTGGCCGTGAAATCGACGTGGGTGTCACCCGAAATCACTACGTGGACCGAACCATGCTGAGACGTAATGGAGAGTCGGTTGGGGGGATCCAGGGAAGACTGCGCAGAGATGAGCATCCAGGAGCCGATGCGCGGCTCAGCGGTGCTAAGTTGAATGGCGGCAAACAAACCGAGCAACGCGAGTCTGTGCAATCGTTCTCCTCGAAACCGTGTATCCTACACACAATAAAATAATACGAACCCGCGCGGAATGCGAATCCGCCCGCACCGGGCTCGTTGGAAACAGAGCCTTCAAATTTCAAAGGAAGACTGATCCGGAATTTAAGACCGGCCTGCGCGCGGGATGTGAGTCTCGTTAACGCTAACGATTTTGGCTGACATTATGAATCTCGCGCATGTGCGCCGTTTCTGGCTGGCCGGGGTGGTCCTTGCCGCCGTTGTCGCACTGCTTCCCTTTTCCTTTCACGCCGAGCGCCACCTGGAGACCGCGACGCGCATCGAAGGGAGCGAAGCGGGAAGGGTCCCGCAGGAATTGGCTACCCGCTTCCGCTCGCCCTTCGTTGACCGCGTGGTTCTGGTGGTTCAGGGACTCCCCCCAGCCGATTCGGCGGAGGGCGAGCAAGCGTTGGCAACGATTGAAAAGAGACTGAAAGAGGAACCCGGCGTGTCGGGAGTCGTTTCCCATCTTGATTTTCGCGACCCGATTTTCCTGGGCAAGGGAGGGGGTAGTTTTGTTCTGGTGGGACTCACCTCGACCGATGGTCCTGTGGAGTCCCTCGTCCCCAAGCTTCACGACCTGGCGAACGCTCTGCAAAACCAACTGCGGGGCCGTTATCCGGCGGTAAAGCTCGAACTGACAGGAGAGACGCCACTCAATTTCGACATTCGGAAAGCTAGCGCCGACGACGTACAACACGCCGAAAGTCTCGTGATTCCTGCCACGCTCGCACTTCTGCTGGTGGCGTTCGGAAGCCTGGTGGCGGCCCTGATTCCAGTAGCCGTTGGTCAGCTTGCCATCGCCACTGCTCTGGCGATTGCAGGATTCCTGGCCCTGCATTGGCACCTGTCCATTCTGGTTCAGAATTTGGCGACAATGCTTGGGCTAGGCTTGGGAATCGATTACGCGCTCCTGATGGTCAGCCGCTTCCGGGAGGCGATCGCTACCGAGAAAAACGGAGTCGAAGCCTCGGTTATCGCGGCGCGTCAGGCAGGTCATACGCTCCTGATTTCAGCCTCGACGGTGGCCATTGGATTTCTAGCCCTCTTGACCGTCCCCATCAGCGAAGTCCGTTCCATCGGTCTGGCTGGATTCCTGGTGGCGGGAATGAGTGTATTGCTGGCAAATACCCTGGTTCCAGCGCTGCTGGCAGTTCTCGGTCGGCGAATTAATGCTGGCGGGTTGCCCGTTATTGCAGGTTGGGATGCGCGTCGGGCAGCACGCGCGCAAAACCGCTGGCGGCGATGGGGGAAATTGATTGTCGCCCATCCCTGGCTTGCCATCTTTCTGGCGGGTGCCCCCTTGCTTCTGCTCGCCTCGCAAGCGGCGCGACTCAACACCAACGTCCCCAGAGGGGATTGGCTGCCGTCAGCGGCGGAATCGGTTCGCGCGCTTCATACCCTCGAACAAATGGATCGGGTTGGCATTGTGTACTCGTTGCGCGCGATTCTCGAACTTCCAGCGGATTCCATTGCGCAAACGGACGCGGGATGGAATGCACTCGATCTTTTCAGCAAGCGGCTCGCGAGCGACCCTCGTTCCGACCGCGTGATCTCCCTCACAACGATTGCGGGGGGGGACCGGTCTGGCCTCGGTAACCTCTCGCGCGAGACGTATCGAACGTTCCTCAGTCGCGACGGGCGGGCGGCGCTCATTGAAATCTTGCCAGCGACTTCGGTTTCCCTGAACGATCAGGTCAACTGGGTGCGGGAGTTGCGGAAGACCGGCGCCGCAGCTCTCACCGGAATACCCGGCGCCACGCTGCGCATTGGTGGTATTCCGGCGCTGACTGCCGATTATCAGACGATTGTCAGGGACCGGTTCGCTTCGGTAATGGCGCTGGTGGTGGGAGGGACACTCATGGCACTTCTTGGCGGGTTCCGATCGCTTTTCGCTGCGGTCAAGGCAATTGCTCTGAATTTGCTATCGGTTGCGGCCTCCTTCGGAGCATTGGTTCTGGTGTTTCAGGACGGACACGGAAGCAGCCTCCTCGGAGTTCCTGCGGGAACAGGCAGCATATTTCCCATTGTGCCAATCGTTGCATTTGCCATCGTTTTCGGACTGAGCATGGACTACGAGGTGTTTTTGGTCGCGCGAGTGCTCGAAGCGAGGCGGAGCGGGTTGAGTGAATTGGAGGCCATCCCCGAGGGGCTCGCCAGAACGGCAGGACTGATTACGAGCGCCGCCGCGATCATGATTGTTGTATTCGCAGCGTTCACCTTCGGAAACTTCCTGGTGGTTAAGATGCTCGGATTTACCCTGGCGGTAGCCGTGTTCATTGACGCAACACTGGTCCGCATTGTGATTGGACCTGCGCTGCTTCGCGTTGCAGGGGATTGGAACTGGTGGCCGGGAGGGCTCGCCGCCGCGCACCGTGCACCGGTAATCGCCAGCAGCGAATGATCGAAAACGACGGGCGCGGTTCAACCCCTTATTGGTGCAATTACAGCCGGATTCGGTCCGAACGCTGGAACTCGCCTCCGGCGTCTGTAGCGGCTGGCGCGTGATGCCGAAAATGCCGGGGTCTCGGCTCTCCGCCGCATTCCCCATCCGCAGCTCCAATGGTGGTACCCCGAGTCCGCGAAATCGCGTTCGAACTTCTCTGTTTCTCCGCGTTGCCGCAATCGCCTCCCTCGCAATTGCCCAATTTCGGTATTGAGGTGACTCCATTTTGTTGTACTAGTTCGAATGAGGTTTCCGGCTAAGTTTGCAGTCGAACCCCATAAATCTGGGACAGCAAATCGATGGCGTGCCAGGTTCTCCCGCAGCGAATGCCTTTCACTGCGGCTTGGACGTTCGCCTTGAGAAACGGCGCGACCGTCCCTTGCCGACAAGGCCGGCTATGCATACGGCGGCTCTGCTCACGGGCAGGATTGGCCGGATCAGCTGGCGGAACATTTGCGAACTCCCAAGCCTCTCAGGGTAGGAGTGTGCTCAAGCTGGCCGCACAATGTGACGCCGATCACTGTGAACTTGCCGCATAAGTTTCACTATGCCAGAGGTAAAGACTTGTTCCAAATTATCCTCTGGTTTCCGATACCGTAAAACGATCGTTTTGGATACCGACGCACAGGAGGTCCGAGATGGAAATGACAGACAGAAACACAGCCTGGCCCTGGAGCTGGGAAGAAGAAGCCGTGTGGAAGGCGGAACTGGAAGAAAGAGATTACGATTTTATCGAGGAGTTAATCGATAATGCCGTCGCCGATGGTGCAAGCAGTTCGGACTATGTTCTCGGTCCCCCCTATGAGGAGGAGGGTACGCTCGAGAGATATTCGGTCACGGCGTGAGCCGATGTTGTCTTGCAGTTTAGGAAGACCCTCCAATGCAGGCCATCGAGTAGGACACCGCTGAGTATTGTTGTTCAAATATCAATCGCGCTCACTTTGGTCAAGGAGCGCACTGGCCTGATTTGGCCGTGGCAGCTCCATTTCGTCTGTTTCGCGGAGATTTCTTAACCGTCGATCGGCTGCAAGTGAGCGCTTCCCCCTCCGGCGCACGAAAATCCTACGCATCCGCGCGAAACGATGAAAACAACTCCCGTTCTCATTATCCAGGTCTCGTTGTTCAGGTCTTCTTGCTCACGGTCGGCGCGCAAGGGGCGATAGCTTGAGCTTTGTTCCACCTCCAGCCTTAGGGGTTGGATTCGGTCGTCTTGAGCGCTGGCGACAGCGCCATCGCGGCAAGGTAGGCGCCAGCACCGCACGCCAATGTGATGTTCAGTCCCCAGTGAATCGCGATCACGATGGCGAGCACCGAACCCAACACGCTGGACGCGGCGTTCATCGCCCAGGCCCACTCCACGGCGTTTCCCGACGTCCCGCTGCCCGGGTCTGTTCCGGGCGCAACGGCTAGCGCACGCAACCCGGTCGGAAACGGCATGCCCATGGCCAACCCGAGGGGAATCAGGATCAATCCGCTGACCAGCAATTTCGTGGCGAAGGGAAGATTTCCCAGTGTATTCAGCCAGGCCGGCAGCCGCAGAACATAGGCGCAGATTGCTCCCACTAGCAACAGCAAGCACACCCATACTTGCGGGGGCCGTGGCAGCCAGCGCCGGGAAAGCAGGCTGCCGCCACCGCTCGAAAGCAACAGCAGAAAGATGACAACGGTCAGCGCATAGGTCGGGTGCCCGAGGAATAGGACGAACCTCTGGATAAAAGCGATCTCAACCAGAATGTAGGCCAACCCGATCGACACGAAGTACAGAAGCAAAAGCCAGCGCCGGGAGCCCAACGACCTGCGGCTGGCAAAAAGCATCGGAAGAATGAGAAAGCCCAGCACCGCGGCAACAGAAATCAGCAGGACCATGCCGAGGACAACAACGCCGAGGTTGACCTTCCAATCGATTCCCTCATGCAGGCGCTGTTCGTTGAGGATCTGCCCGGTTTTGAGGGTGAAGAAAAAAAAGGGTGCATTGTCGCTGACCGGGGACACGTTATACGCGTAGTCGCGGGCGAAGGCCCAGGGGTCGTTACGTGCGATGAGCGCGGAAAACGGATTTGTGCCAGGATCGGAAGGGAGATAGAGCGGATGGAGATTTTCATTCCGCTCCATGTGTCGCGCGACCGCATCCTCTTCTGCTGCTGTGAAGGCGGACGTCTTCGCCAGGACCACCACCGGGACGCCGTCTTCGTCCAGGTGATCGCCGGCAACGACCATGAAGTTTGGTGCAGGGTTTTGTATGCCGAGCTGATGCAGCGCTTCCATGGCGACCGAGACGACACGCAGCGCCTCGCGCGGCTGACGGAATTCCCAGCGCGTGATTGCAATCATGCCATCGGGCTTGAGGTGCTCGAAGTATTCGCGGAAGGCATCGACCGTGTAGAGCCCGTTCTCGCTGAGCGCGAAGGCGCCGGCCGCTGTCGAGGCCCAGGTATCGACCAGCGTCATTTGGATGACGTCATACTGCTGCGGCGAATTTCGAACAAACGATCGTCCATCGGTAACTCGAATGTGCACCTCGGGCCGTTGGTACAAGTGGTACGAGTAATCGGCATAGCGCTCGCGCATGACCGCATCCGCGATAATGGGATTGATCTCGATGCCGGTCACATTCGCGCTGCCGTTGGCCACAGCCCGCAACACGTCCACGCCGCCACCCGGACCAATGATGGCGAAATCGCCGTGGGGCCGCAGCACATTGGCCAGGGCCGGCGGGGCGGACATCAGGTTCTTTTTCCACTCCGGTCCCCAGGCGTGCGGATCGGTATTCATGATGTAAGTAGACGCGTCGGCATCAATGACGACAGCTTTGGCGCCAGCTTGCCTGTCAACTTCCACACGCGAGATGGCGTTCCACTTCGCAAATTCGACCCAGGATCGATCGCGAAACATACCCTTCGCATAAACGACATCAAACAGACGGCCCGAGTGGTTGAAAGCGATGAGCACGAAACAAAACGCAGGTACCAGGCCTTGCCAGTCAAACCCTGGGCGAAACCATCGCCATCTCGTGGGCTTTCGCTTCCACACCAGGGCCGCAACGCCAGAAGTAAATGCAGCGAACAAAAGCGCATTGGGTCCCCCGAGCCAGTTCAGCAACGGAACCACAGCCAGGCAGGCCAGCGCGCCGCCAGCCAAATCGGCGCCATAGAGGCGCGTCACCTGCTGTGCCTCCCGTGCGAAGACAACCGAAAAAATGAGGCCAGTGAAAAAGAAGGGAACGGCCGAGGTCAGATACATCTCGGTCAGATGAAACAAATTGCCGCGTGACAGATCCAGAGAAACCGGAACGTGCAGTGCCACCAACAGGGTGAATAGGATGGCAATCGCGTTGCCGCTCGCTAGAGTCGCCGCCAGCCGACGCGTCTCAAAGCCGGTCAGCCAGCTTTCGCAGAGATAGGCAAACACGCCGCCGGCGCCGAGACCGAGCAGAGCGACCGAAATTGCTAAGAAGGCGAAATGATAGAAAAGCACCACAGAAAACAGCCGCGTCAGCGCTAACTCGAGCAGCAGCGCGGAGAAGCTGGTGAGAGAGATTGCGGCAAACAGAGCAGGATCACTCGCGGGCGATACCGAGGAGAACGATGGGGGTCGCATTTTCCTCTCGTTGGCCAGAACCAAGAAGGCACGCTGGCGCGGGCACGCAAGGCCGAAGCTGATCAATTAAGACTGATAAGGCTAGCATGACTCTGGTGGCGTAAGCTCAGAAATCCGATGCTCGATCCGCTCGAACCACGGGCCTGGCAAGAAAACAAGGGGACGCACGCCAGGACAAGCGAAGGACGGGTGCGATGGAAAAGGCCCGTTCCCAGAGGGAACGGTCCGGAGAGGGAAATCCAAGTCCAATTGCAAACGAACCAAGGGAACCGGGTTTACTTTCCCCTTGTACGTCTGGGGAACGCCGATGCCGGTGCAAAAATCCCAGCCCACCTCGCACGCGTAGCCATTGCTCCCGGTCGTGATGTCGGTGAAGTCGGCCTTGTATTCCTTCTTTACTCCGTATTCCCCGTACGCTTCAGTGAGCTCAGCATCGGTCGAGGTATTGAGGGTACCTGCGGCATTGACGATGCGGGTCAAAGTCGGGGAAGAAACGCTGGTGCCGCCAACACCGCACCATCGTCCGCAACCGTATTGCGAATAGATCGCCACGTAGGACACGTTCCAAGCTTCCGACGAAATATCCGGTGTCCCCCGCTGTCTGCCCACGATCGACTGAATCACGTTCTGATAGGTCGGGCGCGATTCAAACTGGCTGGGTCCGCCGCCGGCGTCGCCTCGGGCTGTTTCGCGGGTGAATAGCCCCTTGGTGTTGTGCAAAAAATGGTGGTTCCACCGAGACGACATACGGCGACGCGCTCGGATAGCACACAGCTCCGCCAGAGTCGCCGGCCGAGGCAAAGTAAACCACGCCCGCCCCTGGCAGTGCGTGTCATAGCTATTCTCACCATGGAAATCGCCGCCATACCGGCTATTCGATATTTCCCCGCCGCCTTCACGAGCGCGGTCGCCTTCTGCTGAAGAAGTCTTCGAGAAAACGCAATCCCGGTGTGAAGTCGGATTGCTTAAGGGGAATGGATGCTGTTTGTCCAACGAGGCGAGGGCGATGAGAGGAATCCTGCACCCGCAAAAAATTTGCCAAGACCTACCGAAGGGCAAAGATGAGCGCTTTTTGCGCGAATCCTGTCCGCAAGTCAAGCGAGCCGCGGGACCTCTGTCTAATCTTTCAGCGGTACCATGGTGCGGTCGCCGCGGCAAAAAGTCGCGACTTTCAGCAATCTCCCGGTCGCCTGAGGCATGGTCATCACCGGTCCGTAGCAATATACGGCGTGCCCGGTTGCGGCGAAATACCATTGGCCTCCCTTTCTCTTTGCTGAGGGTTGGCTGGCGACCGGCGAAGACCGCATTGGCGGCGCGAACTTCGGCACAGGAAACGACAGGAGCAGGGCTAGTGCTAGGGTCTTCATGATAGGGTCTTCGCTTTGCACAACTGCCCGACACGAGGCCGCATTTCACAGAACCGAAATCTCACCACGACTTCTGCCGGGAAACTCCCTTGTAGTCAGTCCTCACGGTTGGTGCCAGCCTGATCTAGATCACCTGGGTCGAACGCCGCACATCCTCCAGATCCGCTGCCGGTTTCCCGGGAATTTGCTTCATCGAGCGCGCCGACTTGCCCGGTCGCTTCGATTCTTTATCCGGTACTTTTCCGCCCGGCGGAGGAGTGCTCGCACCTGCGCCTTTCGCGTCCGCGGCGGATGCCTTGTCGTGCGCCTTCTTATCGTCATCCCTTGCCAGCTTGCCCTTGATCGCCGCTAACTGCGTGCTGTCTTTCAACATTTCCCGGATCAAGGTTCGTTGCGATTCGATCGTCTGGCCCTGCTCGAAGACCAGCATCGTCAAAATCACATAAGAGACAACGAACAAAATCACCAGCAGCGGCAGGATGGCTGCCGGCCGCGCGGCCTTCTTCGAAGCCGCCTGAGCAGCCAGACACTCGGCGCTGTAGATGACACTCAAAGTTGCCCCCAAGCCCGCGCAACACCTGCGCGCTTCCTGTCTTGTAAGTGCACCCGTGAAGCCATCCAAATGGGTAGAGCTAAGTCGCTGTTAAGAATGGAGTTAGCAAATGGAGGCGAGCTCAATCGGGCGGCGCAGGTGCAAGCCTCTGCACTTAATGAGTAACGAGCCCAGCACGAGTCAAAAGTGCAACCCGCTAGCCTTGTAGGAGCGCGCCCGGCCCACGTCGCGCCACCCGGTCGTGCGGAAACCTCAGAACCTCGAGCAGACCTCCCAAAAGGCCTAATCCGCTTTCACAACCACGTAATTCCGCCCCGCATAGAGCCGGTAGCCGGCGGCATCCTTTTCCAATTTCAGCGGAACGGGATGCTTGAGTTCGGCGTCATTTTGGCACGCAATGGTAAACTGGTCCGCAGCCGCCACGTTCATCACCGTGAACTTGCCGTCTTTGAAACCGAATCCATACTCTCCCGGATCGAGCGTAGCCCCATCAAAGCTGAGTTTGGTTTCAGTAATCAGAAAACCCTGGTACTTCTCCGCAATCGAGGTGGAGTACCCTGAAGTGTCGACCAGTCCCGCCAGCACCGCCTTGCCGGCCGAGTTTTTCAAACCGGAAGTATTCCGCAGCTGCACCGCCGCACTCTGCCCAGCAAAGAAAAATGAACTGGGAGCGATTTTCCGGACTTGATCGCCCGTCAGAACTTGCGCCCCGGCCTGCGCCAGCAGCGCCGCCAGCACCGCCACCATCATCCAAGTGATTCTCAGATTTCGATTCATCGCACGCTCCCCTGATTTCAAGAATTCAACTCTGTCGCAACAAGCCGCTAATAGTACATGATCTGCTCGGACGAGGCAGTGATCCCTGCCTCGCTTTCGCCGCTTTCTCGAAAACGCAGGCTCCCCGCGCGCCATCGACTGAACGAGGCGTGGTATTTCGCGACGGTTGGCAAGCGTTCAAAAAGTCTCGCCCGGAGTGTTCTGCACCCCCGTCACTCGGTTCACAAGAGAATTCGTTTGACCGCAACAATCGGATATCTGTTGCCGCCGAACCTGCCTATATTACGAGCATGGCGAGCAATGCGATACTTTCAGAAGAAGCAGCAATGAAGCAAACGGTACAACAATCGACACGCCGACAAATGGTTCCCGTCGACGCTCAAATCAGCGATCGCCGCTGGCAAGCCATCCTCGATCGCGACGCCTCCTTGGACGGCACCTTCGTCTTCGGTGTTTCGAGCACCGGAGTCTTCTGCCGCCCGTCCTGCCCGGCCAAGCACGCGCGCCGCGAAAATGTGACCTTTTTCGCAGATGCCCATCATGCCGAACAATCCGGCTATCGCGCCTGTCTGCGGTGCCGTCCGAAGGCAATCGATGGCAATCCTCAATCGGCCCTGGTTCACGCCATGTGCCGCTACATCGAGCAGCATATCGAAGACCGCCTCACGCTGGACCTGCTGGCCAGACAATTTCGCCGCAGCGCCTTTCATCTCCAGCGGACGTTCAAGTCAGTGCTGGGCGTATCGCCCAAGGCCTATATCGACGCCGTCCGCCTGCGCCAGGTCAAACAAAATCTGCAAGCCGGTCACGACGTAACCACCGCTCTCTATGCCGCCGGATATGGCTCCAGCAGCCGGCTTTACGAGCGCACCGCCACCCAGCTGGGCATGACTCCGGAAAAATACCGCCGCGGCGCGATCGCCGCCGTCGTTCGCTACACCATAGCCCCATCTCCTCTGGGAAGGATGCTGATCGCCGCGACCGACAAAGGCATCTGCGCCATTCAATTCGCCGATAACGATGCCCAGCTCCAGCAGGGTCTGATGCGCGAGTTTCCCTTTGCCAATCGACGCCGCGACGATCAAGCCATGGCCCAGTGGAGCGTGAATCTCACAAACCTGATGCAGGGACGCGAGACCAATCCCTCGCTGCCGCTGGACATCCGGGCCACCGCGTTCCAACGTCAGGTCTGGGAAGCCCTGCAAACAATTCCTCGCGGAGAAACCCGCTCCTACGGCGAGGTTGCAAGAACAATTGGCACGCCCAAGGCCAGCCGAGCCGTGGCCCGAGCCTGCGCCACCAACCCCGTGGCCGTCGCCATCCCCTGCCACCGCGTAATCCGCGAAGACGGGGCCCTCGGCGGTTATCGCTGGGGTAATCAGCGCAAACAACGGCTGCTGGCCATGGAGAAAGAGGCGGGGAGCTGACAGGTTTAGGCCGAGTCGGTCAACGACCTGCGATTCTATCGGTCTGCTTTCGAGTGATTCTCGGCTAGGTGTTGTTGAAATACCTGGTCAAGTCTAGCTCGAAGAAGCCGTGGGTTTGGTAGGGAGTCGTTATCGTCCAGCCGCGCCAGAAGGATATCTCCACAGATCGAGCAGACCCCGGAAATATTTCGTTCGCGATCCGGGCCACGTTGGCAAACCTCGCTCAAAAAGGCCTTCCGCTGCACTTTGACAGTATCGCCGGGCGATGTGCGGTTGCAATACGGCGTTCGCTGTACGACGAGAAATGCTTCCACCCATTGGCGCGGACCTCAGCTGGGAAATGTCGCCCGCAAAACCCGCGGCTCGCCTCCTGAGGGTTCATCGCATCCTCGTTTCAGTGCATCAACGCGACGCAATTTCGCTCAGCGAATAGCCGGAATGCTGGGAGGGAAGCTCATGGAAATGGCGTCGTCCGAGATAAAGGAAACAACAATATTGGTTTCGGTCGCCACCGGCTGCCCGTCTTTGAGGTAAGGACGGTAGCGCCATTGTCGAACCGCCCGCAGCGCGGCCGCGGCGAGTGCCCGGTTTCCGGAGACTACCCTCACCGAGCGCACGGTTCCCTCCGAGTCCACCTCCGCCGTCAGCGAGACGACGCCGCGAAGTCGGCCGCCCGGGGACACCGGATAGGCGAAACGTAGCGGCGGTCGCGTCGCTTGAATCGCATCGCCTGGCCCCAGAACTGGTCGTTTGGGAGTCAAAGCCGAGACCCGCATAGGAATTGCCGGTCTCGGTTCCAGGCTCGCCGCCATCAAGGGAACCGAAGCTGGAGCGACGGGAGCGGGATTGGCGGGGGTAAGCGTTCGGGGAGTTGAATCGACCGCTGCCGGCGTTGCGGGAACCGGATCGACCGGAGCGGGTGTCCGGGGAGTCGGTGCCAGCGCAGTCGAAAGAGCCGGATTAAGGCCAGCGGACGTCGGACTCGACAGGACGGCATCGATCGGCTGAAGCCGAGGCTGAGCGTGGGCTTGAGACGCCGGTATCGCCTGTATGCGATGCCAGGCGATCACCGAAACAAGGCAAAGGGACAGCACCATCACCGTCGTCGCCAGCCGGGTCGTAGCCTCTCGGGTCGGAGTAAGCCTCGACCGCGCAGGAGAAAACCATGCGACTCTCCGTCGCGGCTGCGGGACGGCGTCCGGAGGGGGCAAGACTTGCCGGCGCTCCTCGACCGGCGCTTCGTGCGGGTCCACTTTTTTCGGGCGCACTTCCGGCGCTGGCAAAGCATCCGGCAGCGCCGGCGGCGGGACGAAATGCTCCACCACCCCGATTACCGACCACGGGTCGTAGGAATGCGCCACCCCCCGGGCCTGATCGCGGAACAGGCTATTGACCAGCGTGCGTTGACGCGAGTTCAAAAGCGGAATCGACAGCCGGTGAAAGTTGCGAAATGTCCAGAGCAGATAAGCGCGCTGCCAGAATGTAGCCTCCACGCGCACCAATCCCTGCTTGGTTTCGTACAGCAGAAAACCGGATTCGAGTCTATCCAATAACATAGGTACCCTGGGGGGATACCTCAGCTCTGCAGCTGGGTTGCCACAGAGTAGGATTGTAACCCACAGATAATAGATTCGTTGTCCGCCGCCTCGGGATGCCCGGCCCCAGCTAGTGCAAAGCCTTTCACGCACCTGCCCCGCGCAATGCATACACGCAGGCCGCGGTCTCTGACTATTGTCCTAAGAAATCGAAGGGAAAAGCAAATAGGAAGGGGGCAAAAAGATCGGAATCAGAGCCCTCGGGCCGGAGGCCGGAGCAGGCCGCGTCGCGCCACCTACTCCGCCTGCTTGGTGATGTTCAGCAGTACTCCAACGCACATCAAGGTCGCAAACAGCGACGATCCCCCATAGGAAACGAAAGGCAGCGGTATTCCCTTGGTCGGCATCAGCCCCAGCACCACGCTGATGTTGATGAAGGCTTGCAGCACGATCATGCTGGTGATTCCAACCGCCAGGAACCGGCCAAAATTTTCCTGGGTCCGCAAAGCCACCCGCGTTCCGCGCCAGAGGAAGATGGCGAACAGAACGATGACTGCCAGCGCCCCGACCAAACCCAACTCCTCGGCAGTGACGGCAAAAATAAAGTCCGTGTGCGGCTCCGGAAGATAAAACAACTTCTGCTTCCCTTCCATCAGACCAGTTCCGGTCACGCCGCCCGTCGAAACCGCAATCAGCGACTGGATAATGTGAAATCCAAACCCCTTCGGATCGGCATACGGATTCAGAAATGCCAGAATGCGGTCTCTCCGGTAGGAAACGTGAAAAATCAGAAAGTAGAGCGGCAAGAGTGCGGCCGCAAGAGCATATCCAAAAAAGCGCACCCTAAGCCCGGCCACGAACAGAACGCAAGCCGTGATGCCCACACAAGCAATCGCCGTGCCCAGGTCGGGCTGAAAAACAATCAGCAGGATGAAAACCAGGGTAGGTGCGACCGCCGGAATCAGGGTGTTGCGCCAATCGTCCATGGTCTTGGTCTTGTTTTCAAGAAACCATGCCAGGAAAAGGATCAGCGCGGGCTTGGCCAGTTCCGAGGGCTGCAACGAGATGGGTCCGACGTGAAACCAGCGATGGGTGCCATGTGCGCGATCAAGAAAGAATACGGAAATGAGCAAAAGCGTAGTAAATCCAAGCAGCAAGAAAACCGGCGCCGGATGCTGCAGCCGCTTGTAATCCACTTTCATGGCCACCACCATCACCATCAGTCCCGCGATGGCCCACACCAGTTGCTTCAGCAGGAATTCGTACGCCGACCCAAACCGCTCCTTCGCCATTACCGCCGAGGCGCTGAAGATCATCACCAGTCCCACGAAAACCAGAATCGTGGTCACGGTGAACATCCATCGATCGACACTCACCCGCTTGGCCATACAAATTCATTTCACCACGGAGTTTGCGGCCGCGCCGGCGTTTCATTCCGGATTCTGCAGCGCGTGATAACTGAGTTGGTTCCAACTGCAGGATCTGAAAGAGCAGCGTCGGGCTTCAGCGTCCGGGCGATCGTCTGGAGCACTTCCCGCGCACGGGGCCCTGGTGCGGCCTAGCTCGACCGGGCCATCGCCAGCGAACGCACGATTTCTTTGAACACTTTTCCACGCTGCTCGTAATTATCGAACTGATCAAAACTGGAACAGGCAGGAGCGAGCAGAACAACCTCGCCCGCGGCCGCAGATTCGCTGGCCTGCCGGATGGCGCTCTCCAGCGTTTCCGCGGATGTGACCGGGGCTGCACCCTGAATCTGCGATTCAATCTTCGCCGCCGCGGCCCCAATGGTATAAACACGCTTCACCCGCTGCCGCAGCAATTCGTTCAGCAGGGAGTAGTCGCTGCCCTTGTCCTTGCCGCCGAGAATCAGGTGCAGGTGAACACGCGCCGGGAACGCTTCCAGGGCCTTGATCGTCGCGTCAACGTTTGTCGCCTTGGAGTCGTTGTAATAATCCACTCCTGCGATGGCGGTCACGAATTCGAGCCGGTGTTGCACGGCCTTGAAACTCCCGACGGCCTGCCGGATCTGTGCCGGCTGGCAACCAACGAGCATGCCAATCGAGACTCCCGCCAGCACATTCTCCAGGTTATGTGCACCCTTCAATGGCACTTCGCCGAGCGGCATGATTTCGTGCTCGCCCCGGCGGTCGCGAAAATGGATATGGGCTCCGCGAAGGAAAGCCCCCTGGTCGATCTCCCGCTTGCGGCTGAACCAGAATAACTGCCCACGGGTGCGACCCGACAGCGCCGCCGTGGTGGGGTCATCAGCATTGAGGACGGTGAAATCCTCCGGTTGCTGATTCTCAAAAATGCGCGCCTTGGAGTTGACATAATTCTCAAAGGTTTTGTGGCGGTCGAGGTGGTCCGGCGTGATGTTGAGAATCACTGCGATTTTCGGGCGGAATTCAACGATCGTTTCCAACTGAAAGCTCGACACCTCCAGCACCGTCCAGGTCGCGGGACCGGCCTGATCCACGAAACTGATGGCTGGGGTGCCAATATTGCCGCCGACCTGGGTCGAAAACTTTCCGGCGGCGATAATCTCGCCGGCCAATGAGGTAGTCGTGGTCTTGCCGTTGGCTCCCGTAATGGCCACGATTCGACCGGCCAGGAACTGAGCCGCCAGCTCAATTTCGCCGATCACCGGCTCTCCGAGAGTGCGCGCCTGCACCAGTTGCGGCGCATCGAAGGGCACCCCCGGACTCACCACAATCAGATCTTGCCCACGAAACGTTCGGTCGCCATGGCCGCCGGTCTCGATCGTGATGCCATGCTCCAACAGGAGCAGGATTTCGTCCCGCAGTTCGGCCTCGGGCTTGGAATCCGAGACCGTGACCAGTGCGCCGCGCGACTTCAGAAACAAGGCCGAAGCCACACCCGATTTGCCGAGGCCGACCACCAAAACACGCTTGTGGCTGAGATCCATCGAGTACCTAAAATTACTCTTCCAGCAGTTGGTGTTTCCAAGCCTTTCCGACGACCGATGGCCATCTCCTCTTATCTTAGCTTTAGCGTGGTCAGCGCGAACAGAGCGAACACCAGTGACGCGATCCAGAAGCGCACAATCACCTTCGATTCCGACCAGCCCAGGAGTTCAAAGTGATGATGAATGGGCGCCATCTTGAAAATACGCTTTTTGCGCAGTTTGTACGATCCAACCTGCAAAATCACTGAAAGCGCCTCGATCACGAAGATGCCCCCAATGAATGGCAGCAGGAGTTCCTGCTTGATCATCACGGCCACGGTGCCGATCGCCCCGCCCAGCGCCAGTGAGCCCACATCGCCCATGAACACTTCCGCGGGATGCGCGTTGTACCATAGAAACCCGATGGCGGAACCAACCATGGCTCCGCAAAAAATCGTAAGTTCCCCGATCTGCGGCATGCGCTGCAATTCCAGATAGGTTGCAAAGGTGGCGTGCCCGCTGAGATAGGTGAGAACCGCGAGTGCTCCCGCCGCAATCACGGTACAACCGATGGCCAGCCCGTCCAGCCCGTCGGTCAGATTTACGGCGTTGCTCGATCCGACGATCACAATCGCGACAAAGGCCACGAACGGCAGAAAGGCCAGCGGCCAGAGCTGTGGATGAACCGCCCATCTTTCGATCACCAGATCGGGGTGGAATTGCTTCAGAAACGGTACCACCAGCCGGGTAGAGTACTCGCCACTGTGCTGCAACGCGATCAGGGCAATCGCAATCACGACGCTGGCTGCAATCTGATATCCCATCTTCGCGCGGGCCGTCAGCCCCAGATTGCGGCGGTGCACTACTTTGAGATAGTCGTCGGCGAACCCGATGGCGCCGAATGCCACGGTCGAGAACACGGCAATCCAGACGAAGGGATTGCTCAGATCCGCCCAGAGCAGCGTCGGTACCAGAATGGCGATGGCGATGAGCAAGCCGCCCATAGTCGGCGTGCCCGCTTTTTTCTGATGCGCCTGCGGACCCTCTTCGCGTATGTACTGCCCGATCTGGAAGTCACGCAGCCGCCGGATCACAATCGGGCCCACGATCAGACCTGTAAATAGCGCCGTAAGGCTGGCGAAAGCAGTCCGAAACGTCAGATAACGAAAAATACGGAAGGGCGGAATGTAATGGTAGAGCTTCAGGTAGAGCAGCCAGTAGAGCAATCCGCCTCCGACAACCGCTGTCAGCTCTCCGCTGTCAGCTCTCAGCAAATCTCTGAGCCAGTTCGTTTCCGGATGACTTCGAGTAAGTCACGGCTTCAACCGCAGTTTTCGAGCCCGCTACGCCCGCGGGCTTTGCTCGCCGAAGGCCGCCAGGCAACTCACCTCACCGGCCAAATCCTTCCTTCCATTAATGGCTCCGTGTGCCCGGGGAGCTCGGAATCCCGCTCTTTTGTCTCCACCTCTCCAGCGCTCTTTCCAGTTTCACGCCGCGCGAGGCTTTCAGCAATACGACATCGCCCTCGACGGTCTCGCGCGCGAGCCAGTCCCCAGCTTCCTCCGGCGTGGCCACGAATTCCGCCTTCATTCCCGCTTCGTTGGCCGCTTCCACCATCGGCTTTGCCAGACCCCGTACCCCGAGGAGGAAGTCGAGTTTGATACCCGCATGGCTTTCCGCAATGTACCGTCCACACTCGCGATGCAATTGCGCACCCGCCGATCCGAGTTCGAGCATCTCGCCCGCGACCACGATCCGCCGGCGCCCGGGCATCGCGGCCAGCGTATCCACGGCAGCCATCAGTGCCTTTGGACTTGAATTGTAGCAATCGTACAGCACCGTGATGTTACCCAGTTGGACGACCTGACCGCGCTTGTCAGCCGCCTCGAGCGACGGCAAGGCTGCCGCGATCTCCGAGGGAGTGATGCCGTGTTCCACGGCAATCGCTGCCGCGGCCAAGACGTTGTAGATGTTGTGTCGGCCGAGCAACGGACTGCGGACCCGTTGACGCACTTGGTGGCAAACCAGATCAAAGCGCGTGCCTTCGGGCCCGAGCACTTCGACATTCTCGGCGCGGACATCGGAGGTGGGCTTGAAGCCGAACAGAATTACCTTGCCCTTAAAATCGCGCCCAAACTGACCCACAAACTCGTCGTCGCCATTCAGCACCGCCGTACCCCCGTTCGGAAGGGCGGCGATCAGTTCATACTTCGCCCGCGCGATCCCAGCTATCGACTCCAAGCCCTCCAGGTGGACTGGGGCGACGTTGGTAATTACAGCCTGGTTGGGCAGTGCAACGCGCGCCAAGGCGGTAATTTCTCCGGCGTGCGACATGCCCATCTCAACCACCGCGACATCGTATTCCGGCTCGAGTGTCAGCAGGCCCAGGGGCAGTCCAAAATGATTGTTAAAATTTCCTTTGCTGCGGTGCACGCGATACCTGACGGCGAGCAGATGCGCCATGGCTTCCTTGGTGGTCGTCTTGCCCATCGAACCTGTGATGCCGATGGCTGTCTTGCCCCACATTTTTCGGACCGCCGTCGCCAGCGTCTGCAGGGCGACGAGAGTATCGTCGACAACCAGCAGGTGCTTCGGGCTGGAATAGCGCGCCAGTTGCCCTTTTTCGACCACTGCGGCCACCGCGACCTCGAGCGCCTGCTCCACAAAGTCATGGCCGTCAAGCCGTTCGCCCTTGACCGCAAAAAACAGCTCGCCCGCTTTCACCGTACGGGAATCGATGGAATATCCCTGCGCCGTCGTGTGGGCGTCGAATTGGCCACCAGGTGTTGGGCCGGGCAAAATGAAGTCCGCGATGCGAGAAAGCGGAAGTCTCATGCGGTCGTCCCCACCACGTCGGCTTTGGCCGAACGCCTGCAGTCGAAGCCCAGGGCCGTCAGACTCTCGCGCGCAACCTCCACGTCGTCAAACGGAATCGTCGCACCCTTAATGCTCTGCACTTTTTCGTGTCCCTTGCCGGCGAGCAAGACAATGTCGCCCGGGCCCGCCTGCTGCAAAGCAAAAGCGATGGCCTTCCTCCGGTCGGGCTCCATGGAATACTTGGCACCGGATTTTTGCAAACCCAGCTTTTGCAAGCCAACGACCGCATCGTTCATGATGGCGAGCGGATCCTCCGACCGCGGATTATCCGAAGTAAGCACCACGAAATCGCTTCCCCGGCCCGCCGCTTCGCCCATCAGCGGACGTTTTGCGCGATCGCGATCGCCGCCGCAGCCAAACAGCGTGATGACCTTGCCTTTCAGTCCCGCGCGACCCACAAAATCGCGAGCCAGCGCGGTCAGGTTGCGAAGCGCGTCGTCGGTGTGTGCATAGTCCACTACCACCGTGAAAGGCTGGCCGCAATCGACGCGCTCGAAACGTCCAGGGACGCTGGCAAGTTCGAAAATTCCTTTGGCAATCGCCGCGACCGAACAATCGCGGGCGTAGCCGGCGGCCGACGCCGCCAACACGTTATACACATTCACGTTGCCGATCAGCGGAGACCACATCGCAATCTTCCCCGCCGGCGTCACCATCTGGAACCGCGTCCCGCGCGGCGTGATCTCGATCGACTCGGCATGAAACTCGCCGGAGGCGAGCCCGTAGGAGAGCACCACCGCACTGTTCTTCCGGCAAAGCTTTGCCAGCTGCCGGCCGCTCTCGTCGTCGATGTTCAGCACGGCAACCCGCGGCGGTTCGGTCCCGCAACCTTCGAACAGCATCCGCTTGGCACGAAAATATTCTTCCATCGTGCCGTGGTAGTCGAGATGGTCGCGGGTCAGATTGGTAAACACAGCAACATCAAAGGGAATGCCGAAAACACGCTGCTGGGCAAGCGCATGGGATGACACTTCCATCACCGCTTCGGTCACACCCAGCCCCAGGCCTTCCGACAGAAGCCGGTTCAACTCGAGCGATTCGGGGGTGGTATGCGGCGCGCGAAGAATCTTCCCGGCAACGTGATATTCGATGGTTCCAACCAGCGCGGTCTTGCGCCCAGCCGCCAGCAGGATCGATTCCACCAGGAAGGCGGTCGTGCTCTTTCCGTTGGTCCCCGTAATTCCAGTATTGGTAATTCGCTCCGCCGGACGTTGGTAGAAATTCGCGCTGAGGCGGGCCAGGGCGCGTCGTCCGTGCACAACTTGCGCCCAGGCAAGCGCCGGCCGTGGCGTTTCTATCGCGGAGTCGGTGACAATGGCAACCGCGCCCGAGGCGATCGCTTGATCGATGAAACGGTTGCCGTCGCTTGTCTCGCCCTTCATGGCGACAAAAACCGTCCCCGGCCTCACCCGACGCGAATCGTATTCCAACCCGGCAATCGCCGGGTTCCCACTCCGGAAGAGCACCTCGGCGCCTTGGAGAAGTTGTTGGAATGTCATTGCAGTGATTATAAATAGTCTGTGTTTTGATTCTTCTGTGAAGCTCTTTATTCAGCGCGTTCAGGGTTTTTAACGCACCGTCCGCAATCGGCTGTCCAGCAAGACCTAAGCCTACCGGCCGAAACGCAGTGTAATACGCGATCCCGGTGCCACGCGCGCACCCGCGGCCGGCGATTGTTCCCGGGCGATGCCGCTGCCGACGGCGTCAAGGTCGAGCCCCGCATCTTGCGCCGTTTCGATCGCCGCCCGCAAATTCTTGCCAAGAAAGGATGGCACCTCGATGCCTCCCTCTTCCACATCGAGCACCACCGTTCCACCCGAGGGGAGTTTCTGCGCCGGAGGGTTCTCCGCTGGCGAAGGTGGGACCGCGGTTGCCGCTGGCGGCTGGGTTCCGCCGTCTGCCTCCTTTCCCCCGAGCGACGCCGGAACAACCCGGGCCGCGATGGTTTCCTTGTTCTCCGTCGTTGGAATCACCGGCGTCTCGTTGGCTTCGGCAATATCCAGGCTGGCTCCCAGGTGGTCGGGAGAGCCCTCTTCGAGGCTCGCGTCAGGAACATTGCGCCGCGCCAGCAGAACCTGTCGATTGGGCGGAAGCTGGACATCGTGCGGCACGTGCAGATATTCCAACGTCTGCTGCATGACGCGCTGGAAGATCGGCGCCGAAACCTGCCCCCCCTGATGCAGGCCGACCGCCGAGTCGAGAATCACCACCACGGCGATCTGGGGATCATTGATGGGCGCAAAGCCTGCAAAAGAACCCACATACTTGGTCTTCGAGTAAGCGCCGGTCGCCGGATCCACCTTCTGCGCGGTCCCGGTCTTGCCCGCCGAACTGTAGCCCTCGAGAATCGCCTTGCGTCCGGTACCGTGCAGCACGACCCCCTGCAACATTTCGCGCATCTGGGCTGCGGTGAGCGAGGAAATCACGCGCGTCCCCGAGGCTGGCTGAAAGGCGATCGTTTGCGGAGTATTCTGCGGCGAAATCGTGCCCGCCACGATTCGGGGTGGCACGCGCACGCCGTCGTTGGCGATCGTAGAGATCAAGGAGGAAAGTTGCAGCGCGGAGATACCAATTTCCTGTCCCATGGAGATGGCGCCAATCGACACTCGCGACCAGCGATCGACGGGCTTGGTCAGGCCGGGAGTTTCGCTGGGCAACTCAATTCCCGTCCGCTGGCCGAAACCAAACGCCCGAATGTATTTGTACAACCGATCGTCGCCCAGCCGGAGCGCAATTTTGATGGCGCCGACGTCGCTCGATTCCGCCAGAATGCCGGCGACAGAAAGCAATCCGTTCTTGTGGCTGTCGCGGATCCGCATGCCGTTGATCACGATTGATCCCATCTGGCAATCAAATATTTCATCGGGACGGGTGATCTTTTCCTCCAGCCCGGCAGAAATGGTGACCATCTTGAACGTCGATCCCGGCTCGTAGATGTCGCTAACCGCGCGGTCCTTCAGGGCATCGTTGTTAATGTCCTTGCGAATATTCGGATTGAACGTGGGCCGGTTGGTGAGCGCCAGAATTTCACCGGTTTTGGGATTCTCCACAATCACCGTGCCGGCGATGGCACGCGTCTCCTCCATCCCGCGCTCAAGTTCACGCTCGGCAATGTACTGTATGTTTTGATCGACGGTAAGAACGACGCTATCGCCAGCTTCTGGCTCCTTCTCGACGCTGGCAAACCAACGCTTGCGCGCATCGACTGAAATCATCAGCTTGCCGGGTTTTCCCTGCAGTCGCTGGTTGAATTCCCTCTCCAACCCGCTCAGCCCCTGATCGTCGGTGCCCACGTAGCCGAGGACCTGTGCCGCCAACTCACGCTTCGGATAAAACCGCTTGGGCTCCTTCTGAAAGTGAATGCCTTGCAGGTTCAGCGCCCGGACCCTCTCCACCACTTCCGCATCAGCCTTGCGCGCCACCCAGCAAAATGTCTTGTGGGCGCGACAGTCGGCCAGCACGACACGGGGATCGTCCTTGGTGATGCGGGTAATCAGGCTCACCGTATTCGCAAGGTCGGGAGTTTCCGAGGGCACCACGAACGCCGAGTCCACCTGAATAGACATCGCCAGTTCCCGCCCGGCGCGATCGTAAATGACCCCGCGTTTCGCCGACAGATCAAGGCTGCGTTGCTGCTGATGCTGCGCGCGGCGCTCGAAATCGCCGTAACAAAAGATCTGCAGATATACCAGCCGCACGCAAATCGCCAGCAGCCACAGGCAAAGAAATCCAGACAAGGCATAGAGCCTGAATCTTGCGTCGTTCGAAGAGTTGTTCGCCGCCACTTCTGTTCCTCAGAAAGTTTCGGCGGCTCCGCGGAGCCGCCGGGAAACAACTGACCTGGAGTCGGGACGCGGCGTGCCGCGTCTCGGGTCGCAGCATGAGACGGGGGCAAGCCACCCCAACAGAACGAGAACTATCGCGCCGATATCACCGCGACGGGCGTCACGCTGGCCATGACCGGCGCGCCAGGTTCGGTGGCGTTGTCCATGCGCAGCACCTGCCCCGGTTGCGGCGGTTGCAAACCCAATTTTCGCGCCGTCAAATCGATTCGCTCCGGATCGCGCAGCGACGCCTCTTCCAAGCGCAAGGCGCGGTTCATATTCGTCAGGTCTTCGCGTTGCGAGCGAAGGGCTTCGATCTTGTATCCATACTCGATTGCACGGAAGTGCTGCAGCGCGTACCCCATGACCAGCAGGAACAGGCAGCAGAGCGCAAATCCAAAGAATCTCATCTCCCGTTCGCGGCGCGGGTCTTCCAGCTTTACCAGGCGGGAGTTGTCAATCGTTTTGCGGAAATAGATTTCCGGCGTCCCCAGCCAGCAGGACTTCCGCCGGCCCGTGTGAATTGCGCTTTGCGTCGCCACCGCGCTCATGATTTATGCCACTCCCAGTAGTTTCGAGTCGTATTCTGCGTTTTTCTGAACGGAGGTGAACCATGATTCAGCCATCAGCGGTTCAACCGCCAAGCATTCCTCGACCAGGGCTCGCTCGGACTGCGTCCGCCGTTCGGCGCGTTCGACCGTTGCCATCAGATCTTCGATAAGGGTGCCGGTGAATATCATTGCCTTGTTGCCAGTTTTTCTTCCCGGACTCGGCTTTGTTTTTGTGTTTGCTTGGCCGCTCCGCGAAAACTCCACCACAGAGTAAAATCGTTCTGTTACTTCACTCCCACCTTTTCGGCAGCCCGCATCTTCGCGCTGCGGGACCGCGGATTCCGGCGAATCTCGTCTTCTGATGCCATCGCCGGCTTTTTCGTGAGTAACCGAAAGTGCATGTTCTTGGCGCCCTCTCGCATTGCGTCCTTTACCATCCTGTCTTCCAGCGAATGAAAGCTGATTACGACCAGCCTTCCGCCCGCCTTCAACACTCTGGGCGCCGCCTCCAGCAGTGCTTTCAGATCTTCCAGTTCACGGTTCACGAATATGCGGAGAGCCTGAAAAGTTCTCGTCGCCGGATGAATCCGCTCGTGTTTCATTGACCGGGCCGCGGCTGATACCACCTCGACAAGTTGCGTCGTCGTGCGTATCGGCCGCGACCGGACAATGGCTCTGGCGATTCTCCGCGACCTCCTTTCCTCACCGAATTCGTAA